>ERZ650302.1969-NODE-1969-length-11213-cov-16.747984_pt1 | contig 11213 bp, 13 predicted proteins | sample MGYA00376238_ERZ650302 | MGnify/ENA primary metagenome ERZ650302 (study PRJEB26733, sample SAMN07839298) | wastewater metagenome | biome: urban; feature: wastewater treatment plant; material: waste water | place: USA: North Carolina | collected 2016-04-28 ... | reverse complement strand
TAAGTTTCAATGGTAAAATGAAGTTTACCTTGGCTTTAGCAGCGGATTTAGATGCTAAACAAATTGAAGAAATAGCGATGAGTAATGAAAAGGTTCAGGGAATTTTAGCAGGTGCAACGCCTAAAAAAGTGATTATTGTACCAAAAAAAATTATTAACATTGTTTTTTAAATTATTGTTAAATAAATAATAAAATTTACTTTAGAGTTATTGTAAAATTGTAAAAAAAAGTTGCTCAAAATTTATTAATTGTTATTGATTTAAAAAGAAGCATTTGTAATTGTTAAAAATTGATTAAAATTTTGATAATTTGATAACTTACAATGTTTTTTTAGAAACCAGAAATTTGTCATACTTTGGATATTTCACTTGCATTTTACAATAATTTGCCTTTATTTTACAGCCTAAAAAAAATTAACAATTATAATTTAGTTTAATATGGAAATGAATGTTTCAACACAAGAGGAGCAATTAGTTGCTAAAAAAGTGGGAGGTCTTAATCCTGCAATTGTTTTACCTATTCTATATTTAATAGCTTTAGGTATTTATATTTTCGTTTTGGGTAACCCGGGTAATTTTCAAGCAAAGGTAGATGCACCTATTACGGGGCCATCTGTAGCTTTTAGTGATGTGTCCTCTAAAGATTTACATCCAGAATCTTTCATGGGAGTTATTTACACTGGTGGGCCTATCGTTCACATCCTTATCATGTTTATGATTACAGTAATTGTATTCTCGTTTGAGCGTTTCTTTGTTTTAAGAAAAGCTGCAGGTAAAGGAAATCTTGAAAATTTTGTAGTTAAGGTAAGAAACCTTTTGAACAAAAACAAAATTGACGAAGCTCTTGAAGAATGTGATGCTCAACAAGGTTCTGTTGGTAATGTTGTGAAAGAAGGGCTTACTACCTACAAAGCACTAGCTCATGACAAAACTCTAAATAAAGAGCAAAAACTAGTAGCTCTTACAAAATCAATAGAAGAGGCTACAACTCTTGAAATGCCAATGTTAGAAAAGAATATGATGATTCTATCTACTCTAGGTACTGTTGCAACTTTAGTAGCTTTATTAGGAACTGTAATCGGGATGATTAGATCGTTCCAAGCTTTAGGTGCTGCGGGTGGTACTCCAGATGCTGCTGCATTGTCTATCGGTATTTCTGAAGCGTTAATTAATACGGCTTTAGGTATTGGTACTTCTGCTATCGCTATTATTCTTTATAATTTCTTTACTTCTAAAATTGATGGTCTTACATACAAGATTGATGAAATCGGTATGTCTATCCAACAATCTTTTGCAGAATTTAACTAATCATTAGTTTCTTTGGCAAAAAAATTGCAGTTTTTTCTTAATAAGAAAATAAAGTGCAAGTTCTAGAAGTTTAATTTAATAAAAATAATAATAATGGCGAGAGTCAAACCAAAAAGACACGGTGTTGTAACAGACATGACAGCGATGTGTGATGTTGCTTTCCTATTGCTTACATTTTTTATCTTGACTACCCAGTTCAAGAAACCAGATGTAGAGCAAATAAAACCGCCATCTTCTATCTCGGAAAAGTTACTTGATGATAAAGATTTAATGACAATTAATATTACTTCTCAAGGTAAATTCTATTTTGCACCGGTTAATAATTTCAATGAAAGATCTGAATTATTAGACAAAATGGGGCAAAAATATGGGATGACTTTTTCAAATGAAGATAAAGTAGCTTTCTTCAAAACTCAGGCAATTGGGGTTCCAATGAATCAACTTAAGAGTTTTCTTCAAATGCCTGAAGATAAAAGAAAGTTAGCTAAAATTTCAGGGATTCCTCAGGATAGTGCTAATCATCAAATGATTGATTGGGTAAGTGCAAGTTTAGAGATAAATCCGGATTACAAATTAGCAATTAAAGGAGACGCAACTACTAATTACCCTAAAGTAAAAAATTTATTTGAAGGGCTTAGAGATATAGAGTTTTATAAGTTTTGGTTGATTACAACTCAAGAAAAATAAATAACAAAAGAAATGGCAGAAGTACAGGTACAAGAAAAAGGCGATAAAGGCGGTAAAGTCCGCTCCAAAAAGCAGAGTACTAGGGTTGATATGACTCCTATGGTGGACTTAGGTTTTCTTTTGATTACATTCTTTATGTTTACTACAACGTTTAGTAAACCGAATGTAATGGATCTTGGGTTACCAGCAAAACCTAAAAAAGATGCACCACCTCCACAGAAAACAGAGATTGATTTGTCAAACTCAATTTCTCTTATCATAGGAAAAGACAACAGAATTTTCTATCACCAGTTAGACCAAGCTGGTCTTAATGATCAGACGCTACAAGAAACTACCTATGATAGAGAAGGGATTACAAAAGTAATCGAGCAAGCAAAACGTAATGCTAAAGATGTTACTAAATTTACAGTAATTATCAAGCCTACAGATGATGCAGTATATAAAAATTTCGTAGATATTTTAGATGAAATGGCGATTACTAAGTCAGAACAATATGGTGTTACAGACATTAAGCCATGGGAAAAAGTTATCTACGAGAAAAAAGTTGGAGGTTCTACACCGGCACCAGCTCAATAATTAATTCAAAACTTATTTGAATATTATGGAAAATGAAAATTTAAATTACAATCCGTCTTTAGATGAAATTGTATTTGAGCATAGAAATAAAGAATACGGTGCATATGATTTAAGATCAAGTTACAGAAGAATCTTAACAAGATCGATGATCATTGGAACTCTTATTTTCTGTATAGCAGCAATTACTCCTTTTGTAGTAATGAAAATTAAGCAATTAGCTGCTAAAGAAAAGACAGAAGTAGATGCTAACCTTATCGAAATTCTTCCTGAGGAACAAGTGAAAGAAGAGATTGTGGAAAAAGAAGAAACTCCACCACCTCCACCTCCAAAAGTAGAAGAAAAGATTGAAATTTTACAAAACGTAGTACCTGAACCAGTAAAGGCACCTAAAGTGGAAACTCCACCTCCGCCAATTTCTGAGCAGTTAAAAACTACTACAGGTCTTATTAACCAAGAAGGTGTTAAACAGACGGCACACATACCGCCGCCAGTACAGGCTCCACCAAAAGCTGCTGCAGTAGAGTCTAAAGCTCCAAGTACTACAGAGGTTTATGAATCAGTAGACCAAGAAGCAGAATTCCCTGGAAGTTTAAACTCTTTTAGAAATAAAATTGCTGAAAACTTTGATAACTCTGCAATGGAAGGAGGAGAAGGAACGCTTAAAGCTACAGTTACATTTATTGTAGAAAGAGATGGTTCAATTTCTGATGTTAAAGCATCTGGTTCTAATTCAGATTTTAATAGTGAAGCTGTAAGAACAGTGAAAAGTATTAGAACAAAATGGGTTCCTGCAAAAATTAATGGTCAACCAGTAAGACAAAGATTTAGGTTACCATTAACTATGAATTTTGAATAAACTTACCAATTTTCATATAAAAAGAGAAGCGTAAGCTTCTCTTTTTTATGTCATTTAATAATAACTTAATTGCTAGTATATGTTTAATTACTTATCTATTTTAATCGGATTATTTTATATTGCATTAGGTGTTTTTGTAATTGTATATCGGTTTTTTCTAGTACAATTAGATGAGATGCCGTCTTATTTATTAGGTGGATTACTCATTTTATATGGAATATTTAGAATAGGAAGAGCAATTTATTACATAAGAAGAAAGGATGAAGAAGACGTTTAAGATTTTTATTTTTTTTATTTCAGTTTTTTCAGTCATTTCTTGTTCTCAAAATGAATCAAGCAGACCAAACAAAGGTGAAATAGTCATTGCTGCAGATGAATCTTTTAGAAACGTAACAGAAGCTTTGGCAGAAAGATATGTTGCGCATTATCCAGAAACTAAACTTCATCTTAAATTTCAGAAAGAAGACTATGCCTTAATGGATTTATTGAAGCGAAACGTAAGAGTTATCGTGATGTCTAGAGAACTTACAGAAAAAGAAAAAAAACTCTATGAAGAAATGGTAGATCTTCCTTTAAAGCCTGCAAAATTCGCTGGTGATGCAGTAGTATTTGTAGTTGCTAAAGATTCTCCTAAAAACTCAATTAGTGTTCAAGAAATAAAAAAAGAACTACAATCTGATGAAAAAAATATAATTTTTGACGGTGTAAATGCTAGTAATTTTAACTTTGTAGCTCAGAAATTAAATTTAGCCCCTCAAAAAATAAAATATTCACTAATTAAAGGTAATAAAGGAATTGTAGAGCAAATTAGTAAATTCCCTAATAGTATAGGGGTTATTAGTCTTAATACCATCTCGAATCCTTACTCTCGCGAAGCTGAAAGTTTAAGGAAACAAATAAAAATTCTCTCTGTTACAGAAAATAATATTGCTTATGAACCGAACAGAGAAAATATAAGAAATATGAAATATCCATTCACCAGGATTCTTTATTTTTTAACTAATGAAGGACATTTTGGGTTAGGAAATGGTTTTATCAGATTCTCATGCACTCAGAAAGGTCAAATAGTGGTAAGTAAAGAAGGACTTCAACCTTATAATATTTTTAAGAGAGAAGTAATGATGAGATAAAAAATTTTTAATTTTAAGAGATTTAATTTAATTTTGGAACAGAAATTGTGTATTAGTATTTAACATAATACATTAACAATAAAAAAATAGAAAAATGAAATATAGATTCGGACTTCCTAAAAAAATAGTTTTTGGTGCAGCGGCAACTTTTCTATTAAGTTTTGCAAACGCACAAACAGTGTCAGAAGGGATTGTTAATTTAGATAGCCACAAATATGCAAAGGCTAAAGAAGTTTTTAATCAAATGATTGCCAAATCACCTACTGCAGAAAACTATTATTATTTAGGATACTCATATTTAAGTCAGTTTGAACCAAATTTTGAACTAGCTAAAGAAAATTTCGATAAAGGTTTAGCAATTGATTCTAAAAGCTATCTTAATAAAATTGGTCTTGCTACCATTAAATTAGGGAAAGGTCAAAAAGCTTCAGCAATCGCTGAACTTACTCAGGTTGCAAAAGAGTCTAAAGAAAAAGACGCAGAAGTTCTTTATAGAATTGGAGAAGCGCTTACCATGTTCGAAAATAACAATGATCCAGCTTTAGCCATTACTTATATCAATAAAGCAATTGAAAAAGCACAAAAATACGGTGTTCCTGCTTATTATTACTACACTTTAGGAGATGCATACAGATTAACTAGAGATCCAGGAAATGCCATGACTGCTTATGATAGAGCTTCTGAAGTTGCTAAAAATAAAGCTTCTGTTTTCTACAGAATGGCTACATTATGGATGGCTGCTAAGCAGTATAAAAAAGCAGAAGAAAACATTGTAAAAGCAATCAATACAGATGCAACTTATGCTCCAGCGTACAAAGCACAAGCTCAGTATAATAAAATTTTCCAAAAACATGAGGAAACTACTCAGAGTTTGATTAATTATACGAAGTATGCAGACGAAGATCCAAGTACAGCATTAGAGATTGCGAAGTTATACTTTATTAATAGTGACTTTGCTGAATCTAAAGCGACTTTAGATAAGGTTTTTGACAAAGTAAATGATCCAATTAAGTTTAAGTTAAGAGCTTATTTACAATATAATGAAAATGATTTTGTAAACGCTAAAACTAATCTAGAAACTTATTATGCAAAAGTAGAGCAATCTAGAATCATCCCGAGTGATGCAGGTTTAGAAGCGGTAATTTATGCAGGATTAGCATCTAAAGAAGCAGACGCTGCTGCAAAAGCTGCCTTAATGCAAAAAGCTAATGAAAAATTAGCTGTTGTGAAAGCTGCTAAAGATGACACTCTTGATTGGGATTCAGAATTCGCAAAAGCATCAAGTGGTGCTGCAGAACTTCAAGCAAAAGCAGACGCAGGTCCTTCTAATGACAACATCGTGGCTCTTAAAAAACAAGTAGCTGCAAACAAAGAAGATACTACTGCGTTGTTCAATTTAGCAATGGCTTATCAAGAAGTAAGTAACTGGGATGGTGCTGCTCTAGCTTGGCAAAAGATGAATGATCTTCTTCCAACTTGGGAACCGGCTTATTATAGCAAAGGTTATGCATTACAACAAGCTGGTTATAAAGAATTAGCTGCTGTAGCTTTCCAGAAATATATAGATGTAGCATTAACTAAAACTCCAGCAGAACAACAAGCTTTACAAGAAACATTGTTTGGAGCTTACTATTCTGTAGCTTATTTGTTACACACTACGGATAAAGTAAAAGCAAATGAAGCTTTACAAAAAGCACTGGCGATGAAACCAGACGATAAAAACTCACTTCTTTTACAAAAAGAATTAATGAAATAAAAAATGAGCTTCTCTATTGAGAAGCTTTTTTTAATTCTAAATTTGAAAATTTAAATTTAATTTCTGTATTTTTGGCCCATGAAAGTAGATATTTTAGCAATAGGAGCACATCCAGATGACGTAGAGTTAGGCTGTGGAGGAACTATAGCAAAATTAATTTCCGAAGGAAAAAAAGTAGCCATCATAGACCTTACCGAAGGTGAATTAGGAACAAGAGGAACTAATGAAACCAGAGCGCAAGAAGCAGCAACTGCATCTGAAATTTTAGGAATTTCTGCTAGAGAAAATCTTAAAATGAAAGATGGTTTTATCATCAATTCTCAAGAATATCAGTTTAGAATTATTGAAATGATTAGGAAATACCAACCAGAAATCGTGCTTTGTAATGCGATAGATGATAGACATCCTGATCATGCGAAAGCCGCAAAATTAGTTTCGGATGCGTGTTTTTTATCTGGATTGGTTAAGATAAAAACCGATTATGAAGGTGAATCTCAAAAATTTTGGAGGCCAAAACAAGTTTTTCATTACATTCAGTGGAAAAATATTGAACCGGATTTTGTAATGGATATTTCTGGATTTTTAGACAAAAAAATAGAAGCTTGTTTAGCATATAAAACTCAGTTTTATGATCCAACTTCCACAGAACCAATGACTCCCATCGCGACCAAAGATTTTTTAGAAAGTCTAACTTATAGAGCGCAAGATTTAGGAAGATTGAGTGGAGTAGAATATGCAGAAGGTTTCACAACTGAAAAGTTATTAGCATTTAAAAATTTTGAAGGAATTATTTGTTAATTGTTTTAAAAATTTTATATATTTGCACACGCAAAAACGGTGATTGTAGCTCAGTTGGTTAGAGCGTCGGATTGTGGTTCCGAAGGTCGTGGGTTCGAGACCCATCATTCACCCAAAAAAAGCATCCAAATTTTGGATGCTTTTTTATTTCATTTAGGTTTTTAAAATTTTAAGCTTTGGTGATGCTGTCCAGAACCAGAGTTACAGGACCGTCATTCAGTAAAGATACTTTCATATCTGCCCCGAAAATTCCACTTTCTATTTTTAATCCAGATTTAGCAATCTCAGATTTAAAATATTCAAATAAAGGAATGGCTTTTTCTGGTTTAGCTGCTTTTATATAAGACGGTCTATTGCCTTTTTTGTAATCAGAGATTAAAGTAAATTGGCTGATGCATAAAATCTCTCCCGCTACATCTTTTACAGAAAGATTCATTTTTCCTTCAGAATCAGAAAAAATCCTTAAGTCTACCACTTTTTTTATTAACCAATTGGCATCTTCTTGAGTATCGTTTTCATCTACACCGATGAGAAGGAGTAAGCCTTGAGAAATTTCTCCTACAATTTTTCCTTCTACTGCTACAGATGCTTCTTTTACACGTTGAACTACTATTTTCATGCCTCTAAATTAATTATAAATATTTAAAATGTTGGTAGAAGAATTATAATTATAAAAATATTGTTTCAGAGGATAAGGACTTATGGAAGCTGGTGCTCCAGAATTGAGAAACCATTTCGCATTGTCTTTTTTGCAAATGACCAAACTGCCATTTTCTACTTCTAATGTAGTGTCTGTGGAAGGGCAAATATGTGGCGCGTTTCTATCATAAATTTTAAAACCATCATTGGTTCTATAAACGATTAAGCCTCTGGTTCCAGATTGCTGTTCTGAGACGTAAATCCAGCCTCCAATATTGTTAAGAGGATAATAAGAAGGTAGGCTTAAATTGAGTTGAACAGAAATAAATTGATTGGGAAAACAACTGGTAGTTTCTTCTCTGTTGGAACAAGAGTTGAGCGTTTTTAATGCGCTGAAAGCCAGTAAAATTGGGATAATTATTTTTAAAAGGCTTGGTTTCATATTAAAATTAATCATATCTTTGTAACTCGAAATTTTAATGAATATTGTCCGGCAAAGGTCGGATTATTTTTTTATATTAACATTAACGCAAAATAACCAGATATGAGTAAAGTAATGAATTATGTAACCAAAGAAGGTTTGGAAAAAATGAAGGCAGAGTTAGAACTACTCGAAAGCATAGAAAGGCCTAAAATTACTCAACAAATCGCAGAAGCAAGAGATAAAGGAGATTTATCTGAAAATGCAGAATATGACGCAGCGAAAGAAGCGCAAGGTTTGCTAGAAATGAAAATCTCTAAAATTAAAGATACTATCGCAAACTCTAAAGTGATTGACGAAAGTCAATTAGACACTTCTAAAGTTTCTATTCTTTGTACCGTTCGTCTTAAAAATAATGCGACCAAACAAGAACAAAAATTCACATTGGTTCCAGATAATGAATCTGATATTAAGGCAGGAAGAATTTCTGTAAATACTCCTATTGCAAAAGGATTATTAGGTAAAGCTGTAGGCGAAACTGCTGAGATTGTATTGCCAAACGGTAATAAACTTTCTTTTGAAGTTTTAGAAATTTCATTGTAATTTTAATCTTTAAAAATTAAGGATTATGAGTTCTATATTCACCAAAATTGTAAACGGAGAAATCCCTTGCTACAAAATCGCTGAAGACGAAAATTATTTGGCTTTTTTAGATGTAATGCCATTAGCTAAAGGTCATACTTTAGTGATTCCAAAGAAAGAAGTAGATTTAATCTTTGATTTAGAATCAGAAGATTTTAAAAATCTTTGGGGATTTGCTCAACAAGTAGCCAAAAAAGTTGGAGCAGCGATGCCATGTGTAAGAGTGGGAGTGGCAGTGATAGGATTAGAAGTTCCTCATGCGCACATTCATTTGGTTCCCATGAATACCATGCAAGACCTTAATTTTGGAAACGAAAGGCTGAAACTTTCACCAGAAGAATATCAAGAAATTCAAAATAAAATAATTAACTCTTAAAATATATTAACTCAAATTTCATAGCGAAGTTTGAGTTTTTTCAAAAATAAAAAGAATGAATCCTAATCAATGCTCATTTTGTGGAAGAAAAAAATCTGAAGTTGAAATTTTAATCTCAGGACAAAATGGATTTATCTGTGAAAACTGTGTAGAGCAAGCGCATGCTATCGTAAAAGAAAGTGTACATGAAGATGAGTTTTCGCCAGCTACCTCGATTGAAGAACTTAAAAAACCTAGAGAAATTAAAGAATTTCTAGACGAATATGTAATTGGTCAAGATCAAGCCAAAAAACAATTGTCTATAGCAGTTTATAACCATTATAAAAGACTTCTTCATAATAAAGACGAAAATAAATCTGTAGAAATAGAAAAGTCTAACATTATTATGGTGGGCGAAACAGGAACGGGGAAAACACTTTTAGCAAAAACGATTGCTAAGCAATTAAACGTTCCGTTTTGTATTGTAGATGCTACTATTTTAACAGAAGCTGGTTATGTAGGAGAGGATGTAGAAAGTATTTTGTCTAGACTTTTAATGGTGGCGGATTATGATGTGGAAAAGGCGGAAAAAGGAATTGTTTTTATTGACGAAATTGATAAAATTGCCAGAAAATCAGACAATCCGAGTATTACCAGAGATGTTTCTGGTGAAGGGGTTCAGCAAGGTTTATTGAAACTTCTAGAAGGAAGTATTGTAAATGTTCCACCACAAGGAGGAAGAAAACATCCTGACCAAAAATACATTCAAGTAAACACTCAAAATATTTTATTTATTGCAGGTGGAGCATTTGATGGAATTAAAGAAATCATCGAGAGAAGACTCAATAAGCAAGCGATAGGTTTCAGTACAGATAAACATTCTAAAGTAGAAGAAGAAAGCTATATTTTAGAAAAATTAAATGCTACAGATTTAAGAAGTTTCGGGCTTATTCCTGAATTGTTAGGTAGATTTCCTATTGTTACTCATTTGGATAAACTGACCAAAGAAACAATGCTTAGAATCCTTACAGAGCCTAAAAATTCAATTATTAATCAATTTGTTGAACTTTTTAGGTTAGACGGCATAAAACTTGCATTTACGGATCAAGCTCTTGAAAAAATTGTAGACTATACCATTGACAAAGGTTTAGGAGCAAGAGGTCTTAGAGGTACTACTGAGAAGGTTCTCGAGGATTATATGTATAGAATAGATGAGTTAGAAAAAGAACTTAGAATAGATGGGGGAAATATTTTAGAACCATAAATTTAACTTAAGAATTTTGTAATATTTTAAAACTAAAGAATATCTTTACCTTATGAAAAGAAAGTTTTTATTCCTCCCGTTTTTACTATTGGGTTATTTTATTTCAGCTCAATTTACCATTAAGGTAGAATCTCCAAAAGATTTTTCATTTAAGGAAGCCTATCTTTATTCGCTAAACGGGTCTAAAGATATTTTATTAGATAAAGTAGAGAAAAAGAATAATGTTTGGATTTTTAATGTGAATAAAAATTATGTGGGTATGCTAAAAATATATTTTCCACAGGCTAATACCTCATTAAATTTTATTTCTGAAAATAAAGATATAGACCTTAGTTTCGAAACAAAGAACAATAAAGTAAATCAAATAGACTATAAAGATGAATCAAATAAGATTTTTTATGCTATTCAAGACCAGCAAATAAAAAAGGAGCAAATTTTACCTGCACTTAATCAGATTCAGACCTTTTATAAAGAAAATTCTGCATTTGGCAGCGCCTTAAAAAGTGAAATTTCAGCATTAAATGAAGAAATTGTTTTTAATGAAGATGAGCACCCTTTTTTAAACTATTATTTTAAGACTTATCAAAATTATATAAAAGAAACTAACTCCAAAAAGAATATTACCAATGAAGATATTGTTTCTTTTTTAAATAATACACAGAACTACTTAGAAACCTCTTCATTGCTCAAGCCAATTTTAATGGTTTTTTTAAGCAATACAAGCAGATCAAGTTTAGGCGATGAAGTAGATAAATTACTTACTGCAGTAAATGTAGAAACGC
>ERZ650302.1968-NODE-1968-length-11218-cov-9.465198_pt1 | contig 11218 bp, 9 predicted proteins | sample MGYA00376238_ERZ650302 | MGnify/ENA primary metagenome ERZ650302 (study PRJEB26733, sample SAMN07839298) | wastewater metagenome | biome: urban; feature: wastewater treatment plant; material: waste water | place: USA: North Carolina | collected 2016-04-28 ... | reverse complement strand
ATTGTTTGTATTCGGATTGCAATTAAGTAAATCAATCAACTAGCAACTTGAATTAATTACTTTGATAACCAACTGCTGGTGGTTTTGGTACACTTGCATTGAAGGTTCCAAAATTACCGTTTGTTATTAAATTTTGAGAAAACAAACCAGAAGTGCTCCCAATACCTAACAGTAGAAAAAGGAATAGGTAATAGTTTTTTTTGAAAAGTTGCAACATGGTGGTTAGTTATTATAGAATTAAAATTTGGGGTTGTATGGTTTAAATGATTTGGATTATTTATCCTTTACAATTAGAAACTCTGAACGTCGATTTTGAAAGTGTTCTTCATCGGTACACTTATCGCCGCAGTTTATTCTTGGTTCAGTTTCACCGAATCCTTTTCCTGAGATTCTTGTAGTACTAATTCCTTTTGAGAGGATATAGTTTACAGTAGATTGAACTCTTTTTTCTGATAGATTCAAATTGTACTTCGCAGTACCTTTACTATCTGTATGCGCTTTGATGTAAATTTCCATAGCAACATTTTGGTTCATTATATAGACTAGTTTATCTAATATTTTTTTTGATTGCTTTGTAATTTCGTATTTATTGAACTCAAACAAAATCGGGTTAAAATGGATTTCGGTGTCGGTAACTACGACTTCTGGAATTGGTTCAATAGGGATAGTAATTCTTAAGTTAGGATCAACAGTTGGAGCTATAGCTATGGTTTTAGTGATAAAACCATCTTTATAGATTTTTAAATAAGGTGTTTTTTCACAAGCGATTCTAAACTCAATCCATCCATTTTTGTCAGATTGCAAGGTGGTTATTATGTTCTCGTTGCTATCGGTTACTACGACTTTTGCATTACTTAAAGGAAGATTATTGGTGGCATCTGTTAGAACAGCAGCATAATAATTGGTGCAATCGGGTATGCATGAATAAATATTGTCATTTCCCTCTCTGTTGCTTGATAAATAGCCAATTTTTCGGTTGTAAAAAGTAGAGAAAGCAAAGTCATCTTTGGGACTGTTTACAGGTATTCCTAAATTTTCGGCCTCACTTTCGTTTTTCAAATCTATCTTGTAAACATCTAGTCCGCCTAGTCCTGGTCTTCCATTCGAAGCAAAATAAAGTAAATTGTTTTCATCAATAAAGGGGAAGGATTCGTCTCCTTCAGTATTGATTTTTGGTCCTAAATTTTCGGGTTTACCATAGGTTCCATCTCCATTAATAGTTACTTTCCAAATGTCATTTCCGCCAATTCCTCCGGGCATATTTGAGGAAAAGTAGAGTGTTGTATTCGTTGAGTTAACACTTGGGTTGCTTACAGAGTAAAGTTTGCTATTAAACGGTAATGGTTTTGCGTATATCCATACACCATGATCATTGGTGGCGGTAAATAATTGCACTTGACCACTTTTTAACTTTTTGTTCTTGATTTTGTCAAATTGATTGACCGTGAAACTTTCACTAGCAAAATAGATGTTTTTTCCGTTTTTTGTAATAGAGATAGGACCTTCATGAAAGGAGCTATTAAGTTCTTTTAAAGGGATGGGTTGAGAAAATACAGTGTCATTTTTTCTAATACTAAAAAAAATATCTAAATACGGTTCTTCATTCCAACCGTATTTTTTGTTTTGTTCTATTCTACTGCTCACAAAGTAGAAAGTACTGTCTAAAAGAAAACCACCAAAATCACTTCGATCGGAATTAATATTGATCTTTTTTACAGTATATTTTTTTTGTTGGTTTAATAATGCTTCCGTAGCGTTGTCTTTTTTTAGAAAAGTAGTACTTCTGCTATCAGATGAATATTTTAATGCAAATTTTTTCATTGCTGCATTGGCTTCATCATATTTTTTATTAGAACGCAAACAATCAATGTAGTTAAAATGTGTTGCCTTGTCTTTAATAGCTTCGTAAGCTAATTTGTAATATTTTTCAGCTTCTTCTGTTTTAGAAGTATAGTAATAGCAATTGGCTAGTTGAAGCATATCCTCGGTGTTTTTTGAAGTAACATCGATACATTGTGTAAGTAATTCTATTGCTTTGGTGTATTCTAATCTTTCAATTAAATCATTTGCTGAGCAATTACTCTTTTGTGCTAACAAAAGGTTGTGTGTCAAAATAAAGAAGAATATAATGAGGTGTTTTTTCATAAGTAATAATTAAAAAAAGCGAGGAGATCGAGAGACTTTTTTATAGTTAATTAAATCAAATAAGAGAATGATTTCGTGAGATGAATTTGTGGTATACTTTAGATTTGAAATAATCCGATCATAAGCATAGCCAATTCTTAATTGAGGTGTAATATTAATATTAACCATTCCACCAAAACTATCTTGTTTGCGATAGGTTAACCCAAACTCTATTTGATTATTATATAAAAAATTAGTCGATACATCATACGAAACTGGCGCTCCAAAGGAAGATTTTACCATAGCAAAAGGTTTGAACTTCCAATCACTATTTAAATCAAAAACATAACCTCCTGTAATGAAATAATGACTAACTTCTGAGCCGTAACTCTCTCCATTGTAGTCAAAATGAGGTGTTTTTAAGATGTTTGGAATAGAAATACCAAAGTAATAATGATCTGTATAAAAGAAAACGCCAGTACCAAAATTGAAAGACGTTTTATTGATATCTCTACCAAAAATACCCTCGTTAGGATCGGGTAGTGTAGAAGCAATTTGTGAAAACAAGTCAACACTATGAAAAGTGGCTCCTGTCTTCATCCCAACAGCTATTTTCATGGATTCATTTAATTGAAGTGTATAGGACAAATCTCCGTATATGTTTTTTTCGGAGATTGGTCCTAATTTGTCGCTAACTATAGAAAGGCCAGCTCCTAAATTTTTTCCTACAGGCTGATGACCAAAAACAGAAAATGTGGTTGGAGCATCTTCAATATTGACCCATTGTTTTCTATATAAAATCCCCATAGATAAATCCTCTTTGGAGCCAGCGTATGCTGGGTTAAATACACTCATGTTATACATGTATTGGGTATAATGAGGGTCTTGTTGTGTCCAACCAATTGTATTAAATCCAAAAGTTAACAACAATAAGAGTGTTATTTTAGGCATTGTTTTCTTATTGTTTTTATTGTTTTCTAGTAACATAAATCCATCCAGTTTTTGAGGTTTCATCATTCAATGTTATGATGTAGTAATAGGTTCCGTCAGGAAGAGCTGCGCCGTCATTGGTTTGACCTCTCCATTCATTCTTGTAGTCTTTTTTGTGATAGACTTCAACACCGTATCTGTTCAGGATACTAATATTTTTTATTGCATAAGTTGAAAGGTCAAAGTATTCATTAGATCCATTACCATCTGGAGAGATTCCTTTTTGAGTACCACAAAAAACTGAGGAAAAACTAATGGTTTGAATCGTTTCGCAACCTATTGTAGTATTTGAAACTTTTGCAGTCAATTCGAGTGGATAAATAGAATCATCAATGGTTCCAATAGATTTTGTTACATTTAATTTTATATCATTTCCAATACTGTTTTGGTTTTTGTCCATCCAAGTAATTTCAACTTGGTTTGGAGAAAAGCTATTATCAATAGGAATAATTTCTACAATAAACTCATTTTCTAAACAATAGGATTTTAGTTCAAAAGCAATAGATTTTGGAATCGGATTGATAACAACCTCTTCAGTATTTATCATACAAGTAACGCTAGTACTGTTTCTAATACTTGTTTTGTAAATACCAGGTTGAAGATTGTCAAATAGTGGATTTGTTTGGTAACTACCGCCAATGCTATATTCCATTCCAGTTTGTTGAGAAAATTCAATTTTTCCATGAGGAAGAAGGCAAGTAGGTTGTGTAACGTCTATTGTTGCTGCATTAGGATAAAGAGGAACAACGGGTATAATTGCTTCAATAGAGGCTTGAGATGCGCATTGATTAGCGGTTTTAACTTTAAAATTATAGCTAACACCTGCTGATAAATTCTCAAATTTATAGGTTGCACCCGTTCCAAAAACAGATGCGCCACTAGAAGGGATAATTTCCCAATTGCCATTTGGTAATCCAGTAAGGATAACACTTCCAGTAGTTTTAGCACAAGTTGGAGCTTCTATTGAGCTGACAATTGGAGTAGCAGCAGATTCAATTATTATGTCTACTTTAAGCCTATTATTGCTTTGACATACAATTGGGTTGATAGACTCCTCAACCGCATAATAAGAGTTCCCATTTAGTAAAGCAGTATCATTTGGCAATAGATTTCCTCCAGTCAAACTATCATACCATTTTATATTTGACAATGGATTTGATTTAGTAATAGCGATACTGTTCAATGTAGGGTTTTGTTCTATGCAAAAAAGCTGCGTATTTGCATTGGTAGTTGGTGTAGCAGGGGACAGAATTGAAACAGTAACTTCAAATCTTTCAACGCTTTCACAGATGCCAATTGTTTGTGTTGCATAATATTTTCCTCCATCTACTAGTGCGAAATCATTGCTTAAAAGGGTGTTATTATTGTCATACCATTTTAGGTTTGTCCCACTTGTTACTACTAAGTCTTTTATTTTTGGTAAAGACGAATTACAAAAGAACTGATTCGAATTTCCTTCTGGTTTTGACGGTGATTCGATGTTAACTTTGACAGTAGTTCTAGGACTACTCTCGCAAAACAGCGGAGTACTAGTAAAAGCTGCACCATAATAAATAGCGCCATTTACTAGTTTGTCTGTTACTGATAAAGGTGTTGTGCTGTTAGGTGTTAAATACCAATTAACAGTGTTCGTGTTAGTAACTCTATTGGTTAAACTTGTAATGGTTGCATTTTCAGAAGCACAAAAAGACTCTTCATTTTGAATTATTGGACTTATTGGTTGATTGATGACTACCGAAACACTTAATCGATTAACACTTTCACAAGCGGATAGGGTTTGCGAAGCATAATAAGTAGCACCATTTACTAGAGCAGTTGTTGGATTAAGAGGGCTTCCTCCACTCGGATTGGCATACCAAAGTATAGAAGTTCCAGAGGCTATTAAGTCACCAATGGTTCCGCTATTACAAACCACCTGATTTCCTGAACCACTAGGGGCAGGCGTTTTTGTGATGGTTACTGCTACAGCAAATCGGTTAACACTTTCACAACCTAATCCATTAGTTGCAGTTTGTGTTGCATAATAAGTAGCGTCAGTAAGTGGAGTGGTAGTGGCTAAAGGAGTTGTGCTTGTTAGTGAATTGTACCATTTTATGTTCGTACCACTGGCTACTAAATTAGCAATAGTTGGTGTATCAATTTGACAGAAAGTTTGATTTGCCGCACCGCTAGGAGCAGCAATACCTTCTATGGTTAGGGTAACGGCTATTCTTGTTGTACTTGTACAATTGGTAGTGGTATTTCTTGCTTCTACATAATACGTATAATTTCCAGCGGCAGTTACGGTAGGTGTAAAATTCAAGGCATTAGTCAAAAACGGAGCGCCACCAGTTTGTGTTGTATACCAATCAGCGGTTTCTTGCGCAGCTACACTCACACTTAGCGTTGGATTATTTTGTCCCTCGCAAATAGTTTGGTTGGCACTTGCACTAGGAGTAGTAACAACTGGACAGCTACAATTAGGAGCAGTAATTGGTATCACTTCATTGCATCCGCCAGCAACATTGGCATTGATAGTAATATTAGTTCCGGCAGGAATATTAGTAATACCCGAAGCGCTTACGGTACCTACATTTGGAACAACGCTAATGTTTGTTCCCGCAGAGGCATTAAAAGCAACCGAGTAGGTAAGTAGGTTAGCAGCACAAGTTGTATTGGTAATAGTAAGTAGCGGAGCAGCTTTAATTTCAAGTGCAACAGGAGTTCTTGCTGTACTAGTACAAGAATTGTTATTGTTTTGAGCATAAAAAGTAGTCGAGCCAATACTATTCCAAGCAGGAGAAGCAATTAGGTTGCCTCCAGTTGGTGCATCGTACCAAGTAATAGTTCCACCATCTGGTGAAGTTGCTACAGGAATAAGGGTTTGAATTGGATTGGTTTGACACACGGACTGATTCCCAGCAGATGTTGGCAAAGCAGGATTGGTGATGGTTACTGCAAGAGGATACCTATTACTACTTTCACATGAGGATAGGGTTTGTGAAGCATAATAAGTTGTGCCATTCACTAGAGCTGTAGATGGATTAAGAGGACTTCCTCCAGTTGCATTGGCATACCAAAGGATTGAAGTTCCTGTGGCTACTAAGTTACTAATGGTTCCACTATTACAAACCAATTGATTCCCAGAACCACTAGGAGCGGGAGTTTTTGTGATGGTTACTATTGTACTGGCTCTAGTAGTGCTCTCACAACTTATAGTATTGTTTAAAGTTTGTGATGCATAATACGTGCCATCCGTAAGATCTGAAGTAGGATCGAGAGCTATACCGCCTGTACTTTGCAAATACCATTTTACATTGGTTCCTGTGGCATTTAAGTCGGATATTTTTGCACTATTACAAAATGTTTGCGTTGCATTTGTGATTGGTGCTGATGGATCAAGAACTGTAACATTTACAGAAGTACGAGTGGTACTTTTACAAAGCGTAGCTGGATCAGTTTGTTCAGCATAATAGGTTTGAGTGGTTAATGCTGTAGTACTGTTTAAAGCAGCGCCACCTGTACTATTTAAAAACCATTGTATCGCATTACCAGTAGCCATCAAATTACTTACAGTAGGTTGATCTATTTTGCAATATGTTTGATTTGCAGTAGCTAGTGGGGGATTTGTAAGATTAAATACTGCGGTTATATCGGCACTTGATGATTGACATTGGCCATTAGAAATTGTCTAAGTGAAAACATACGTACCTGGTAAGCTTACTGTTGCAGTTGAATTTGGGGAGGTGCTGTTTGCAAAGCTTACTGTGCCAGGACCGCTTTTTAAAGTCCAGTTTCCAGTTCCAGAAAGAGGAGTGTTTGCTCCCAATGGAGTTGAAGTCAAGTTACATAATGATTGATTTGGACCTACTGTTGCAACTGTTGGAGTAGTTGCTATTGGTATATTTATACTGTCCGATGAATAGCATGGCGTCATTGCTGAAGCGCTAACTATCACTGGGTTTGGAGTTTCATTATTGTAGTTTACGGCATTTCGTCCAAAATCAATTGTTTTAGTTAGTTCTGGACTTAAGAATGAGTTAGTAACGTTGTAATTACTTACGTTATTATCTTGCATTGTAAAAGCAAAAAACTTGATATCATTTCCAGTATATCCAAGTTGGGATTTTAATAGTTCTATTTCAAAACCATTGCTATAATCGGTTATTCCAGTATTGTTTTTGTTAACTCCCATAACAGCAGAAGGAACACCTGTTGCAGCTGTTCCTAAGTATGTTTTTATCGAGTTTGGATTTTTTAACTCTATGATATCTGCATGATAATTGGTTTCGCCAATATCGGTTGCAATAGCCAAACAATAGTCTGCTTCAAAATAACTATCAAAAGTACTAGGGTTGTTATTGAAAAAATTGTAGGCTCTCACTGAGAGAAGTGAGCTGTTTTCGTCTCCGTAATTCGATACGTTAAATCCTCCGGGTTTAGTATCTAAGAAAACTAAAACTCTTCGATAGTTTATTAGTTTTCCTGTAATACCAAATACTAGCTTGTCTTCCGTTGGTGTAATGCGCAATGAGTTAATGTAGCCATTTCTTGCATTAGTGGATAATGCTGCACTTTGAGTGTTGTCTTCATAGCTTCCGGTTCCCCAGGCATTTTCGTTGATGATTCCATCATAGGTAACTGCATATCTTGAGCGGACGGTTACGGTTTGATTATTAGTTATAGTAGTAGTGGTAAAAGTTCTATTTGTAGAAAATGCTTGACGCACGGTTCCATCAACAGAAAACTCAAAAACATCTCCGCCTCCAGTTGCTGTAAATGTTAGGGATGTTCCTTCACAGATTGGATTTGTGGAATTACTTGCTGGGGTAACACTCAATGAAACACTAGGCGGTTGGTTTTGGATGATGGCCACAACAGGAACTCTTGTACTGGTATCTGTGGTTGATTTAGCTTGTACGTAATACGTAGTAGTTGCTGTTAAAATGGGAGTTGTGAAAGTAGGTCCAGTAGCAATAGGAGTAGCAGCATTTTGAGAAGTAAACCATTCTACAGTCTCACCACTGCTCACTGTTGCAGTCAAGGTTACACTTCCTGGCCCGCAACTACTCCCTCCAGTAACAGAAGGAGGAAGTAGAAGAAGCGCTTTTTTTGGGGCAAAAAAGGGGGTTGGGTCGTATTTGTAAATAGTAGGTTTTTTATGAACTGTAACTACTGATGATTTTGGAGAGGTATTTCTTTTTGTTGGCTTTCCTTCGGTTGTAAAAGCCAATAAAAAATGAAATACCAAAAATAATAGTAGTTTATTTTTCATAAATGTATTTTTTGAATTAAAAAATTATGGATAATATATTTTGCTCTAAAGTATAAAATAATTGTACTTTGAAAAATGCATTTTGTCATACGAAGACGTTTTCGCGACACTATAACGTTGTAGCCCTTTTATTTTTTGATAACTTTTTTTTAACACTAAAAAAGCTTTTTTTTAATGTTTCAAATGCAACAAAACAATTTGTTTTATTTATAAAGGTGTAAAAGAAAATAACAGAATAACCACTAAAAGTTATATTTTGATGAATGCTGTTCTTTATGAGCCACTTAATGTTGCCGTTTTTTGTTTTTTGTGGAATTTCATTAATAAAATGCATCCTATGAGATGACTTTTTTAAAATGTCTAAATGAAATTTTATGTATCTCTGAAAGTTGTGCCAAAAAGTTGTTTTTTTTTGACTTTTCAACTAAAAACAAGTAGAAATACTTAGGAGGAAGTTGGATTATTGGAGAGGAAATGCAACGGATAGAAAGTATAGCTGCATCTTGAAGAGCAGTATTCCTCTAAAAAGCTTTATATATGATATTTGTAATTAGTAGCGGCTATGTTTTTGGCTAACCATATAAAATGTATATTTGCAGTCACAAAAAAAATATACGAACTGTTGATCACTGATCGACCGAAAATAAAATAGAATGAAAGCAGGAATTGTAGGGTTACCAAATGTTGGAAAATCAACATTGTTCAATTGTTTATCAAATGCAAAAGCGCAAAGTGCCAACTTTCCTTTTTGTACTATCGAACCTAATATTGGTGTGGTAAACGTTCCCGATCCAAGGATTAATAAATTGGAAGAATTGGTTAAACCTGAGCGTGTACAAATGGCTACGGTTGATATCGTGGATATTGCTGGTTTAGTAAAAGGTGCTAGTAAAGGGGAAGGATTAGGAAATCAATTTTTAGGTAACATTAGAGAATGTAATGCCATTATTCACGTTTTACGTTGTTTTGATAATGATAACATTGTACACGTAGATGGCAATGTAAACCCAATTCGTGACAAAGAAACTATTGATATTGAGTTGCAGTTGAAAGATTTAGAAACGGTTGAAAAACGTTTAGAAAAAGTAAATCGTGCTGCTAAAACAGGAAATAAAGAGGCTCAAACTGAAAAAGCCTTGTTGGACCGAATTAGAGAAGCCTTGTTGCAAGCAAAATCTGCTCGTACCATAACGCCACAAAGTAATGATGAAGAAGTATTGATGGAATCGTTTCAATTGATTACAACAAAACCTGTATTGTATGTATGTAATGTTGACGAAAGTTCTGCTGTAAGTGGAAATAAATATGTGGACCAAGTTCGTGAATTAGTTAAAGACGAAGATGCTGAAGTTATCATACTTTCTGTTGGAGCTGAGGCTGATATTACCGAATTAGAAAGCTATGAAGAGCGTCAGGTTTTTCTTGAAGATTTAGGATTAGAAGAGCCAGGTGCTTCTGTACTGATTCGTGCAGCTTATAAGTTATTGAAACAACAAACTTATTTTACAGCTGGTGTAAAAGAAGTTCGCGCGTGGACGATAAACATTGGTGCAACCGCTCCTCAAGCAGCCGGAGTTATCCATACCGATTTTGAAAAAGGATTCATTCGTGCAGAGGTAATCTCTTATGAGGATTTCGTTCACTACGGATCTGAAGCTAAAGCCAAAGAAGCAGGAAAGTTTAGAGTGGAAGGAAAAGAATACATTGTTAAAGATGGTGATGTAATGCATTTCCGTTTTAATGTATAAATGAAATAGACTGCTCATTCAAATCTTAGATACCTTTTTTTCTTGATTTCGATTGAATAGCTTTAAATAATAAAAAGTGGAATTACAACTTCAAAATTGTAATTCCACTTTTTTTAATCATATAGTTCTTCCCCTTCTTTTATTGATTTATCAAATCGGAAATCGATTAAAGTTCCTTTTATAGTTTTATAATTTCCAGCAATATTTACTACTTTCTTATTAAGCAAGTTAATAATTTTAATACCCGTTGCGTATTTTTCTCCATTTGCAAAATAAGTATTATAAATCACGTACTTATTTTTGTCTATTGTAAAGGCAACATAATTAAGGTCAATTCCTTCATTTTCTATTCCGCCACCACGCAACCAATAGGAGTATTCAAATGTATTCCAACTGGATTTGTCTTTGTGATTTGGGTATTCTAATTCAATGTTGTTTTTTGTTCCAAATCGATAAATAATGTACTCGCCATTTTTGTCACTACAAAGCGTCATTATTTTTCCTTTGTTAGTTTGAAAGGAATAAATTATTTTTTCATTTTTTAGCACGTATTTCTGTCCATATAGGTAGAAAGTAGAGAAGAGTAAAAAAGAGAAAACTAATATTGTATTTTTCATTGCACCTTTAGTTTATTTACTTTAACCGCCAACGGTTTGTATGCTTTGAAGAGCAGGGAAAGCCAATTAATCAAATCTGTTGTGGGTTAGGAGCAGCACTTTCATTTTCAATGATTTTGTTGAGTTTCGGCTGGATTATCCATATTCCAATTGGGTAAAACCAAATCATAAAAAACTCTCCTGCAAAATCAGAAAAACTCACTTGACGCTGTAATTCAACCGTTTTGTATGTTTTGGCCACAAAATATAATGAATAGAAAATACAAAACATTGAAAACAAATGTAAGGGTATAATAATTACAACAAGGCTCATAATTAATTCAACAGCTGGAGGTGTTTCGTTTTCCATCATTCCGCTCGCAGACACACTAAAAATTGTTGAAAGAAGGATGATATATAGTAACGGAATGAAAAAAAATATTTTAAATTTTAGAGCTGTAAAGATATTTTCTTATATTTCGGAAAACAAAAAAGGTTATGGAATC
>ERZ650302.1959-NODE-1959-length-11246-cov-14.144580_pt1 | contig 11246 bp, 3 predicted proteins | sample MGYA00376238_ERZ650302 | MGnify/ENA primary metagenome ERZ650302 (study PRJEB26733, sample SAMN07839298) | wastewater metagenome | biome: urban; feature: wastewater treatment plant; material: waste water | place: USA: North Carolina | collected 2016-04-28 ... | reverse complement strand
GAGACAGAACCTAACCTATCCGTTAGTTATCTATGTGGAACATGGTAAGCCTGTACATCTCCTGTCAGACAAAAGACAGGTAAGCTGAAAGTAATGGATGCTGAATGATGTGCAGGTATAAGATAACAGAGAAAGCGAATGCCGTTCTGTAATGGGACGGATAGGGTTTGAGCCACTTATCACGAGTTGACAAGGGACAACATCAACCTACCACGAAAGTGGGCAGACTTCTGTGGTAATGTTTGGGAGGCAAATACCCAACATTAGCCAAATGGTAATTCTTTACAATAAACTTTTAGAACTTTTTAAAGTAGGAATGCAAATGAACGATAAAATCAAAGAAAATCTCCTCGACCAATCGTGTGCGCCGACTGACAACCTGCAATCAAATTGGGACAGAATAGACTGGACTAAGGCGGAGCAAGCTGTTAAGAAGCTTCAAGCTCGTATTGTAAAGGCTCAGAAGGAAGGCAGACATAACAAGGTGAAAGCCTTGCAATGGACGCTTACCCACTCTTTTTACGCAAAAGCCTTAGCCGTAAAGAGGGTTACTTCTAACGGGGGTGGTTGTACTCCTGGGGTTGACAAAGAAATATGGGATACCCCTAAAGCTAAAATGCAAGCAATAACCCAACTCAAACGCAGAGGCTACCAGCCAATGCCGCTGAGAAGAGTTCATATCAAGAAGAGCAACGGCAAACTGCGACCGTTGGGAATACCGACAATGAAAGACAGAGCCATGCAAGCACTCTATCTTATGGCATTGGAGCCTGTATCAGAAACTACAGCTGATACTCGTTCATACGGTTTCCGCAAGGAACGCTGCTGTATGGATGCAATACAGCAATGTCATAACATTCTCCGAAAGGGATATTCTCCCGAATGGATTTTGGAGGGTGACATAAAAGGGTGTTTTGACCATATCAGCCATGAGTGGTTACTTGCCAATATCCCAATGGATAAGGCAATACTCCGAAAATGGTTGAAATGTGGCTATGTTTTCAACAAGCAAATGTTCCCGACCGAGGAAGGAACACCGCAAGGTGGTATAATTTCTCCGACACTTGCCAATATGACTTTGGACGGATTGCAGAAAGCTCTTGCAGATAGATATAAGCGCCATCATGTTAATGGTAAGTTGTATTCACCAATGGTGAACCTTGTACGTTATGCGGATGATTTTATCATCACTTGCGAGAACAAGGAAACTCTTGAAAATGAAATCAAGCCATTGGTTGCTGAATTTATGTCTGAAAGAGGTCTGACCTTATCAGAGGAAAAGACGGTGATAACCAACGTGCATGACGGTTTTGATTTTCTTGGCTTTAATATCCGCAAATACGGCAAGGACATATTGACCAAGCCGACAAAGAAATCCGAGAAACGCTTTATGGAGAATATCCGTAAGGTAATTAAGGAGAACAAGGGTTGCAGACAGGAGTCGTTAATCAGAATGTTGAACTCTAAAATCCGAGGATGGGGAGGTTATTATCAGCATGGAGCGACACGTGATTCATTTCACAGAATCGACCATCAGATATTCCTCTCACTATGGCAATGGGCAAAACGCCGTCATTCCAAGAAAGGGAAACGGTGGATAAAAGACCGATATTGGCATGACATTCGAGGGAACAAATGGACTTTCGCTTCAAAATTCAAGAAACCAAACGGAAAGGAAGACCAATTGACATTATTGTCTCTGACTTCATCGTTTCCATTCCTGCAATACACGCAGATTAAAGGAGACATGAACCCGTTTGATGCAGACTGTCGTCTGTACTTCTATAAAAGAAAGAAGTCGAAAATGCTTGTTACGCTAAAAGGACGCAAGTCACTGCTGTACCTATGGGAAAAGCAAGGACGCAAATGTCCTATATGCGGTGAGCCTATTGATACGCACAAGGCATGGAATGTCATGCCAACCGTTCAAAACGGAAAGAAATGCAATCTGTTGGTTCATGATGAATGTTTTAAATTATCCCGCAAATCAAATGGAAACAAGAAGTAGTTTGAGCCGGTCTCTGCATACAAACAGAGGCTTAGAAAAGCTTGAGCCGTATGAGGGGAAACTCTCATGTACGGTTCTTAGGGGGGAAGAGGGCAGCAATGCCCTTGACCTACCCGATCGTCCATCAGATCTTGAACAACGCAATGGTCGTGGAGTTCGTGCTGGCAACGAGATAGCTAAGTTATACGCTGACAATAAGGTGGACATTATCATCTATGCGGTGGAAAAGTCGCTTGACTCGTACAAGTTCAACCTCCTGCACTGCAAGCAGACTTTTATCTCGCAGTTGAAAAGCGGAGCCTTGGGAGCGAGAACCATTGACGAGGGAGCGATGGACGAGAAATCGGGCATGAATTTTTCAGAGTATATGGCTATTCTCTCCGGAAATACCGACTTGCTTGACAAGGCGAAGCTGGAGAAGAAGATTGCTTCTCTGGAGGGTGAGCGCAAATCGTTTAACAAGGGCAAGCGTGACTCAGAAACAAAATTGCAGTCAAAGACGGCAGAGCTGGGCAACAACAAAGCCTCTCTCAAGGGAATGACCGAGGACTACGGCAAGTTTATGGGCAAAGCCAAGAAAGACAAGGACGGCAACATCCTCAACCTCATCACTCTTGATGGTGTGGAGTCCACGAACTTAGAGGTTATAGGAAAGCATCTGCAAATGTTGGCGGAGAAAGAGACAACTGGCGGACAATACAAGCGGATTGGAGAAATCTACGGATTCCCTGTCAAGATTGTCAGCGAGACAAGTTTCGAGAATGGTCTTCCATTTGTTGACAACCGCTTTTTTGTCGAGGGCAATTACAAGTACCAGTACAACTACGGTCACATTGCCAAGTCGGACCCGATAGCAGCGGCAAACAACTTTCTGAATGCCTTACAGAAGATACCAAGCTACATTGAGCAGTATGATTCAAGATGCAAGGCTTTGGAAAAGGAAATACCGCAACTGGAAGAGATAGCTGGCAAGACTTGGAAGAAAGAGGAAGAACTGAAAGGTCTGAAAGCGGAACTGGCGGCGTTGGATAGAAAAATACAGTTAGAATTGGCACCACCACAGGAGCAAGATACTGCTGAAAAACACGAAACAAAGAATATAGAAACAGAACAAAGCATAGTTGGAAAACAAGCACGCTCCGTCTGTCGGTTATGACACCTAATTATATATAGGGGTATCTTGATGTTTTTATCATAATAAGATACCCCTGTTTTTTACATGAAATCTCAAATTTGTAAACATAACCCCATCATAAAAAATGAATAGCAAGTATTCCTGCTGAGTTTATCAAATCAGGGCCATTGTTGTTGATGACGACTCTACCATCAGCTCATATATACCTTTCCGACACAAGCATATAGTGTTTTCATTTGTACCCCGAGTGTGTACAGTTTCAAACCATGATTTACATTCTAACATAAGAAACTGAAGCCGTGACCATTTGTGTATTTTTGCCAAACTAACTCCAGTACATACAACAGATGTAAAAGATTTCTGCAAAATCGACCGAAATCATAAGAAAAAAACACCAAACCAGCAAATTTCTTAAAGATTATATCCGTTTATTAAGATTATTTTTGTATATTTGCAGCATTATTTTGGTGGTAAAGCCTGTTGGCCTGCCACGTGACAATAGGACTTTACGGAGCAAGCCTATATCACAATTCTTCTCCGTAGTAACAGTCCGTTCTCTCTCACTGGTCTCTCCCTGCGCGGCAGAGGCATACGTTTTTATATTTTTCAAACACTCCAAATTGACAGCGCATGAGAAAGTTTACTTCTTTGTTACTGTTAGGCTTCGCTCTCGGCAGTTTCGCGCAAACGCCCGGAGGAGTCAGCGGAAGCGAACTGTGGTTCAAGACTGCGCCATTGAACTCAGACCTGCAAGGTTATTACCGTTGGCAGGATTTCTCTGGGGATTCCATACGGCTGATGCTATTGGACAGCCGTGGCGTCAAGTCTGAACTTACTCTTCCGAACAGTTCAGTCCATTACTTCAACTTCAATCCGAGTCTCTGGCTCGCAGACGGATTCCGCAGCCTGAGTGCCAGCCTCAAGCACGGCGACCTCTCGCAGGCTACCGTCATCGGTGTCTTTGCACCGGAACTGGCAACCATCGGCAAGGATATGGTTGTCTATGCTCTTGACGGCCGCAAGGGCGACGGAGCCATTCTGAGCAAGGACAAAGCCGTAAGGGGTAGAGGTGTTGAACCACTGGACTATGGTTCAGCATCGGGTGAAGACCTGCTTTATCAATCAAGTGATTCTTTGTCCGAGAACGGTTTTAAGGAAAGCGCTCTGCGAGTTGTGTCCTACTTCAAGGTAAGCAATCCTTCAACAACATTGTGGGGAGACAACTCCAACACCACATTATTCATCGGAACCCCTTCCACCTCTGGCAGTTTCGGTACGGATTTCCCGACCTCGCTCTTCGGTAATGCTTCCATCCGGGGATATGCCCCTGAGCTTATTGTGTTCAGCAGGATGCTTACACCCGATGAGCGCAGAAAAGTGGAGAGCTATCTGGCGGTAAAGTACGGCATCACCCTCAAAGGCTCGTATCTTGACAGCGACGGAAACCTGACTTGGGATATGGCGGAGAACCAAGCCTACCACCATAGGGTCACAGCTGTTGGAACCGACACGGCAGGAAGTCTCTCCCAACCGCTTTCCGCAACATCATATGAGGAAAGTCCGGTGTATGCGGCCTTGAAGGAGAACGGAACTTATCATGACGCAAATCCATACAACCCTTCATCCGCTTCCCGTCTGCTTGTCATGGGACGTGAAAACGGCAATCCGATGCCGGACAGAGGCTTTACTTTCTGGGGCGACGATGATGTGGCACTTGCAACATATACCTCACCTACAGATTCCCTGTGGCATGTCATGAAACGTACATGGATGGTCAAGACCAACGTGCCGTCAAAGCCCGACAGTACAGTGGCAAGATGGACTGCGCAAGGATTTGAAGTGTCAAGGAATGGCTTTACTGACAATATCATCCAAGAGAAAGCCGCTTCCGGAGCTTATGCCACGACCCCAGCCCTTGTTGGAGGTGGCGGTGCTTTTGAGTTCACCTGTCCGACAAGTCACCCGACTTTTGACGTTGGCTTCGGAAGCATCGGTGGCAGCACATGCAAGTATGGATTCCGGTTCACCAATGCTGGAGTTGTTTATCCGATCATCAACGGAGCGGTCTCAAATTCATACATCGCCACGGATGTTGACGGAACGGACATCTCTATCCGCAAGGAAGGCAAAAACATCTATCTGCGTGTTGACGGAACAGGAAGTGCGACAAGAACCATATCCCTTTCGGATGCAACTGACACAGACACAAATGTGGGCATTATCCGAACGGAAGGAGCAGAGTCCGCCTTGAACATGGCAGGCTTGAGGACAGGAGGAATAGATGATGTCGGTTATATGGCAGAGTTGAGCTATGACCTCACACCGGACAGGGAGTTCTCGGACTATTGCCGCAAGCGTACCGTCATGCTCATAGACCCAAGCGGTGAAGGTGATTTCGACATCAACAGCAATAGCAACATAAGATGCTCCAAGCCTGATATGACAAGGGGCAAGACCATATTCCGCAATATCCTATGGGATGCAGACGGAAGCGGAAGCGATGTGTTCACATTCGCCTATTATGACGGCATTTCCTATGATGCCACTCCTACGCCGTCAAGTTGCGAGAATGGAGTTCCACGCAATGACGGGTATATCGACATCGGCATCAACATCGGTACACCAGTCTATTCCTATGTGCTCAGCGTTGACACCGTTGCAGGAAAAGTAAAAGGAGAAACCATTGCCAGAGGAACATTCTTCGGTGACACGCATAGAATCACGAATCTTGCCCCCGGCGCCTATGCGCTGTCCGTATCACAAGGTGGAGGCAACGAGATTTATGCCACTGGCAACGCACTCTACACCTCATACTCACATGACACCAGGACCTATCTGTCTGGCGACATCTCATGGACGGTGAACGATACAAAATCAAACTACCGTGTGGGATTGGAGCCAAGCCTCACGGACGAGATCACCCAATATGGCTTCGACGTGCGGGGCGACAAGGCGCATATCATAACCGGTGGATATACAAGCCTAACCAAATATGTCACCATCAAGCCGGGCGATGTGCTCAGTGTTACAGTCCGCAATATGCAGGTCACATACAAGTTGAACGGACAGACCGTGCATCATGAATATGTCTGGTCACTTCGTGCATGGCGGTTCTGCATCAAGTACGGAAAGGGCGAGACACATATCACAGATCTTACCGTAAACGGTACGCCTGTAACCTCATTCACCACAAGGGGCAACGTGCAGATAGAAACACCCAAGAAGTGTACGACAACGATGACCGTCTATGTCGGCAGCGAGTGTGATGCAAGTATGCCTAACGGAACACAGGCAAGGGAGAACCATGTGGGCAGCTCGGACAGACAGGCTGACAACTCCTTCATTTCTGGAGAAGACGAGGATTTCACTGTCAAGGGCAACGGTTCTACGACAGGCATCTACGAGGCTAAACTCACACAGGACAAGCCTTCTGCAGCCACATTGATGGTGTTTGACGTATCAGGCAAACTGGTAGTGTCACGCCAAATGACAGGCGAAAGCGTCAAGCAAGCCGACTTCAAGGTTCCCGCATCGGGTGTGTATGTCGTGAAGGCAATCTCCGAGAATGGGGAGCATACAAGGAAAATCTCAGTAAAGTAACTTAAAGGAAGATACGCATGAAGAATTATATACAGAAGGTGGCGTGGGCATTGGTTTTACTGCTTGCCGCCACACTGTCCCTTTCGGCAAAGGACGGGACAGCCGTGAGAAAACTCTTCAAGAAGGGTGTCTCTGACAGTATCTCCGTAGGAGGTAGCAAACTGGTCGTTCTTCAGAAAGACCTCATTCGGAACAGAAGCCTTTCCGTGAACTCTATCGGAGAGGAGAATGTTCCTGAGCTTGACTTTGCCATGACCAACGTCACGGCAGGAGGACATGGCTACCGTTTTCTCCCTCACGGAACACACTTCACAGGCGAGGGCGCGACTGTCAAGATAAAGTATGACCGCACGAGAATACCAAGCGGCTATACCGAGGACGACATCCGTACCTATTACTACGACCCGGCCGAGAAGCATTGGGTTGCGTTGGAGCGTGTGCGTGTGGACAAGAAGGAAGAGTGTGTCGTTTCAAAGACGACCCACTTCACCGACATGATCAACGGCGTGATACAGGCCCCGGAGTCACCGCAGACCGAAGGCTTTGCCCCGACGATGATGAACGACATCAAGGCGGCAGACCCGACGGCGAAGCTCAATGTCATTGCGCCTCCAAGCGCAAACAACCGTGGCTCTGCCAACCTGCAGTATCCGTTCGAGATGCCGCCAGCACGAAACGGTATGCAGCCAAGCCTTGGCTTGCAGTACAGCAGCGAGGGCGGTAGCGGTTGGCTTGGCGAGGGTTGGAACGTCAGCGTGCCAAGCATTACGCTTGACACCCGGTGGGGCGTGCCTCGTTATGACCAGTCAAAAGAGACGGAGACTTATCTCTTGTCCGGTTCAATGCTCTCCACTATGGATGACAACGGACAGATGGGAGTCGCACACCGTGGCGAGAAGATGAACAGAAAGGCTGACCGCCAGTTCTACACCCGCCAAGGCGGTGATTTCAGCCGTATCATCCGCAAGGGTGACAGTCCTGCCAACTATTATTGGGAGGTTACAGACAAGCAGGGTGTCAAGTACATCTATGGTGGTGACGGAGCTGTTGTAAAGGGCAATGTCACCGATGCTTCGGGCAATACCCGTGAGGTGATTGCCGAATGGAAGCTGAAACGTGTCGAGGAACTCCACGGTGACTATATAGAATATGTGTATGACATCGTGGATGAGGATGTGCGTGGCGGCTTGAAGGCCAAGGCTGCATATCTGAAGGAGGTTCACGCAGGTAATGCAGGACAGGAACCGCACACCGTTGTACTCTTTGATGGCAACAAGGTAAAGCAGGTAAAGACCAACAATGCCCGCTATGGATTCCTCGCCTCCTCCAACAGGCTGTTGGAGAAAGTGACCGTGAATTTCCAGGGCGAGACATTGCGCAGCTATGCCTTTGACTACAAGGAAGGTGCATTCCACAAGGAAATGCTCACAGGTGTCAGACAGTATGACAACACAGGAAAGGAAGTGGCTTTCCAGAACTTCGACTATTATGATGATGTGCAGGCTGAAAAGGGATATGTTCCGTTCAAGGACGATTCCGAGAAATGGAACACGCACGATGACGGACTTGACGCAGGTTTCGTCAATCCATTGAAGACTGTCAGCAAGCGCTTCAGCGACAAGCCAACTGCACTTGGCGGAACGACAAGTTCTTCTGTAAGCGGTTCGTTCTATGCAGGTGTGGGACCTTGGGACGGAAGCAAATGGAAAGGCAATACAATAGGAGGTTCTTACAGCTACTCCAGCGATACCAGCAAGGGACTTTCCGCATTCGTTGACTTGAACGGTGACGGACTTCCTGACAAGGTATACAAGTCTGGTGGTTCCGTATATTATCGTCCACAGGTCAAGACTGACAACGGAGAAGTAGTATATGGTGAGCCTGTCAAGGTAAAGGGTATCAGTAACTTCTCGACAACCAAAAGTTCTACGAACTCTTTCGGTGCGAATGCCGTTGTCGGTTGGAATGTCCTGACTGCCGTTGTCGGAACGGACAAGTCAACCACTAAGACAAAGACCACTCAGTATTTCAGCGACATCAACGGTGACGGACTTGTTGACCTCGTTTCCAATGGCAAGGTATATTTCAACCATTTGGAGTTTGATCAGTCTGGCAATGCCGTGCCTACGTTTACATTGAGCAGTGCCGACACGCCAAGCCCAATCATCTATGGTGGCAAGGTTGACACTTCTGTCATGGAGGTCAGTAAGGATGAGCAGGCGGAAGCCATCAAGAACTCACCGATGGAGGATATTGTGCGTGTATGGCAGGCTCCTAAGGACGGAACTGTCAGCGTAACTGGTCAAGTAAGCCTCATTGCACCAACAGATGACTATGATGCTGACGAGTATCAGAAGGCAGACGGCGTAAGAATTGCCATCCAAAAGGGAGGCAATGAACTTTGGAACAAGACGATAGCCAAGGGTGACAACAGTCCATACAGCGCAGCCGTATCATCTGTTGCCGTCAAGCGTGGTGACAGAATCTATTTCCGTGTCCAGTCTGGCTCTGAGGAAACAAGCAACGGCTCATTTGACAAGGTGAACTGGTCGCCTACCATTACATACGCTGGCGAGTCAAATATCTTGCCTAACGGGCTTTCTTCAACAGAGTACAAGCCTGAGGATGGTGCCATCTATGATGTGAACACCTCTGCCAATGTGGAGAATGGATCAAGCGTTGAAGTTCACAGTGCCTTCCACAAGCCTGTAACAACCGACGATGTTGTTCTCAGCATCATCGGCAGCAATGAAAAGAAAGACAGTGACGGAAACGACAACCCGAACTATATCGAGAAGACGGTCTTTGCTCGTACACTGAAGGCTAATGAGACTTTCAATGGCGATTCACTCAACATCAGTCTGGAGAATACTGAAAAGCTGACCAACTTCAGCTTTGAGATTTCATCTACCTCAAATGTTGATTGGAAGAATATCGGTTGGCAAGCGTCTGTGACTTATAAGGACTCTGCCAATATCGAACAGACGGTAGCCGTTCCTGCACACTACAAGACATTTGCAAATGCCTTGGCAGAGGGCAAGCCATACTTGACCACAGCGACTGATACAATTATGGTTGTGTCACCAGTGCTTACCCTTTCTGACAATTCTATCAACGGTCAGATTACTTTGACCGCCAAGACAGAGGATGCACTTGTTGGCAAGAAGTCTTTCAATATCGAGAATGGCATCTTGAAAGCCGATACTCTGCGATTTGCAACTACTGCAGGAAAGAACATCTGGTTTGAATACAGCTATCCGGCAGCAATCTCTAATGAAACTGTTACTTCAGCCTCTGTTTCCATTCTGAAAGATGCGGCAGGTCTCGTAACAGAGAATGTGCTTGCTGGATTCTATGCAGAGAATGACAATCTTGGCTTCGGTATGCTTTACCGTGGCTGGGGAGGTTTTGTCTATAACTCGGCAGAGGGCAGATATGCAAAGCCTATTGACGAGTCATTGCTGAAATTGCCTGAAAACGAGAACGACAAGGTTGACCCTCTCACAATGGCATTCACTCCATTGGGTACAGACCAGACTTCTATGGACAAGTGGGTCGGTCAGCGACAGGACATCTATCTTACTGCAACCGAGGCAAGTACAGCCCGATTGACAGAACAGGATGTACTCCTTACCAATCCATTGGATAACAATGCTGAAGTGGCAGGACTTGCAGGTGAATATTTGCAGGGTACTGGTGCGGCAGCTGTAAGCCAAGTGGTATCAAGCAAGAGTACCGTTGTGCAAGGTGGTGCACTTGGCATTACCCATAACAATGCAAATGGCAGTTCCAAGACGGAAGTTGCCATGATGGATATGAATGGTGACGGATTCCCTGACATCATTGCTGGTGGTACTATCCAATACACCAACTCACAAGGTGGATTGAGTGGAGAAATCTACAAGGGTATCGGAGCTAATAACTCTGACAATGCTTCTGAAGCATGGGGATATGGCGGCAATCCAGTAGCTTCTGTGTCTGGCATTACAAAACTTATCTCAGGAAGCAAGTCTTCCGCACAGAACCAACAGAGTTCATGGCTGGCTCAATTCTCCATTTCCGGCAGTGCGCCAAAGAATACGGATGAAGCTGTAGAATCGTTCATAGATATCAATGGCGATGGACTACCAGACAAGATTCTTTCCGACAAGAAAGTAAGATTAAATCTGGGCTATGCCTTTACTGAACCTATTGATTGGGGACTTGACCGCATACAGAGTGGTAAGAGCCTTTCTTATAATATTGGCGCAGGTGGCGATGTAAGTCATGACTGGGGAAAATTTGAAGATAAGAAATACCAAGGTATAAACAAGGCTTCCGGTAGCTTCTCCGCAGGCTTTGGTCTCGTAACCTCTGAAAGCGAAGAGGAGTATAATCTTATCGACATCAATTCTGACGGTCTTCCTGACAAGGTATGGAAGAATGGTGACGGTATCACTGTTGCCCTCAATACAGGCAATGGCTTTGACGAGCCTATCAGTTGGAAGGGTGCAAGTGCGCTTA
>ERZ650302.1958-NODE-1958-length-11247-cov-4.234096_pt1 | contig 11247 bp, 9 predicted proteins | sample MGYA00376238_ERZ650302 | MGnify/ENA primary metagenome ERZ650302 (study PRJEB26733, sample SAMN07839298) | wastewater metagenome | biome: urban; feature: wastewater treatment plant; material: waste water | place: USA: North Carolina | collected 2016-04-28 ... | reverse complement strand
GGCAATCTGGAATGAATTTTGGCTACGTTACTGTGAACGGAGTGAACAGTAACTAATTAATCGGTAATATGTTATGAAATGATATTTATAGCTTGCGGGTTTGGAAAAAAAGAGATATACTATACTCAGTTTATAATACCACGCAAAACAGGAGGGATTGCATTATGATAGAAGCAACGAGCTGTGGCGGTGTGGTAATTCATCGGGGTAAGATTCTTACTTTGTATAAATCTTACAGGAACCGTTATGAGGGCTGGGTATTGCCGAAAGGAACAGTGGAACCAGGCGAAACGCATGAACAGACAGCATTGCGGGAAGTGATGGAAGAGGCTGGAGTGCGTGCGACCATTGTGAAATACATCGGAAAGAGCCAATATAACTTTACCGTTCCGGAGGACGTGGTTTTCAAAGAGGTACACTGGTATCTTATGACTGCGGATAATTATCATAGTAAGCCCCAGAGAGAGGAGTTTTTTGTAGATTCCGGATATTATAAATTTCATGAGATCTATCATCTGCTGAGGTTTTCAAACGAGAAGCAGATCGTAGAGCGTGCTTATCAGGAATATCTGGAGATGAGAAGCAATGGACTCTGGGGAAAACAGCATAAGTATTATTAACGAGAGAACAGGGCTGTGTTTTTTGCAACGCAGCCCGGTTTAAATTTTGGAGAAAATGGAAATACTGTAACTGAAGTGTTATAGAAACGGGAGAGGGTGTAAGATGCTGAAATGGCAGGAGAATTTTCTTGCAGGGGAATCTGTAAAGGATCCTGAGAAGATAAAAAAGAAACTGAACAGCGGAAAACCGGTTCTGGGCATTTATCTCCTTACTCTGTCAGAGAATCCTGTGAATCTGATGGATATTATTCCTGCAGCAATGCTGATACAGAAGAGCTTTTATGGAATCTGTCCGAAGATCATAGGAATGGCGAAGGGCAAAGAGGAAGCCCTGGAGATGGTGCGAAGTCTGATCGATGAAATGTACAGGGAAACGGGAACCTTCGCAACAGCTGAATATATAGAAAACAGGTGAGAATATGTTACATATTTTATGGCTGATCCTTAAATTTATACTGATCATCCTGGGAATTCTGCTGGGCCTTCTTTTACTGGCAGTTCTTCTTGTACTGTTCTGTCCTGTAAGATATAAGGCATCAGCTGTCAAGGCAGAAGGTGGCTGGAAACAGACAGAGGGAGAGGGTATCGTAAGCTGGCTGTTTCATGGGATTTCGCTGAGAGCGGAATGGAAAGATCAGCAGATGGAGATATCCTTTCATCTGTTTGGAATTCCCGTAGACAAGTTGTTGAAAAAACGGCAGGAGAAGAGGGCTGTAACAAAGAAATCCGGGAAAAATCCGGAGAAATCCGGCGCAGAAAAGGTATCTGTATCCGGCACAGACGGAAACAGGGAAGAAGAGCATAAAAAATCAGTGGTTGATCACCCGAAATCAGAGAATATGGAGACTGAGGATCTGAAAACAGACAGAAATTCAGCTTCAGATACATCTGCTGATACAGAGAGGATCAGAAACAGTCAGATATCCGGACAGCAGGAACTGAATGCAGATGATACAGATCAGAATAGTCTAAAGAAGAGGCAGTTTTTTATAAAAAGGATCTATGACCGGATCCGAAATATATTTCAGTTGATTCGTACAAAACTGCAAAATATCCGCAGGACATTCGGGAAGATTAAGAAGAATGTGTCCTGGTGGAAGGCGTTTATAGAACATCCCAGAGTGACAGCTGCCAGAAAACTTGTATGGAAACATGGAAAATTTTTGCTTAAGCATATTTTTCCTACAAGGATAGAAGGGCAGGTTACTTTTTCTTTTGAAGATCCGGCGCTGACAGGTGCGGCACTTGCTGTACTTGGGATGACAATTCCATTTCACAAAAACTGTATACAGATCAATCCCCGTTTTGACAGTGAGAATTATCTGTATGGAAACATCAGGGCAAAAGGCAGGATTTACGGATTTGTTCCTGTGCGGGCAGCAGTGAGTATTTATTTCAATAAAAATATAAAATACGTTATAAAACGTTGGAAAACCAGGAGGGCATGACCATGGCAAATGAAAACAATTTTAAAGAAACCGTAAATTCATTATTCAAGGGAATGGACAGTTTTATTTCTGCGAAAACAGTGGTAGGAGAGGCAATCCATGTAGGCGATACGATCATTCTTCCTCTGATGGATGTATCTTTCGGTGTAGGTGCCGGTGCTTTTTCCGGAGAGAAGAAGGATAACGGCGGCGGCGGAATGGCAGGAAAGATGACTCCCTGTGCAGTGCTTGTGATCCAGAATGGAACAACAAAGCTGGTCAATGTGAAAAATCAGGATGGTCTCACCAAGATCCTTGATATGGTTCCGGATTTTGTAGACCGTTTTACCTCCGGAAAAGGTGACGAAGAATCTGTCGGCGAATCAGAAAAATAATTTTTGCATAGACTATAGCAAACCGATGAAAAAGGTGCAGAAGAATTGGAAAAGCTGTTCGGCTTTATGCTGTTTTTCATAGGGATTGGGATGATAATCGGGATGCTGATCGCAGAAAATGTGGTTCTGGTGGTTTCGGCCGGAGTTTTCCTGTTGTTGGGATATCATCTTTTCTGTCATTAACTTTACAGAAGATTGCGAATATCCCGTTTGACATATGAAATAAAAAAAGACTGTCAGCTCAGGCAGAATATTCGGTAAAGAATATCTGAACAGAGGGACAGTCTTTTTTGCAAAAAAAATACCCCTGTTGCAACAGGGGTAATGGTGTTATTATGCTCTTTCTACTTTACCGGATCTTAAGCAAGAAGTACATACATATGTCTTTCTAGCTCCACCCTCAGCAGTCTTGATTTTAACGGATTTTACGTTAGATTTCCACATTTTATTGGATCTTCTATGTGAATGACTTACATTATTTCCGAAATGAGCAGCTTTCTCACAGATTGCACATTTAGCCATGATAGCACCTCCTTGACGCTTTATTGTTACTGTCGTGCTGTGTGCATAGCGTCTGAACAGTAACCTTGTGTTCAACAGATTACATTGTAACAGATGAATTGTGCTTTTGCAAGCAAAAAAAGGAAAAAACTCAAAAATTATATTTCTTTTTCTGTGAAAAGAGGTTATAATACACTTACATACAATAATGAGCATTGGAGGTAACCATATGAATGGACGTATAGATTCCGGATTAGGTCAGATCATAATTGACACAGATGTAATCGCAACCTACGCAGGAAGCGTTGCTGTAGAATGTTTTGGTATCGTAGGCATGGCTGCAGTCAGTATGAAGGACGGACTGGTAAAGCTTCTTGGAAAGAACAGCCTGAAACATGGCATCAGCGTCAGAATTACAGAGGACAATAAAATCCGCCTGAATTTCCATGTTATTGTGGCATATGGCGTGAATATAAGTACAATTGCAGACAACCTTGTCAGCAATGTCAAATATAAAGTCGAGGCCTTTACAGGAATGGAGATCGATAAGATCGATATTTATGTAGAAGGTGTACGCGCAATTGATTAGGATAGAGGAGGAACTTGTGGTGAATAACAAAACCATAGATGCCAGAATACTTTCCAGGATGTTTCTTGCAGGAGCCAAGAATCTGGAAGCTAAAAAAGAATGGATCAACGAACTGAACGTATTTCCGGTACCGGATGGAGATACAGGAACCAATATGACAATGACGATCATGGCAGCAGCAGCAGAAGTAGGTTCTCTGGGAGAGCCTGACATGGAGTCACTGGCCAAGGCGATTTCTTCCGGTTCCCTGCGCGGTGCAAGAGGTAACTCAGGTGTTATTCTTTCTCAGCTTCTGCGTGGTTTTACCAGAAGTGTTAAGAACAGTAAGGAACTGGATGCCATTGATATCGCGGCAGCCATGGAGAAAGGTGTGGAGACTGCATATAAGGCAGTCATGAAACCGAAGGAAGGAACAATCCTTACTGTTGCAAGAGAGGCTGCTGCCAAGGCTGTAGAGCTTGCGGAGACAGCAGAGGATCTGGATACATTTTTCCAGAGCGTGATCGCTCATGCGGAGGAAACTCTGGCAAAGACACCGGAGATGCTGCCGGTTCTGAAAGAAGCAGGAGTAGTGGATTCCGGTGGACAGGGACTTCTGGAAGTATACCATGGTGCATATGATGGTTTCCTTGGCAAAGAGATTGATTATACACAGTTTGACAAGGCAAAAGGTCCTGCTGTGACTAAGATCGATGCACAGACAGAGGCTGATATTAAATTTGGTTATTGTACAGAGTTTATTATTCTTCTGAACCAGCCGATGTCCGAGGAGACAGAGCATGAATTTAAGAAATTCCTGATGTCCCTTGGTGATTCTATTGTGCTTGTTGCAGATGACGAGATCGTGAAGGTTCATGTTCATACCAATCATCCTGGACAGGCTATTGAGAAAGCCCTTACCTTTGGTGCACTTTCACGTATGAAGATCGACAATATGCGTGAGGAGCATCAGGAGAAGCTTATAAAGGATGCCGAGAAAATGGCGAAAGAGCAGGCAGAACAGGAAGAAAAAGAAGAAGCAGCACAGCCGCCGAAGGAAGTAGGCTTTATTTCCGTATCTGTGGGAAAGGGAATGACAGAGATCTTTAAGGAACTGGGTGTGGATTACCTGATCGAGGGCGGTCAGACAATGAACCCGAGTACAGAGGATATGCTCAATGCCATTGCAAAAGTAAATGCAAAGACTATTTATATTTTCCCGAACAATAAGAATATTGTTCTTGCTGCAAACCAGGCAAGGGATCTTACTGAGGATAAAGAGATCGTGGTTGTGCCGACTAAGACCATTCCGCAGGGAATTACTGCCATGATCAGTTATGTGCCCGAGAAGAACAGTGCGGAGAATACTGAGGCTATGCTTCAGGCAATCGAACATGTGAAGACCGGACAGATCACGTATGCTGTGCGTGATACAAGGATTGATGATAAGGAGATCCATGAGGGTGATATGATGGGTATCGGTGATCATGGAATCCTGGCTGTTGGCAAGGACCGCATGGAAGTTGCCAAGGAGACAGTTGCCCAGATGGTGGATGATGAGTCTGAGGTGATCAGTATTTATTATGGTGCTGATACTGAGGAGGCTGAAGCTGAGGAGCTGGCAACGGCTCTGGAGGAGGCTTATCCGGATTGTGATGTGGAACTGAATGCGGGTGGACAGCCGATTTATTATTATGTTATTTCTGTAGAGTAGGATAATAGAGTTTTTGAGAGAGATAAACGAATAGTTCATGTGATGAAAACGGGTATAGGCCATTGTTGAGGGTGGGTATATCCGTTTTCGTGTTATAAAAGGGGCCGGCAGGAAAATATTTGTGTCAGGATGCGGTTTCGGCATCTAAGAGATACCTGCAAATGCATCCTGACACAAATATTTTCCTGCCTGAGATTTGGATAGTGGAAGTTTATTGTCGGCAGATTATTGTGATTGAAGAATGAGGGTTGCTTGATTTGGTTATTTTTTGCAGGGATAAGATAGATAATTTTTACTGGCTGTAAGGGATATTCATAATTATATTGTAGTAGAAAGGAATCGGTGGTATATGTCAACATCTTTGCGTACTTTGAAGGGCGTGGGGGAGAAAACGGAAAAGTTATTTGCGAAAATAGGAGTTACGGATATGGAATCTCTTCTGAGTTATTATCCACGTAATTATGATGCGTATGAGGAGCCTGTTGAGATCCGGTCTCTGGAAGAGGGAGCTGTTGTGGCGATTTCTGTGGCGGTTATAACGGGTGTGTATGTGAATCAGGTGCGGAATCTTCAGGTGATCACGACCACTGTGGCAGATCTTACGGGGAAAATTTCTGTTACGTGGTTTAATGCACCGTATCTGCGTTCTGCAGTCAGGAAAGGCAGCAGGTTTGTTCTGCGGGGGCGTGTCGTCAGGAAGCAGGGGAAGCTGCAGATGGAGCACCCTGAGATTTTTACGCCTGCGGCTTATGAGGAGATTCTGCACAGTCTTCAGCCGATTTATGGACTGACTGCGGGGCTTTCTAATAAGACGATCGTGAAGCTGATCCATCAGGTGCTTGATGAGCAGAAGCTTCAGGCAGAGTATCTGGCAGATGAGTATAAGGAGAGGTATCACCTGGCAGACAGGAATTTTGCGATTCCTGCGATTCATTTTCCCAAAAATATGCAGGAGCTGTTAGCTGCAAGGAGAAGGTTGGTGTTTGACGAGTTTCTTCTTTTTATTCTTGCTGTGCAGTCTTTGAAGGAGAAGACGGAGGAAGCACCGAATGCGTTTCCCATGCATCCGGTATGGACGACAGAGCAGATTATTGAAAGTCTGCCCTATGATCTGACAAAGGCGCAGTTGAATGTGTGGCATGAGATTGAGAGGGATTTAAGCGGCCAGGCTCTGATGTCCAGACTGGTTCAGGGAGATGTAGGAAGTGGTAAGACGATCCTTGCGTTTCTTGCAATGATCATGACTGTGGAGAATGGATATCAGGCAGTGCTTATGGCACCTACGGAGGTTCTTGCAAGGCAGCATTTTCAGGCAATGGAGAAGTTGCTGCAGGAACAGAATATTGATTTTGGGCATCCGGTTTTGCTGACAGGATCAGATACTGCGAAGGAGAAAAGGGAAAAATATGCGCTGATCGCGTCAAAAGAGGCTAACCTGGTGATAGGAACGCATGCGCTGATTCAGGAAAAAGTGCAGTACAATAATCTTGGACTGGTTATTACAGATGAGCAGCATCGTTTTGGTGTGAAACAGAGGGAAGCACTGACTACTATGGGAAACCCGCCTAATGTGCTGGTGATGAGTGCTACACCGATTCCAAGGACGCTGGCGATCATTATATACGGGGATCTGGATATTTCAGTAATTGATGAACTTCCTGCGCAGAGACTTCCCATTAAAAATTGTGTGGTGGATACTTCTTACAGGCCGAAGGCTTATTCCTTTATGGAGAAGCAGATCCGTCAGGGACGGCAGGTTTATGTGATCTGTCCAATGGTGGAGGAGAGCGAAGGGATGGATGGGGAAAATGTGCTGGATTATACCCTGAAGCTTCGCAATGTTTTTTCGCCGGATATAAAGATTGCTTCTCTTCATGGAAAGATGAAAGCGAAAGAGAAGAATGTGATCATGGAGGCTTTTGCCGCAGGGGAAATTCAGATCCTGGTATCTACTACTGTAGTTGAGGTAGGAGTGAATGTGCCTAATGCTACAGTGATGATGGTGGAGAATGCCGAGCGTTTCGGGCTGGCACAGCTTCATCAGCTTCGCGGGCGTGTCGGTAGAGGGGAATATCAGTCATATTGCATTTTTATGCAGGGAAATGGTGCAAAGGAAATTTCTAAACGTCTGCAGATCCTGAATAAATCCAACGATGGATTTTATATTGCAGGAGAGGATCTGAAGCTTCGCGGTCCTGGTGATCTTTTTGGAATCCGCCAGAGTGGTCTGCTGGAATTTAAACTGGGGGACATCTATCAGGATGCGGATATCCTGAAAGCTGCCAGTGAAACGGCTTCGGAGATTCTGTCCCTTGATGCGGATTTAAGCCTTCCGCAGAATGAGGAACTTCAGAGGAGACTTTCGGCATATATGAAGGAAGATCTGCAGAATCTAGGACTATAGAAAATGACGGATACAGAGTAAAAAATAATACTGTTCATGTTACTGTTCATAAGATGCCTAAATTATAAAAACAGAAAAACATTGCAAAAGCAGAAGATTCGTAGTATTCTATTTTCATAAAAGAATGTTACTGTTTATCATATTTTCGGTAACATAAGAATACCTGTAACTGTACAAAACTGAGCAGTTACGAATACTTATACCTTGTAAGGAGGCTAATCATATGGCAACAAAAGCAACTACAGCAGATCTCAACACATCCACTGCGAAGACAACCGAAGTTAAAGAGGCTCCTGCAAAGACAACTGCTGAAGAAGTAGCTGTAAATAAAGAAGCAAACAAGAAAGAAACTGCTGAAACAGAGACTGTAAAGAAAGAAACAACAGCAAAGAAACCGGCAGCAAGAAGAACAAGAAAGACTGCAGAAAAGAAATCAGCAGAAGCAGAGAAAGAAACCGAGAAGAAAGAAACAGCTAAAGCAGCAGACACTGTAGAAAAGAAACCGGCAGAAACAGAGAAAGAAGCCGAGAAAAAAGAGACAGCTAAAACAACAAAGACTGCTGCAAAACCAACAAAAACAACGAAAAGAACTACAAAGAAGGCTCCTGCTAAGACAGCTGAGAAACCGGCTGAAGAGACAGCTGCCGAGAAGAAGACAACAAGAAGAACCACTAAGAAAGAAGCAACAGCAGAAGTATATATTCAGTTCATGGGCAGAGAAGTATATACAAAAAATATTTTAAGTAATGTCAGAAGAATCTGGACAGACGAACTGGGTAAAAAGGAGAAAGATCTCAAAGATATTAAGATTTATATCAAACCTGAAGAGAACAAAGCATATTATGTAATTAACGGTGATATTACAGGTTCTGTGTGGATCTGACATATAAAAAATAAGAACAATTTCCAAATCTCATGGCAATCACATAAATCAGTTACTTGAGAATGATCAGAATAATAAGTAATGAAGTAATCACAGACAGGTTTAATGACCTGTCAGGTTAAGACATTGAGAAACTCAGATGATAACATAAATTCATCTGAGTTTTTTGTGCTTTCGGTTATAAAAAAATTGAGACATACCTGCTACTTGACAAAAATTATCAGTTAGTATAAGCTATCTGCATAAGGTTATTGAGAAAAATCGGTTATAGCAATGATAACCAAATACAAATACAAAAGGTGAGCGACTGAAAATGACATTAAAAGATTTGGAAATCGGAAAAAGTGCTGTGATCACGTCGGTTGGCGGCAAGGGTGCCCTGCGTCAGCATTTCCTGGATATGGGTATGATTCCGGGAGCTGAGGTCACAGTCGTGAAGTTTGCACCCATGGGAGATCCCATGGAATTACAGGTACATGGATATGAACTGACGTTAAGACTTGCGGAAGCAGAGCAGATAGAAATCGAACAGATCCCGAAGCGAAGCAGAAGTCACGCCGGAATAGAGGCTGTAAGCGACCTGGCACATCCGGGACTTGGAGAGGATGGAAAGTATCATTCCAGAGAAGATGAACATCCACTGCCTGAGGGAACTACACTGACGTACGCATTGGTGGGAAATCAGAACTGTGGAAAAACTACACTGTTTAACCAACTGACAGGTTCCAGTCAACATGTGGGAAACTTTCCAGGAGTAACGGTGGATCGTAAGACCGGTTCGATTAAAGGCCATCCGGATACAGAAATCACAGACCTTCCGGGAATTTATTCCATGTCCCCTTACAGCAGTGAGGAGATTGTCTCCAGAAATTTTGTCCTGGATGAGAAACCAAGTGCGATCATCAACATTGTGGATGCTACCAATATTGAGAGAAACCTGTATCTGACCATGCAGCTTCTGGAGATGGATATTCCTATGGTAGTTGCAATGAACATGATGGATGAAGTGCTGGGAAATCAGGGTTCTATAGATGTAAATAAGATGGAATCGCTGCTTGGAGTACCTGTAATCCCTATTTCCGCAGCAAAGAATGAAGGGGTTGATGAGCTGGTTGACCATGCGTTACATATAGCGAAATATCAGGAACATCCACTGCGTCAGGATTTCTGTGATAAAAGTGATCATGACGGTGCGGTCCACAGATGTATCCATGCAGTGATTCATCTGATTGAAGACCATGCAGAAGAAGCAAAGCTTCCGGTACGTTTTGCCGCAACGAAGGCAATCGAGGGGGATCCGCTGATCTTAGAACAGTTAAAGCTTGATCAGAATGAGTTGGATATGCTTGAACATATCGTGCAGCAGATGGAGACAGAACGAGAAGTTGACCGAAGTGCGGCAATCGCAGATATGCGATTCGATTTTATTGAACGTCTCTGTGAGCAGACGGTTGTAAAACCGAAAGAGAGTAAAGAACGTGTTAGAAGTGAGAAGATAGACAAAATCTTGACAGGAAAATATACAGCGATCCCATGCTTTATCGGAATCATGGTGCTTGTATTTTATTTGACATTTAATGTAATCGGTGCATTTCTGCAAGGAATTCTGGAAATGGGAATTGATCAGTTGTCAAGAATGGCTGAGGCGGGACTGCTCGCACTCAATGTAAATGATGCAATCCGAAGTCTTGTGATCGACGGAATCTTTACAGGAGTAGGAAGCGTGCTTAGTTTTCTTCCGATTATCGTTACTTTGTTCTTCTTCCTCTCTATGATGGAAGACAGTGGATATATCGCGCGTGTGGCATTTGTAATGGATAAGCTGCTTCGAAAGATTGGACTTTCCGGACGAAGTATTGTCCCAATGCTTGTAGGCTTTGGATGCACAGTTCCTGGCGTTATGGCAAGCAGAACCCTGCCCTCAGAGCGTGACCGTAAGATGACGATCCTCCTTACTCCTTTTATGAGCTGTTCGGCAAAGCTTCCTATTTATGCTTTCTTTACAGCTGCCTTTTTCCCGAAATACGGTGCACTGGTAATGATAGCACTTTATTTCGGCGGAATTATTATGGGAATCCTGATGGCACTGATTTTTGGAAAAACCATGTTTAAGGGAGAAGCGGTTCCCTTTGTAATGGAGCTTCCTAATTATCGTCTTCCAGGTGCAAAAAACGTTGGCCAGCTTCTTTGGGAAAAAGCAAAGGATTTTCTTCAGAGAGCCTTTACTGTTATTTTTGTGGCAACCATTGTGATCTGGTTTTTACAGACCTTTGATCTGCATTTGAATATTGTGACAGATTCCAAAGACAGTATTCTTGCAGTACTTGCCGGATTTATTGCACCGGTATTTGGGCCTCTTGGCTTTGGAGACTGGAGATTTTCCACAGCTCTTGTAACAGGTTTCATGGCAAAGGAGAGCGTGGTTTCCACATTGTCCATATTATTTGGAAGCACAGCGGCACTGGTGGAGGTGCTTTCTCCGCTGGCAGCAGTGTGCCTTCTTACCTTCTGCCTTTTATATACGCCTTGTGTAGCCGCGATTGCTTCTGTGAAACGTGAGCTTGGCGGAAAATGGGCAGCTGGAGTGGTGATCGGACAATGTGTGATCGCATGGCTGGCAGCATTGGTGGTTTATCTTGTGGGAGGATTGATTTTCTAACAGACAGTAGTTGTTTATCTTTGAAAACATTATTTCCGACAGCGGCTGACATTTAGAGCGAGCCCCATTTCACCGA
>ERZ650302.1956-NODE-1956-length-11256-cov-4.273904_pt1 | contig 11256 bp, 9 predicted proteins | sample MGYA00376238_ERZ650302 | MGnify/ENA primary metagenome ERZ650302 (study PRJEB26733, sample SAMN07839298) | wastewater metagenome | biome: urban; feature: wastewater treatment plant; material: waste water | place: USA: North Carolina | collected 2016-04-28 ... | reverse complement strand
AAAATAGAGATGGTAGAGTAGGGGTTGCAAAAGTTTCTTTTGAAGGAAAATCAGCAAGATTTTTAAATAGAGTTAATAATGAACCAACAATTATTGAATTTGAATAAGGAGAATTAACTTTTATGCAAAAAATTGAAAAGATAAATTATTTTGATTTGATAGAAGTAAATAAAAAGATAAATAATCCATTTTCTAGAGAGATTTTTATATCTACAATAAAAAAAGAATATGGTAATGGATATACAATCTTTTATGATTTAGGAAATGGTATAGCTGTTTATATTAGAAATTTTACTACGAATAAAGATTTATTGCTTGTAGAAGAGTGTAATGTTTCAGGAGGAAGTTTAATATTCAATTTGGGTGATGATATTAATTTTTTATATAGAAATTCTGAAAAACATACTTTGAAAAAAGAATCTTTACTTTTAGGCTTATCATCAAATAATTTTTATGTCGAAGTTCCTTTAAAAAAGAATAAAAAACTTATAACATTTTCAATCGGAATGAAAGAAGAGCTTTTCTTAGAAATCACTTCACCTATTGATAATATAAAGAGTTATATGAAAGAAGCACATAAAAAAAGCTATTCTATTTTTAATACTTTGCAAATTGATACTTTGCAACATGAAATAATTAATTATTTTAAAGATAAAGATTCATTTAAAAATATTTTAAAAACAATATATTTAGAATCTAAAACTACTGATTTAATTCATTACACCATACAAAAAATTTCAAAATCTTTAAATAAATCAACTAATACTAAAAGTAGAGCTTCTTCTTTGGAAAGGGCAAAAGAAATTATTATGCAAGAATATAGCTCAAATTTATCTATAAAAAATATTGCTTACAAATCTGCAATAAACGAATGTTATTTAAAAAAAGATTTTAAAGAATTTTATAATATGACTATTTTAGAAATGCTACAAAAAAGAAGGTTAGAAGTAGCAAAAGAATTGTTAAAAGATGAATTTAATGTAAATGAAGTTGCTAGAAAGGTTGGTTATAAGAACTCAGGATATTTTAGTAAGCTTTTTATTAATTATTTTAAGATTTCACCTATTCAGTACAAAAAACAATTTAAATACTAGTATTTTCCTTTTATTAGCATAATTTTTCCCTATAGTAACATTTTATTATTGATAATTAATATCAAATTATATACTATTCCTAAAATTTAATAGGAGTCGTAATGAAAGATAATTTTTTTAATAAAAAAATATCAATTAATCTTTGTATGTTTTTAATATCTGGTTCTTCATTGTTTGGAGAAGATATTACAAAGCTAGAAGAGATAACAGTAAATGAAGTAGCTTATTCAAAATATCAAAATGAAGCTAAGCCTGAATTAAACAGAACTCAAATATCAAAAAATGATACTGCAAAATCAATACAAACATTCAATAAATCGTTTATAGAAGAAGCTGCGCTTCAAAATGTTGAAGATATTATAGAAATGTCATCAAACACAGTTTATACTGGAGATAATCATGGCAGAACAAATGATATATCAATGAGAGGATTTTCAGGAGTTCCAATACTTTTTGACGGAGTAAGAATTACAAATAAATTAGCACATCCAGAAGTTTATAATCTTGAGTCAGTCGAAGTATTAAAAGGTCCTGATAGTTTACAATATGGACAATCAAGTCCAGGAGGACTTGTAAACTTAGTTACAAAAAAACCAATAAAAGAATCTTTAGCTAAAATAGATTTTGAAGTTACAGATAATCCATCATATAGTCCAAAGATTGATATTGGAGGAGCATTAAATGAAAATAAATCTTTATATTTTAGATTAACTTCTGTTTTTAAATATGATGAAGGTTGGACAAATAGCAATACAGATACAAATAAAATATTTATAGCTCCTTCATTATCTTATGATATAAATGATAATAATGTTATAACTTTGGTTAGTGAATATACAGATGAAAAAACTCCTTCAAATTTTGGAACTTATGTTAATAGTAATGGTAAACTAGTAGCTCCTACTAAAAATATAAGTTCTCATCCTGATGAAAAATTTAAAAAAATACAAAAAATTGTAGGATTTGATATAGATAGTATTTATGATACATGGAACTCAAATTTTAAATATAGATACATTGATTATAAAGGTGAAAATGGAAATGTTATGTTTCCTTTTATGTATCAACAATCGACAGGTAATTTATCAAGATTTTTTGCTATTCAAAATCAAGAACATCAAGAGCATGCCTTACAATATACCTTGAATAAAGAATTCGATATTTTAGGATTTAAGAATAGATTTACGATAGGAAGTGATTATAATAAATCTTATTCAGAAATTACAATGTTTGCAGATATGACTCAATTTTCATCTATAAAATTAACCAACCCAAACTATGGATATCTTACAAATTTAAAAGACCACCCAAATGCAAAAGATATGTCATCACCAAAAACATTTGTTGAAAACTATGGAATATTTTTACAAGATAATATAAATCTAACTGATAGTCTGATTTTTAGTGCAGGTATAAGATATGATGAAGTAAAACCAAAAGATAGCCAAAAAAGTGATGCAACAACTCCTCAATTTGGTTTAGTTTATCATCTAAATCCTCAAACAACATTTTTTACAAATTACTCTGAATCTTTTACGCCAACGACTAGACAAGATAGAAATGGAAAAATATTAGATCCAGAAAAAGGAAAAGGTTATGAAATTGGAGTTAAACAAAAATTATTTGAAGATAGATTTGACTTAACTTCATCAATATTTAAAATAGAAAAAGAAAATGTTGCAACACTTGATATAAATGGTGGAAATACATTTGTATATAAAGCAAGTGGTAAACAAGAAAGCCAAGGATTTGAAATTGATTTAAATGGAGATATTACATCAAATTTATCTCTTATTACTTCTTATGGATATACAACTACAGAAAACAAAGAGATTAGTAATAAAGAATTAACAAATGTTCCACACCATACAGCAAATATTTTTGTAACTTACAAACTTTCTTCAATCAATCTTCCAGATTATTATATTGGAGGAGGTACTAGATTTATAGGAGGAAAATATGCAGATGAAGCAAACAATATTAAACTAGACTCTGCACTTATTTACAATGCAACAGTTGGTTATAAAAAAGGAAATTGGAGAGCAAATTTAAGTGTACAAAATTTAACAGATGAGGAATATGTTGATGGTGCACTGATAAGTGATGCAAGAGGAACAAGAGTTTATGCAGGAACTCCTAGAACTTTTTTAGCATCGGTTTCTTATAAATTTTAATATATTGAAATAGAAAAATTAGGTATCTCTAAATAACAATTTAGAGATACCTTAATAATTAATTTTAGGAGTAAACAATTATATGAATATAGATAAATCTTTGAAACAAGAAGATGAAAGACTTTTTAAGCAAAGGCTACAAAGAGTACATGCAATAACTGGAATAATATTTTCTTTATTTATGTATATAGCATTATTTTTTGGAATATTTGCTATTTTACTGCCATTTATACAAAATTGGGAAAAGCCCTCAAGACATTATAAAATGCCAGATATTACAAAAATAGATTATAACTCATTAATAGAACCTATACTAGAAGACCCTAATTATCCAAAAATTAATCCAATTACTATAACCCTTCCTGGAAATATGCAAGATCCTAGTTTAAAAATATCAACAGATTTTGTTGAACCATTAACAATTAATCCAAATACAAATGAGATATTTATAGATGATGAAAAAATATCTAATTTGGCTATGTTTTTAAATCATATGCATTATGGAAAACCTTTGGGTGAGTTTGGACTTTATATATTTGGATTTATGGCAGTAGGAGTATTATTTTTAGTTATAGGGGGTGTATTATTAGTACTAAAAATAAATTATAAAAATAATTCAAATACAAAAGTAGGTTTATTTTCAAAATATCATAGAAAAATATTTATTTGGAGGTAATCCCATCGCTTTTCTTTCCACTTTAGACAAAGCAAGCGTTTTTTTGAATGGGCTATTTGCTAAATACTGTTCATGTTTTTTTCTTAAAGCAATCGTTTCTTTAGTAGGCTTTTCTTTTTTTGTAGCATTGTTCTTAGTGCTACTAGTCGAGCTTACTTCACTCGTTACTTTATCTTTTTGATTTTTTTGAACTTCAGTTTGAGAATTTCCAAAAACAAAGAAAAAGAAAGCAACTACAGTTAATAGTAATTGTTTTTTCATGGTAATCATTGGGTTAATATTATTATAATTTGAACAAAATTAACAATTTACAGATAATTTCAAATTTTTTTACGAATTATTTTTCCATATTCATTTATTTGACTGAATTGTCTTATATAATTCTAAAGCTTTACCATCAGTTAACAACGAAACAAAGTGACAAATATGTAACAATCTGTCGTATAGACTCTCTTTTTGAAATTGAAAACGTTCTGGCAATAATTTCAATAAAAGTTCATCATAATTAGAAGCCGTTCCATTCACTTTTTTATTGTATGCAGTGCAAAAACCATCTAAGAGACTATTGATGATTTTATAACCCATCACTTCTTTCTGAATTACTTCCTTGCTTTGATATACGTTTTTTATACTAATTTGGATAATGTCATTCATTTGGGCTTTGTACTGACTTTTATCCATCAAAGCAAATGGAAATTCTCCAGCTAAAATAGCTTTTTCGTTTTCCATAAAAACAGCTACAGCATCATTGATTAAACTTCCAATAGCTAAGGCACGCAAATAACTTATTCTATCTTCTTTAGTAATGAGTTCGTTGTATTTTTTGGTGTCAATTCCGTTTTTGACTAATTTGATTAGATATTCTAATGCGTATTCTTCCGAAATCCAACCTAAGTTAATTCCATCTTCAAAATCAATAATCGTGTAACAAATATCATCAGCCGCTTCTACTAAATACGCTAATGGATGGCGTTCGAAACCAATATCATTTCCTGATTTATTGGAAATTAATCCTAACTCATTAGCAACCTCAGCAAAAAAAGCTTTGTCTTGCTGGAAGAAACCGTATTTTTTATCACAGATTTTTTGCGTTGGTTTTTTAGGCAAACTTTCTTTCGGATATTTCATAAAAGCACCCAAAGTCGCATACGAAATACGCAAACCGCCTTCAATTCCTTCACGAGAAGAAGCTAATACTGAAAATCCGTTAGCATTTCCTTCAAAATCGATTAAATCTTGCCATTGTTTTTCGGTCAGTTGGTCTTTGTATTGCAATCCGTTTCCAGTTTTGAAATATTCGCCAATTGCTTTTTCTCCTGAATGTCCGAAAGGTGGATTTCCAATATCATGAGACAATGCCGCAGCAGCTACAATCGCACCAAAATCATTCGCTTGATAGCCATGAACTTCTTGTAAATGCGGATATTTTGCAATGATTTGTTTTCCAACCAAACGACCTAAAGAACGCCCAACAACAGAAACTTCCAAACTATGTGTTAGTCGGTTGTGAACGAAATCGGTTTTGGAAAGTGGAATGACTTGCGTTTTATCTTGCAGACTTCGGAAAGCGGCAGAAAAAATAATTCGATCATAATCGACTTCAAAACCTAAACGGGTGTCGTCTTGCTCTTTTCGTAAACGTTTGCTGGTATCGCCTTGTCTTTTTAAGGACAATAATTGTTCCCACTGCATCATGTGATTCTAGATTGAAGATTGCGGATTTTTGATTTTAGAAATTACTCTTTTTCGTTAGCTAAAAAGAAATTTCTCGATTTTTTTGGATACTGATTGTAACTTTTATCACTCGGATTTACAATTACCGATTTGATGTTGATTTCATCTCCTACTTTGAAGTTTTTCTCTGTGTATTGGTAATCTAATAAATATTCTCCGCAGAAATAATTTCCGTCTGCGTCTTTTTCTATGATTCCGGTGTAAACCCCTTTTTTATCTTTTGACATAATTGTATTTTTTTCAAATGTACGAATTGGATTGTAATTATTTAAAACAAAAAACAGTCATTCGCATTAGCGAACAACTGCTCTCTTTATTCTATTTTCTTATTCTATTCTCTAAAATCAAGAACCACACATTTCACAATCTTCTGGACCTGCGTTTCTAGCCATTTCGATCATTGCTCTGTATTCTTCAGCGGTCATTTCTGCTGGTTCTTCTAAAACTGCGATAGCTTCTACTTTTTTCACTTCAACATGTTGTTCTTTAACTTCAATTGGAGCGGCAACTTTATCGTTATTTAGAGTAAACTTAATTGCATCCACTGCAGCTTTTGTTCTTAAGTAGTACATTCCTGTTTTTAAACCTGATTTCCAAGCATAGAAATGCATCGAAGTTAATTTCGCATAATTTGCATCTTGCATAAACAAGTTCAACGATTGCGATTGGTCAATAAAATAACCTCTTTGACGCGACATATCGATAATATCTTTCATCGACATTTCCCAAACTGTTTTGTACAATTCTTTTAAATCAGCTGGAATTCTTTCAATATGTTGCACCGAACCATTGTGACGCATGATTTCTTGCTTCAATGTTTCGTTCCACAAACCTCTTTCTACTAAATCGTTTAATAAGTGTTTGTTTACCACGATGAATTCTCCCGAAAGTACTCTTCTTGTATAAATATTTGAAGTGTAAGGTTCGAAAGCTTCATTATTTCCTAAAATTTGAGACGTTGAAGCCGTTGGCATTGGCGCTACTAACAATGAGTTTCTCACTCCGTTTGCCATTACTTCTTTTCTTAAACTTGCCCAATCCCAACGACCAGAAAGCTCTTCGTCTTTTAAGCCCCAAAGGTTGTGTTGGAATTCTCCTTTAGAAATTGGCGAACCTTCAAAAGTTGAATACGGCCCTTCTTCTTTTGCCATTTCCATAGAAGCGGTAACTGCTGCGAAATATAAGGTTTCGAAAATTTCTTGGTTTAATTTTTTCGCTTCGTCACTTGTAAACGGCATTCTCATCATGATAAAAGCATCAGCTAAACCTTGCACTCCTAACCCTACTGGACGGTGGCGCAAGTTTGAATTTTCTGCTTCTTTAACTGGATAGTAATTTCTGTCGATTACTTTATTTAAGTTGCGAGTAACGCGTTTTGTTACATTGAATAACAATTCGTGATTGAATGCTCCATTTTCAACAAACATTGGTAACGAAATAGACGCCAAGTTACACACTGCAATTTCATCTGCAGAAGTGTATTCCATGATTTCAGTACATAAATTAGACGAACGAATCGTTCCCAAATTCTTTTGGTTTGATTTTCTATTCGCTGCATCTTTGTACAACATATAAGGCGTTCCTGTTTCGATTTGAGATTCTAAGATTTTCTCCCAAAGTTCTCTTGCACGAATGGTTTTTCTACCTTTTCCTTGTGCTTCGTATGAAATATATAAAGCTTCAAATTCTTCACCATAAACTTCATCTAAACCTGGACATTCGTTTGGACACATTAACGTCCAAGTTGAATCTTCTTCCACACGTTTCATGAATAAGTCAGAAGTCCACATCGCGAAGAATAAATCTCTCGCACGCATTTCTTCTTTTCCGGTGTTCTTTTTCAAATCTAGGAATTCGAAAATATCAGCATGCCAAGTTTCTAAATAAATAGCGAAACTTCCCTTACGTTTTCCTCCACCTTGATCTACGTAACGAGCGGTATCATTGAAAACACGTAACATTGGAACAATTCCGTTTGAAGTTCCGTTTGTTCCACGAATGTACGAACCTGTTGCTCTAACGTTATGAATAGCCAAACCGATTCCTCCTGCTGATTGCGAGATTTTTGCTGTTTGTTTTAACGTATCATAAATTCCGTCAATACTATCATCTTGCATCGTTAATAAGAAACAAGATGACATTTGAGGTTTTGGAGTTCCAGCGTTGAATAAGGTTGGAGTAGCGTGTGTAAAGAACTTTTTCGACATTAATTCGTAAGTTTCAATTACTGCTTCCATATCGTTTAAGTGAATCCCAACCGAAACACGCATTAACATGTGTTGTGGACGCTCTACGATTTTTCCGTTGATTCTTAACAAATACGAACGCTCTAAGGTTTTGAAACCAAAGTAATCGTAATTAAAATCACGGTTGTATATAATGTGAGAATTTAAAAATTCTGCATTTTCTTTAATTACTTCGTAAACCTCATCCGAAATCAAAGGCGCTGCTTGATTCGTTCTTGGGTTTACATAGTGATACATTTCACTCATCGTTTCCGAGAATGATTTGTTAGTATTTTTATGTAGGTTAGAAATTGCAATACGAGCCGCTAGTTGGGCATAATCTGGATGCGTTACCGTCATGGAAGCTGCGGTTTCTGCTGCTAAATTGTCTAATTCAGAAGTGGTAACTCCATCGTATAATCCTTCAATTACACGCATTGCCACTTTCACAGCGTCTACCATGTCATTTAATCCATAACATAATTTTTTAATTCTGTCCGTGATTTTGTCAAACATTACTGGCTCCTTATGGCCATCTCTTTTTACTACATACATAAGCTTTTTAGTTTTTTGAAAACAGACAATCCCTTCCCTGCTTTCGGTTAGTATTTATTGAACTAAAGCGCGAGTCTCCCGACATTTTATAGCGCTCTATATTTTATTTGTTTTTAGAAATCAGCGTCGAAGCTAATTTTACTTGATTCTGAATCGGAGTTCATTACACCCGCTTTTTGATATTCAGCAACACGTTTTTCAAAGAAATTCGTTTTTCCTTGTAACGAAATCATGTCCATAAAATCGAATGGGTTTGAAGAGTTATACACTCTATCACATCCTAATTCCACTAATAATCTATCCGTAACGAATTCTAAATATTGCGTCATCAAAGTCGCATTCATACCAATTAAACTCACTGGAAGTGATTCTGTAATGAATTTTCTTTCGATGTTTAATGCATCAACGATAATTTCTGTGATTCTTGCTTTTGGAACTTTATTTATTAAATGATGATTGTGTAAGTGAACCGCAAAATCACAATGCATTCCTTCGTCACGAGAAATTAATTCGTTTGAAAAGGTTAATCCTGGCATTAATCCACGTTTTTTCAACCAATAAATTGAACAGAAAGAACCTGAGAAGAAAATTCCTTCCACCGCTGCGAAAGCAATTAATCTTTCCGCAAAAGAATCCGATTCAATCCATTTTAAAGCCCATTGTGCTTTTTCTTTGATAGCTGGAAACACTTCAATTGCATGGAATAACTGATTTTTCTCTGCTTCGTCTTTCACATACGTATCAATTAACAATGAATACGTTTCACTGTGAATGTTCTCCATCATAATTTGGAAACCATAGAAGAATTTCGCTTCTGGATATTGTACTTCGTTAACGAAATTTTCTGCTAAATTTTCATTTACAATTCCGTCTGAAGCAGCAAAGAACGCTAAAATATGTTTGATGAAATATTTTTCGTCATCATTTAATTTATTGTTCCAATCGCTTAAATCTTGATGCAAATCAATTTCTTCTGCTGTCCAAATACACGCTTCTTGTTTTTTGTACCATTCCCAAATATCTTGGTGTTTGATAGGAAAAATTACAAATCGATCTTTGTTTTCTTGCAAAATAGGTTCCACTATAGACATAGCTATTTGATTTTAAAAATGTTAATGATTGGTTAAATTGACTTATTTGGGGATTACAAAGTTTGTCATTTGAAATGAGAAATGAAAGTCAAACTTATTCACAATTGGAGCAAGTTTTTAACAAAGCTGATAATTGTCAGTAAATTAATATAGGTTTTTAAAATACTGTAAATCAATAAGTTAAAAACCAATAAAACAACTGTTAAAACCTTGTAAGCAACTGAAAAATAAGCGACTCACAAGTGTTTTTAATCGATAAAAATCGGATTATTTTTTCAACTCTTTTGCTACTTTGTCTAATTCGTCAAACCATTGTTGTCCGAATTTTCTAACTAGTGCTTCTTTCACAAATTGGTACACCGGAACTCCTAATTCTTGCCCTAACGAACAGGCGTCATCGCAAATATGCCATTTGTGATAATTCACCGCCGCAAAGTCCGAATATTCTTTGATTCGGATAGGATATAAATGACAAGAAACTGGTTTTTTCCAATCTACAATTCCTTGATTGTAGGCTTGCTCGATTCCACAAAGTGCCGTTTTTCCATCAAAAATTACGTAAGCACAGTCTTTTCCATCGATAAGCGGTGTTTCTAATTCACCAAAATCGGAAACCACGTGCGTTCCTTGTTCTTCAATGGCTTTAATTCCTTCAGGACGAAGAAAGGGTTTTACTTTTGGAAAAATTTCAGCTAAAATTTTGGTTTCTTCCTCATCTAAAGGAGCACCCGCATCGCCATCCACACAACAAGCACCTTGACAAGCTGACAAATTGCAAACGAATTCTTTTTCTAAGATTTCTTCGGAAACGATGGTTTTATTTAACTGAAACATATTGGGTATATTTTAAGGTCCAAAGATACGATTTTGAATTTAGATTTTCGGATTTTAAATTGAACTTGATATTGGCACGCGGATGACACAGATTCTACGAAGTGCGAATGATGACGGATTTTTTGTAAAACAAAGTTTCACAGACTTCATTTGTGTTTCTTTGCGTAAAACTTTGCGACTTTGCGTTTAAATCTTCACATTGCTTTGAATTTGAACTTGATATTGAAATTGTCATTGAACTTGATATGATAATGTATCGTTAAATTAGAAACGTTCTTTATTCAATATCCTTATATTTGCACAAATATTCAGCGTTTTATGGAATTAGGAATCAACTGGAAAGACATTTTTACCATCAGCATGATTTTATTTGCTGTGATTGATATTGTGGGAAGTATTCCAATTATTGTGGATTTACGCAGTAAAATGGGTCATATTCAATCGGAAAAAGCGACTATTGTGGCGGCGGTGATTATGATTGCCTTTTTATTTGTGGGAGAAGAAATTCTGAAATTGATTGGTATTGATGCGAATTCATTTGCAGTTGCCGGTTCGTTTGTCTTGTTTTTCCTTGCTTTGGAAATGATTTTAGGCATTCGATTATACAAAGAAGACAATCCGAGTACGGCCTCCATTGTTCCGATTGCGTTTCCATTGATTGCTGGAGCAGGAACGATGACAACGATATTATCACTTCGAGCAGCTTATGATAAAATCAACATTATTATTGCCATTCTTATTAATGTAATAGTGGTTTATGGTGTATTGAAATCGTCAGGTAAAATTGAAAAATTACTTGGAACCAATGGTTTAGGTGTGATTCGCAAGATATTTGGCGTGGTTTTATTGGCAATTGCTGTAAAATTATTCGCC
>ERZ650302.1955-NODE-1955-length-11256-cov-4.794929_pt1 | contig 11256 bp, 12 predicted proteins | sample MGYA00376238_ERZ650302 | MGnify/ENA primary metagenome ERZ650302 (study PRJEB26733, sample SAMN07839298) | wastewater metagenome | biome: urban; feature: wastewater treatment plant; material: waste water | place: USA: North Carolina | collected 2016-04-28 ... | reverse complement strand
TGCGTGCCTTGTTCTACGAACAAGTGTCGGATTCAAGAATCCGACCTACGGGCTGATCGACGTGCTCTCCACGCTCAAAGCCCGCTGGCACAACCGCGCGCTGCAATTGGTGCACACCCATGAAGGTTGGCGCTTCCAAATTGATGCGCGTGCATTCGAGCGGTTGGGCAGCCTGCAAGAGCAGCGCGCGCCGCGTTATTCGCGTGCGGTGATGGAAACGCTGGCGATTATCGCTTATCAGCAGCCGGTGACACGCGGCGACATCGAGGGCATACGCGGGGTGGCGGTTTCGAGCAATGTGATGCAAACGCTGCAAGACAGGGGTTGGATTGAAGCCATCGGCCATCGCGACAGCATCGGCCGCCCCGCCTTGTGGGCCACCACCGAAGCCTTTCTCACCGATTTGCAGCTGGGCGATCTCACCGAGCTGCCGCCGCTCACCGAATTGGGCGAATTGGTGTTGCCCGATTTGATGGAAATGCCGTCTGAAGCGGAAGAAGAGGCCGAAGCTGAAGCAATAGAAAATCAGGCCGAAAAAGAAAACCATGCAGAAAACAGCCCGCCTTTGTTAAACTGAGGCCGTCTGAAAGCCGGCGCAGGCAGCCCTTGCCGCGCCACATTAACCATCCTGCCGCAGAAGCCGCAGAAGAACCGTTCCGCTTTGGAAACGTGTTAGGAGAATCCACATGAAAAGCAAACAGCCCACCAGCAAACGCGAATTCCGCGACGGCGGCAGCAGCAAAAAGCCCGCCGCGAAAAAAACGGCCGCCCAAAAAGCAGCGGCACCAAAAGCCGCTGCGCCCAAAACGCAGAATAAGCGTTCAGACGGCCTCAAAGCCGGCAAAAGCACTCAAGCCGGTTTCAAACCCAAAGCGCAAGCCGCCGATAAGCAGCAAGAAGCTGCGCCGAAAACCCGCGCCACCCGCGCCAAAAAGCTGATTGTGCGGGCGCCGAACCAAAAAATTCAAGAGCGTGCGCGCGATTTGAAAGAAAAACGCGTGGGCAGCGAAAACATCGAACCCGAGCGCCTGCAAAAAGTGTTGGCCGCATCGGGCGTGGGCTCGCGCCGCGAAATGGAAGAATGGATCAGCCAGGGCATGGTGAAGCTGAACGGCCGCGTGGCGCAGCTGGGCGACAAAGTGGCACCTGGCGATCATGTGCAGGTAAAAGGGCAAAACATCAACCTTAAATGGGCCGACCGCCTGCCGCGCATTATTCTCTATTACAAACAAGAGGGCGAAATTGTGTCGCGCGACGACCCGCAAGGGCGTGTGAGCATTTTCGACCGCCTGCCGCAAGCGGCCAGCAGCCGCTGGGTGGCCATCGGCCGCCTCGACATCAACACCAGCGGCTTGCTTATTCTCACCACTTCGGGCGAATTGGTGCAGCGTTTCGCCCACCCGAGCTTTGAAGTGGAGCGCGAATACGCCGTGCGCGTGTTGGGCGAGATGAGCACCGAGCAAATGAAAATGCTCACCGAAGAGGGCGTGATGCTGGAAGACGGCCTGGCCAAGGTGGAGCGCATCTATGAGCAGGGCGGCGAGGGCGCCAACAAATGGTATAACGTGGTGATTAAAGAAGGGCGCAACCGCGAAGTGCGACGTATTTTCGAGAGCCTCGACCTCACCGTGAGCCGCTTGGTGCGCGTGGGCTTCGGCCCCATCGGCCTGCCCAACCGCTTGAAACGCGGCCAGTTTTACGAGCTTAACCCTGCTGAAGTGGCCAATATCGTGAAATGGGCGGATATGCCGCTGCCGGGCGAGCGCCGCCGCAAATAATCAGCGGCCAAGGCCGGGCTTTAAATCCGGCATTTGTTTGCATGCTGCTCAAGCTGTTTTTCATCCACATCACGTCTTTCAGACGGCCTTTTTGAAAAAAGGCCGTCTGAAAGCCCGAGGATATCGATATGCACCCGGTCGAACTGATTTTTATCAACTGGAATTCCGCCGATTTGCTGTTTGCCGCCGCCGCCACGCTGGATCAAACGAAAATGCCTTACCGCATTTGCGTGGTGGATAATGGCTCGGCCGATGATTCATGCGCACAAATCCGCGCGCGTCTGCCGGATGCGCGGCTGATTGAAATGGGCTACAACTCAGGCTTTGCCACGGCGGTGAATGCCGGCCTGAATGCGGCAGAGGGGCGCTATGCCTTGATTCTGAACACCGATATCGAATTTCAAAACGATGTGCCGGCCTTGCTGATTGAGGCGCTGCAAAGCTTTGATGCCGCGCTGGCCTGCCCCGAATTGCGCCGCCCCGACGGCTCGTTGCAGGCGGCGGTGGTGCCTGAGCCGACGCTGGCCACCGAGCTCACCAACCGCAGCGTGGCGCGGCGCCTGCTCGATTACAACCGCACAGCGCCTTCGTTGGTTAACAGCATAGTCGGGCCTTGTATGGCGGTGGATATCGAAAAGCTCAAGGCCTTGGGCTTGGGCGCAGACGGCTTTTTTTTCGATCAGCGTTTTTTCTTCTTTTTCGAGGAAACCGATTTCTGCCGCCGCATCATTCAGGCGGGCGGCAAAATTGTGTATCAGCCGCAAGCGCATTTGATGCATTTGCAGGGTGAGAGCGCGAATAAGCGTCCGGTGGGTGCGCGCGTGCAGTTTCAAGAATCGCGCTATAAATATTTTGCCAAACATTACGGCGCTGCGGCCGTGGCTTTATTGTTTGCCGGCACGCTGCTGCGCACGCTGGTGAATGCCGTGGTGCAAACCCTTACGGCTCTGCTGACTTTCTGGAAACAGCCCAATAAAGCGTGGGATAAGGCTTATGTGTATTGGGCGCTGGTGTTGTGGCATTTATTGCTGTGCCGGCCGCGCTGGAGCTTTGACAAGCGTTGATGTCGGGCATTAAAAAAAGAGGCCGTCTGAAAGAAATCTTTCAGACGGCCTCTCTTAATAATAGGCGCTTATGGCTTTTTCTTGCCCAAAAGCCACAGCGCGGCATACTTGTTGAAAGCCGATTGTGCGGAAAGCACCGACAGCAGCAAGCCGTGTTTGCCGTCGAGGAAGCCCGCTTTGAGCACATACATTTTCACAAAACTGCTGATGCCGTGCAAAAGCGCATCGCCCAAGCCGGCGCTTTTGCCCTCGGCGGCGCGCTGCTCGGCCCAGATATTGCTGTAGAGATTTTGCTTGGCGAGAAATTGCGACATGTTGGCATAAGTGTAGTGCAGCGCATCGCCTGCCAGCTTTTCCACGCTTGTGCCGGCCGGCAGCAGCACTTTTTCGTGCACCAAATCATCGCTGTAGCGGGCAAATGCGGTAGGATAAAGGCGCACCACCCAATCGGGATACCAACCGCAATGGCGGATAAACGCACCAAAAGTGTTGCTTAAGCGGTTGAATGCAAACACGGTGTGCGCATCGGCGGGCGTGGTGCGCAAGGCAGTTTGGATGCTTTGCTTGAGCGCATCGCTCAGGCGCTCATCGGCATCGAGCCACAGCACCCATTCGGTGCGGATATATTGGTGCGCCCTGTTGCGCTGCGGCCCGAAGCCCGGCCAGTCGGCATGCACATAAAAACGGGCACGGTGGCGCGCGGCAATCTCGGCGGTGGCATCGGTGCTGCCCGAATCGATAATCACGATTTCGGCATTCAGGCCGGCCAGGCTTTGCAGGCAGGCTTCTAAATTATCGGCTTCATTTTTGGTGATCAGCGCCACGGTGAGGCCGGGTTGCAGGGTGGGGGTGTTCATAAGATGAAAGCGCCGTGTGGAGAAAATGGAATGTGAAACAAAATGTAGCTTGCAAACAGGCCGTCTGAAAAGTTTTCAGACGGCCTGTCGGTTTATTCCCACTCAATCGTGGCCGGGGGTTTGCCGCTCACGTCATACACCACGCGGTTGATGCCGCGCACTTCGTTGATGATGCGGTTGGACACTTTGCCCAACAGGCTGTAGGGCAGCTCGGCCCAGTGGGCAGTCATAAAGTCGCTGGTTACCACGGCGCGCAGCGCCACCACATATTCATAAGTGCGCCCGTCGCCCATCACGCCTACGGATTTCACCGGCAAAAACACGGCGAAAGCCTGGCTGGTGAGGTCATACCACGAAGTGCCGTTTTCATCAAAAGTGTTGCGCAATTCTTCGATGAAAATATCGTCGGCGCGGCGCAGAAGATCGGCATATTCTTTTTTCACTTCGCCCAAGATGCGCACGCCCAAGCCTGGGCCGGGGAAGGGGTGGCGGTAGACCATTTCACGCGGCAGGCCGAGCGCCACGCCCAATTCGCGCACTTCGTCTTTAAACAAATCGCGCAAAGGCTCGAGCAGCTTGAGTTTCATGTTTTCAGGCAGGCCGCCGACATTGTGGTGGCTTTTGATGGCGTGGGCTTTTTTGGTTTTCGCGCCGGCGCTTTCAATCACATCGGGGTAGATGGTGCCTTGTGCCAGCCATTTGGCATTGGTGAGTTTTTTCTCTTCCGAATCAAATACTTCGATAAATTCGCCGCCGATGATTTTGCGTTTTTTCTCAGGATCGGTTTCGCCGGTGAGCTTGTCCATGAACTGTGCTTCGGCATCCACATGCACAACGTTTACGCCCAAATTGCGGGCAAACATATCCATCACCATTTTGCCTTCATTCAAGCGCAACAGACCGTGGTCGACAAACACGCAGGTGAGTTGGTCGCCGATGGCGCGGTGGATCAGCGCGGCGGCCACGGATGAATCCACGCCGCCGGACAAACCTAGAATCACTTCGTCGCTGCCCACTTGGGCGCGGATTTTGTCCACCGCTTCGTCGATATAGTTGGGCATGGTCCAGCTCGGTGCGGCGGCGCAAATATCGAGCACAAAGCGGTTGAGCAGGGCTTTGCCTTGCTTGGTGTGGGTGACTTCGGGGTGGAATTGAATGCCGTAGAATTGTTTTTCAGCGTGCTCCATCATCGCTACGGGGCAGCTCGGGGTGTCGCCGATCACCACAAAACCTTCGGGCAGCTTGGACACTTTATCACCGTGGCTCATCCACACATCCAGCACATTGGGCGCGCCGTCGTGAATATCGCGGGTAAGTTCGCTGTCGATGGTTTTCACTTGCGCATAGCCGAATTCGCGCTGGTCGCCGGGCGACACTTCGCCATTGAGGTGATAAGCCATAAACTGCATGCCGTAGCAGATGCCCAGCACGGGAATGCCCAAATCAAAAATGCCGGTGTCGGCCTGATAATCGGATTCATACACGGAATTGGGGCCGCCGGAAAGGATAATGCCTTTGGGGTTGAAGGCTTTGATGTCGGCCAGCGGCATGTCGTAGGAGTGCAGCTCGCAATAAACGTGGGCTTCGCGCACGCGGCGGGCGATGAGCTGGGTGACTTGTGAGCCGAAGTCGAGAATCAGGATTTTGTCTTGGGTCATGATGGTTTCTTCGCGCAAAAGAAGGAAAAGAATAAGGGCGCAATTGTATCACAAAAGGCCGTCTGAAAGGTGTTTCAGACGGCCTGATGATGAAGAGGGGCGATGCTCAGCCCTCGGGCAGTTTGGGCATTTTATATGGCACGAGGCTGCTGCGCGAGAGCAGCAGCAGGCAGCCGAGCACCATCATGCCCAGCGCCACCAAGGGTGAGTAGCCGAGCAGATATTGGCTTTTCAAATACACCGCCGCGCCGATGTAAACCAGCAAGGGGCCGGCCACCACCGATTGCTTGTTGATGCCGTCCATCACCAACACCACAATGCCGGCTACGGCCAAGGCAATCGACACCAAAGTGGCGGTGGCGGGCAGAATGTCGGTGGTTTTGAGAAACCACACGGCGCCGGCGATAATTAAAAACAGCGGCAGAAAAAGAGAAGGTTGGGGCATGTGTTTTTTTCCGAATGGGGGGTAGGGTTTGTTCACCATTCATCTTGCGGCAATCTTTTGGCTCAAAGCTTACGCGCGGATGAAATGTGAACAGCTCCTGGCAGAGTGCGTGTTTATTCAACCGTGATGCTGTCGGCATTGGTCGGATATTTGTATTTAAACATGCGTTTGATCAGCATATCGGTTTGGGCTTGCAGGTTGGGCTGTTTCACAAATTGCTGCTGCGCTTCGCCGCGCAGTTTGTATTTTATCAAGCCTACCCGTTGGCGCTTGTTGTCGCGGATAACCAGGGATGCACTCTCCAGCGTGTCGGCGCTTTGGCCGGTGTTGAAGGCTTTGTAGATTAAGTCGTAGCGGCAGTTTTCCGGCGCTGCGCCGCGCGGATCAATCACTTGGCTGCTTACGCCTTCTTTTTGCAGCGCTAAGCGCAGTTGGCGGCTCCAATCGGGAAAGTCGGATTTGGGATTGGGGCGGATGCAGATGTGTTTGACCTGCTCGAGATTGGTGGTGTTGATGGGGCGGCCTTTAATCGGCATACAGGCGCTGAGCATCATCATGGCTGCGGCTGCGGCGGGAATGCTGTGTTTGATGTTCATCATAAATAATCTGATAAATCTCTTGGGTTGGATGGCGGATTGCTGCGATGGGGCAAGCCGGTCAGACTTTGCCTTTCAAGATGCGCTGCTTTTCGCGCTTCCAATCGGCTTCTTTCAGGCTTTGGCGCTTGTCGTGCTGCTTTTTGCCTTTGGCCAGGCCGATGTCCATCTTGATAAAGCCGCGGTGGTAATGCAGATTGAGCGGCACGATGGTGTAGCCCGCGCGCTCGGTTTTGCCGATTAATTTGTTGATTTCGGCTTCTTTCAGCAAAAGTTTGCGTGGGCGGATGGGGTCGGGTTTCACATGGGTGGAGGCGGTGGGCAGGGCGGTGATGTGGCAGCCCACCAGATAAAACGCACCGTGTTTCCAGTGGATATAGGCTTCTTTCAGCTGCACGCGGCCGGCGCGGATGGCTTTGACTTCCCAACCGTCAAGCACCAAACCGGCTTCGATTTGATCCTCGATAAAATAATCGTGAAAGGCTTTTTTATTATTGGCTATGCTCATAATGATACAGATATTAAAGTTTCAGACGGCCATTCTAACAGAATAGGCCGTCTGAAACATCATGGCGGATAAAACAGCTTATTCGAATGCTTTGATGCATTCAAAGCGCGGCAGGCTTTGGCCGTTGATTTCCACGCATTCGGCAAACAGATCGGCCGGGCGCACCCACAGGCCGTAATCGCCGTAAAGTGCGCGGTAAACCACCAGCGCTTCTTCGGTTTCGGAGTGGCGCGCGATGCCGCTCACTTCGTAAAGCTTGCCTTTGTAGTGGCGGTAGATGCCCAGTTTAATGGTGTTCATGCGTGTGGAAATGGCGTTGGTGATAGCGGTTGATATCGGCAATGGCGCTGCCGTGCTCGGGGCGCAGGCTGTGTTTGAGCGCATTCAGGCGGGTGAGCATGAGGTCTTCCTGCTCGGCGGTGGCGCAGCTTGCTGCTGCCTGCTTGCGGATGTCGGCAATCAGCTCATCGAGCTGAGTTAAGGCGCGTTGGTAGGCCGGATTCATAGAGGTTAAGCGCTTGCGGGCTGTTGTTTTTTTACGTTGGATGCGACAGTTTGGCAACAGGCCGTCTGAAAAAAACAAATGGCAGGTTAAAAAAACCCGCCATGATGATTGCAATCGGCAAAGCCGACTCAATATTAATTAAGCAGCTTGGATATTAGCAGCTTGTTTGCCTTTGGGGCCGGTGGTTACTTCAAAAGACACGCGTTGGCCTTCTTTCAAAGTTTTGAAACCATCCATGTTGATTGCAGAGAAGTGAGCAAACAAATCTTCGCCGCCTTCATCCGGAGTGATGAAACCAAAACCCTTAGCGTCGTTAAACCATTTAACAATACCGGTTGCCATTAGATACTTCCTATACTAAAAAAATTAAACAAAACAGCAAAAGGGCAACGTGGTAAAACCAAAAGATATGAGTTTCTCCCAAACCATTATGCTTATACTGCTGCCAAACTTGCTAATCTGCTTTTTACCTATGTTAAGGTTGGTAGTCAAGTAATGTTTCAGAAAAAGCTCGAAATTTATTAAAATGGCACAAAATACAACATAAACCCTTTCCAAAAGCGAAAAAAGAATTATTATGGGCAATATCAAAACCACCCGAAAAACCGGCGCGGCCGAGCAGGCCGGGCGCAGCAAAATCACGCCGCCCAAGCAATACGGCGTGTTTTTACTGAATGACGATTACACCCCGATGGATTTTGTGGTGGCTGTGCTTGAAGAGATTTTTTTGCTGCCCGAAGAAAAAGCCGTGGCGGTGATGCTGATGGTGCATCACGAGCAAAAAGGCTTGTGCGGCGTATACACCCGCGATATTGCGCAAACCAAACAGCAGCAGGTGATGCAGCGCGCCCGGCGCGAAGGGCATCCCTTGCAGTGCACCGTAGAGGAGATGTAAATGATTTCAGCAGAATTAGAGCGGATTTTGCAGCATGTGTATGCCGATGCGCGGGCGCGCAAATATGAATTGATCGGGCTGGAGCACTTATTGCTGGTGCTGCTCGAGCAAAGCGATGACGTGCGCACATTGCTGCAACAATGCGGGGTGGAGTGCAATATTTTGTCGGAGCAGCTTATCAGCAGCGTGGTGGAAAACACGCCCCTGCTGCCCGATCATTTGCTGGCCGACACCGAAACCCAGCCCACTATAGGCTTCCAACGCGTGTTGCAGCGCGCCATTGTGCATGTGCAGCAGGCCGACAAGCGCGAGGTGTTCCCTTTGGATGTGTTGGTGGCGCTGATGAGCGAAACCGATAGCCCGGCGGTGTATTTTCTCAGCCTGCAATCGGTGAGCCGTTATGATGTTTTGCGCGCCATCGCTCACGGCCCGGATGAGGGCAAGGGTGACGAAGGTGCCGATTTTCAAAACCAGAGCACACAAGACAAAAACGCCGAGCCCAATGATGCGCTGGGCAGCTACACGGTGAACCTCAATGCCGAAGTGTTCGCGGGGCGTATCGACCCTTTAATCGGCCGCAAGCACGAAATGGAGCGGCTGGTGCAGGTGTTGTGCCGCCGCCGCAAAAACAATCCTTTGCTGGTGGGTGAAGCCGGTGTGGGCAAAACCGCGCTGGCCGAGGGCTTGGCACATCAAATTGTCAACGGCCAAGTGCCGGACACTTTGAAAGGCGCGGCGGTGTTTTCGCTCGACATGGGCGCATTGCTGGCGGGCACCAAATACCGCGGCGATTTCGAAGCGCGTGTGAAAGCGGTGTTGAAGCAATTGGCCACCATTCCGAATGCGGTGTTGTTTGTGGACGAAATCCACACCATTATCGGCGCGGGCAGCGTGTCGGGCGGCACCATGGATGCTTCCAATCTGCTCAAGCCGGCGCTGGCCAAGGGGCAGCTGCGCTGCATCGGTGCCACCACTTATGATGAATACCGCACCATTTTCGACAAAGACCACGCGCTGAGCCGCCGTTTTCAGAAAATCGACATTGCCGAGCCCAGCGTGGCCGAAACGGTGCAGATTTTGCGCGGCCTCAAGCCGATGTTTGAAAGCTTTCACGAAGTGCGCTACACGCAGGCGGCGCTGGAAGCGGCGGCGGAATTGTCGGCGCGCTATATCAATGAGCGCTTTTTGCCCGACAAAGCCATTGATGTGATGGATGAAGCCGGCGCGGCGCAGCGCATTTTGCCCAAATCGAAGCAGAAAAAAGTAATCGGCAAGGCGCAAATCGAGGCGGTGATTGCCAAAGTGGCGCGCATTCCCGAAAAAACCGTGTCGCACGACGACAAGCAAGTGCTGCAATATCTCGGCCGCGATCTGAAAAACATGGTGTTTGGCCAAGAAGGCGCCATCGAAGCCTTGGTGGCCGCCGTGAAAATGGCGCGCTCGGGCTTGGGTTTGCCCGACAAACCCATCGGCAGCTTTCTCTTTTCCGGCCCCACCGGCGTGGGAAAAACCGAAGTGGCGCGGCAATTGGCTTTCTCACTCGGCGTGCCGCTGCAACGCTTTGATATGTCGGAATATATGGAGCGCCATGCCGTGTCGCGCCTGATCGGCTCGCCGCCGGGCTATGTGGGCTTCGAGCAGGGCGGCTTGCTCACCGAGGCGGTGAACAAGCAGCCTTATTGCGTGCTTTTGCTCGATGAAATCGAAAAAGCGCACCCCGATATTTTCAATGTGTTGCTGCAAGTGATGGATCACGGCAAGCTCACCGACAATAACGGCAAAAGTGCGGATTTTCGCAATGTGATTATCATCATGACCACCAATGCGGGCGCGGAAAGCCTGAGCCGGCCGACTGTGGGCTTCACCAATAAGCGCGAGCGCGGCGATGAAATGCAGGCGATCAACAAGCTTTTTACGCCTGAATTCCGCAACCGCCTTGATGCGATGATTCCGTTTGCGCCGCTCACCGCGCCGATTATCGCCAAAGTGGTGGATAAATTTCTGTTGCAGCTCGAGCAGCAGCTGCTGGAGAAAAAAGTGGAAGCCGAATTCACCCCCGCGCTGCGCGCCTGGCTGGCTGAAAAAGGTTTCGATCCGCAAATGGGCGCGCGGCCGATGCACCGCCTGATTCAAGACCAAATCCGCAAGGCGCTGGCCGATGAATTGCTGTTTGGCAGGCTCACCGATGGCGGCTATGTGCGCATCGATTGGGATGTGAAAAACGCAGAAGTGGTGTTGCAGTTTAAAAAGCCGGCGGCCAAAAAAATGGCGGAAGCAGCGGTGGTGTAGGCTGCGATGTGTGTTTGAGCGAGGCCGTCTGAAAGTTGGCTTTCAGACGGCCTTATTATTAAAATGATTTTAAATTCAAATATTTAAATAAATAAGGATTGATTATGCATCCCATCACAGAGCCCACGCGCAGCGGCATGTTGTCGGTGTCGCCGCTGCATCGGATTTATTGGGAAGAATCGGGCAACCCGCAGGGGCGGCCGGTGATTTTTCTGCACGGCGGCCCCGGTGCCGGCGCATCGGCGGCCTGCCGCGGCTTTTTCAACCCCGAAGCCTACCGCATCATTATCATCGACCAGCGCGGCTGCGGCCGCTCCACGCCGCTGGCTTGTGTCAAAGAAAACACCACTTGGGATTTGGTGGCCGATATCGAAGCCGTGCGCGAAATGCTCGGCATCGAGCGCTGGCTGGTGTTTGGCGGCTCTTGGGGCAGCACATTGGCGCTGGCTTATGCCCAAAGCCACCCCGAGCGCGTGGCGGGGTTGATTTTGCGCGGCATTTTCCTGTGCCGTGAGAGCGAAATCCGCTGGTTGAGCGAAGAGGGCGGCGTGAGCCAAGTGTATCCCGAGCAATGGCAGCGCTATATTGCGCCGATCGCGCCCGAAAAGCGCGGCGCGCATGCGCCGGAGCTGCTTAAAAATCCCGATGCCGAGGAGCTTCG
>ERZ650302.1952-NODE-1952-length-11264-cov-5.707556_pt1 | contig 11264 bp, 12 predicted proteins | sample MGYA00376238_ERZ650302 | MGnify/ENA primary metagenome ERZ650302 (study PRJEB26733, sample SAMN07839298) | wastewater metagenome | biome: urban; feature: wastewater treatment plant; material: waste water | place: USA: North Carolina | collected 2016-04-28 ... | reverse complement strand
AAATGGTTTACAAGCATGCAATTTCTACAGTTGTTCCTGCACGTAACCCACGTCCAGCTGGTGCACCTGCTGGCGCTGGTCAACAAGGTAGCTTTGGCGGTCAACAAGGCGGCTTTGGTGGTCAACAAGGCGGCTTCGGTGGTCAACAAGGCGGCTTCGGTGGTCAACAAGGCGGCTTTGGCGGTCAACAAGGTGGCTTCGGTGGTCAAGGTGGCTTCGGTGGTCAAGGTGGCTTCGGTGGTCAAGGTGGCTTCGGTCATCAAGGTGGCTTCGATAGCGAAACTAAATTTGAAGATGGTCAAGAAGACGAAAATAATCGTTAATTGATCTATGATCTTTTAAAAAAGCCAGTCTAATAATAGACTGGCTTTTTTTGTGTTTTTACATAGCTAGAAAAACTATGGAAATGATTGTTGCAGCTGCGTGCTGTAGTGTATTGGTCTCGATTCTTTTAAAATATTTAAAAACAAAAGGGTTTGATGTCTTTCAAATGATCGCATGGAACTATTTGAGTGCAAGCATCTTGTGTTTTTATTGGTTTAAAACCGATATTACTCATATTTCTCTCAATAATACGCCTTGGTGGTTAATTCTTGTTTTAGGTCTATTATTACCAAGTATATTTTTATGCTTAGCCAAGTCGCTACAATTCGCTGGTATCTTAAAAACGGAAATTGCTCAGCGGCTTGCAGTCATACTGTCGTTATTAGCTGCCTATTTTATTTTTGGTGAGCAATTTAGCCAATTGAAATTAATTGGGGTTGTTTTCGGAGTTATGGCAATTTTAGCGATCATTATAGGACAGGCCACAGAGCAGGCAAGTAAAGGCATGAGCTTAAAATCAGCCTTATTTTTGTTTAGTGTTTGGGCGGGTTATGCAGCAATTGATGTATTACTAAAATATAGCAGTAGTTTAGGCTTACAGTTTGCGGTCACGCTAAATTTAACTTTTATTACAGCCTTTATTTTATCTATCATTTATATCGCCATTACCCAACCGAACTGGCAACCTAAAAACATTTTTATGGGATTATGTTTGGGTGTACTGAACTTTGCCAATATTGCTTTGTATGTTAAAGCACATATGATTTTCAAAGAAACGCCTGCGATTGTCTTTGCTGGAATGAATATACTGGTGGTTATTCTAGGTGTACTAAGTGGAGTGATTTTATTCAAAGAGCGCTTAAAAACTTATACCTGGATTGGATTAATCAGTGGTATTGTTTCAGTCATGTTATTGGCTAAAGCAATGATGAATTAAAACAGTGGGAGTAGATTGAGTCACTCCCATTGGATGAAGGATTGTTATAAACGTGTAAAAACAACCTCATCAGATAGTCGTGATTTAGGTAATTTTGCATTAAAGTCATTTTCGCTACGATAGCCGAGTGAAACAATAACAGATGCTTTTAAGCCTTGTATTCGGCAGAAATATCAGTACGTGTGTAAAATACTAAGGTGTGGGAAGAGTTTAGAACTTTAGCCGCGTTATAGATGTAATTGCCTGTCTGTGCTGATGCGATACGTTGTTTGGCCTCATCTGTTTCAGCAATTAAAAAATGCCAAGGTTGAATATTTACTGAAGAAGGGCTGAAGCGTAAAATTTAGAGTAGTTTTTCAAACTGTTCTTTTGGAATTTTTTTACTCGCATCGTATGCCTTGGTGGTGTAACGTGTTTTTGCGGTGTGTAGGGAATCCATCTATTATCAATCAAATAAAAAAATCAGTTTATTTTACTGGATTTAGCAGGTAGGAAAAGTGTCTAAATGTGATTTGGGTATCGATAAAAGTCGAATGGAATAAAGATCAATAGGTCCACTTTTTAAAATCCAAGCTGCTATTTTCTTGTTCGTTAATTTCTAAAATCCAAGCGGAGTCTTCTCGCCAATCACCTAAAACAATACGTTGTTTATTCAATACTTGATGAATTTCAGGGCGATGGGTATGGCCATGAATTAAATAATCGACTTCAGTAATGACATTTTCAACTGCTTTTGCATTTACATCCATGATGTCATAGCTTTTTAGTTGTTTGGTTTCACTACTCTTTTTACGGAAGCCATTGGCGAGCTTTTGTCTAAAGCTGAGAGGGGTACGTTTTATTAGCCCCAATAAGATGGGATTGCGAATCACTTTGCGAAAACGCTGATAGGCAACATCATCAGTGCAGAGCGCATCGCCATGCTCCAGTCGGAACGTATGTCGCTGAATATTTAAGGTATAAACGTTAGGTAATAAAATCCCATTAAATTGCTTTAAGAATTTTTGACCTAAGGCAAAATCACGATTCCCCACTTGGAAATAAACTTGGTTATTCGCTGCGGTGAATTTTTGCAAAGCGCTGACAATTTCATCTAACCACGGGGCGGTGTAATCATCCCCAATCCAAGCATTAAACCAATCACCCAAAATATAGAGGTGTGTGTTTTTATCCTGATATTGTTTCAATAAAGCCAAAAACCCTCGAACGAGTCGAGGGTGATCAGGTGACAAGTGTAGATCTGAAATAAACAGGTAGGTCACACTTTTTTCCTTTTAATCTCCCTAAATCCCTCTTTAAAAAGAGGGACTTTCCTCTCTTTATAAAGGGAGGTTGGCAGGGATTATTACTCAGCAATAATTTTAGCTGATTCAATCACAACGTTCTCTAAAGGAACATCTGCATGGTAACCACGGTTACCAGTACGCACACCTTTAATTGCAGCTACAACATCCATACCTTCTACAACTTTACCAAATACCGCATAACCCCAGCCTTGTGCAGTTGGCGCTGTGTGGTTTAAGAAAGAGTTATTTTTTACGTTGATAAAGAATTGAGCAGATGCAGAATGAGGAGCTTGCGTACGTGCCATAGCAATTGTGCCTTCATCGTTGCTTAAGCCGTTGTCAGCTTCATTTTCGATTGAGTCACGTGTTGCTTTTTCTTTGAAGTTTTCGTCCATGCCACCACCTTGGATCATAAAACCATCAATCACACGGTGGAAAATTACGCCGTCATAGAAACCGTCGCGTACATATTCTAAGAAATTTGCAACCGTTTTTGGTGCTTTTTCAGCGTTAAGCTCAAGAACAATACGACCTTTATTGGTATTTAATTCGACTTGAGGAAAACTCATTACATTAATCTCCTAAACATGGGCTTGTGACCATGGGTTTTTGGTTGAGAGAAGCATAAGCAAACTGTAAACTACAAGGCAAGTAAAAAACGTTAAAATCTTTCATAAATAGCAAAGATTGCGTTTTTATTTCCCATTTTTAACTGTAAGAAGTGATTTACACCCTATGAAGCCAAATGATGTTGTTTCAGAACTGCCAAAGACCCCGACACCGAATACTCATGCCTCTGTCGATGCTGCGCAGCAAGAACAACAGGCAGGCTTGGACTTTGTACGTCAGGTGATTACCGATGATTTAAAAGAAGGTCGTACCCAAAAAGTTGTAACTCGTTTCCCGCCTGAGCCAAATGGTTATCTGCATATTGGTCATGTCAAAGCAATTTGTTTGAACTTTGGTATTGCCGAAGAATTTGATGGTCTATGTAATTTACGTTTTGACGATACAAACCCAGATGCCGAAGAACAAGAATATGTTGATGGTATTGCCAATGATGTGAAGTGGTTAGGTTTTAACTGGAATGGTGAGCCTCGCTATGCTTCTGGTTATTTCGATCAACTTTACACGTGGGCTGTTCAATTAATTGAACAGGGGGATGCCTATGTGGACTTGCAAACACCTGAAGAAATCAAGTTGAATCGCGGTAGCTTTGTGGAGCCAGGTAAAAACTCACCATACCGTAATGCGACTGTGGAAGAAAATCTGGCGCGTTTTGAGCAAATGCGTAATGGTGAAATTCAAGAAGGTGGTGCTGTTTTACGTGCCAAAATTGATATGGCAAGCCCGAATGTACATATGCGTGACCCAATCCTTTATCGCGTGTTGCACTCAGAACATCACCAGACAGGTGATAAGTGGAAAATGTATCCAATGTATGACTATGCTCATCCATTGTCTGATGCAATTGAGGGTATTACCCATTCACTCTGTACCCTGGAGTTTCAGGACCATCGTCCGTTCTATGACTGGGTGATTGAGAAAGTGCACTCTCAGGCTGTGCCACGCCAATACGAATCATCGCGTTTAAACATTGACTATACCATCACATCTAAACGCAAGCTGCGTAAGCTGGTTGAGGGGAGTTATGTCAATGGTTGGGATGATCCGCGTATGCCAACTGTGGTGGGGATGCGTCGTCGTGGTTTTACCCCAGAGGGCTTGCGTGATTTCTGTAAGCGTGTGGGTGTGTCAAAAACCGATGGTATTGTGGATGTGGCAATGCTGGAGTTCTGTATCCGCCAGTCTCTGGAAAACACCGCAGCACGTGGTATGGCAGTGTTGAATCCTTTAAAAGTGACGCTGACCAATTTGCCAGAAGAACTCGATTTAACCCATGCACGTCATCCGAATGTGGATATGGGCGAGCGTGTGATTCCATTAACACGTGAAATCTATATTGACCGTAAAGACTTTGAAGAAGTGCCACCAAAAGGTTTCAAACGTTTAATTCCAGAGGGTGAAGTGCGTTTACGCCATGCCTATGTGATTAAATGTGATGAAGTCATTAAGGATGCCAACGGTGAAGTGGTTGAATTGAAGTGCTCAATTGACCCTGAAACTTTAGGTAAGAATCCTGAAGGGCGTAAAGTAAAAGGCGTGATTCATTGGGTATCGGCAACAAAAGGTATTCCAGCCGAAGTTCGTATTTACGATCGTTTATTTACCGCAGCTGCACCTGATGCCGATGATGATTTCCTGGCAAATCTAAATCCTGAATCATTAAAAGTCGTTCAAGCGGTGATTGAACCAGCTTTGGCACAGGCAAAACCAGAAGATCGTTTCCAGTTTGAACGTGAAGGTTATTTTGTGGCAGACCAATATGATCATGTTCCTGCAAAACCTGTATTTAACCGTATTCTTGATTTAAAGGATAGTTTCAAGGTCGAGAAGAAATAACACTGATTCAAGAATGGATACTCAACCGAGTTAAGCGATTAACTCGGTTTTTTATTTATTCATGGATTTGATATAGGTATATTTAAATTATCTAGAGCTGTTTATCCAGCAGCGTGTAAGAAGTTGCCCTTGCCAATGATGTGATTGCACAAAAGCAAGCCATTTAGGGTGGAGTGGTTTATGCTAGACTATGAGGAATTGAATGTAATGTTATAAATACTTTTAACATGACACATCCTGATAGATGAAAGGAATAAATAGCGAAGATGATCGGGCGGCAGCGAAACATACTGGCAACTATGGGGATCGATGTTTGGATTCCTCGAGAAGTCGTATGCGAAAAAAATATCGCGCCGAGCTTATGGCGAGATCAAGAGGCTGAACAGATTCAGTCCTTGCCAATACAATTCGAAACGCCAGCACAAAACAAGCCTGAGCTGCAAATAAAGCATGAGCCTGTTCAGCCGATCACGATGGTTGAACCGCAGGATAATATTGAAATCATTGTAAAACCCAACGTTGTTGAGATGATGCCTGACAAAGAGCAGGTTATTGTCACAACACAGCTTCAAAGCTTTGAGTTGCAAATGTATATTCTGGAAAGCTGTGCAATTTTAGTGGAAAGCAGTCGATTCAATGAAACACAGCAACAACTCTGGCACAATATTCAGAAAGCGAAACTGGGGCAGTATGCCGAGTTAAAATGGCCTTTTCCATTGGCTGATTTTCAGGAAAGCCGTGGCTTGCCTTCCTACATTCAGGGTTTTCTGGATGCGGCTGCCATGAATAAAAAGATTTTATGTCTAGGTCATCTTGATTTTATCCAGCACTCCAATATCCTCCATTTAGCAAGTTTAGAAGAAATGATTGCCCAGCCTTTGTTAAAGAGACGACTGTGGCAACTGATGCAATAAAAGATCGGATTTCCAGCAATGAAGAAAGTTGTCGTATTTAGTCAAATAGACCAGAATGTTTTGGCACGGTTACAGCAAAATTATCAGGTGGTGGTGCTTAACCCAAAACTGGGTGAGATCAATGAACAAATTTGTACTGAAGTGGTTGATGCCGATGCCATGATTGGTGCAGGACGTTTACTCAATGAAAGCAATCTGGCACCTGCACAAAAACTCAAGATTATTTCGACCGTCTCCGTTGGTTATGATAATTATGATGTGAATTATCTAAATCAGCGAAAAATTTGGCTGGCAAATACCCCGCATGTGCTTACCGAAACCACCGCCGATTTAGCCTTTAGTTTACTTTTGAGTGCAGCACGTAAGATTCCACAACTGGATGCATGGACCAAACAGGGGCAATGGAAGCGTACCGTTTCGACTGAACAATTTGGTGTGGATGTATTTGGTAAAACGCTGGGAATCATTGGTCTGGGCCATATTGGCGCAGCCATTGCAAGACGTGGTTTTTATGGCTTTAACATGAATATTCTGTACCATAACCGCCGTGAAAAAATTGAGGTGGCCCAGGCTTTCAATGCGCAATATCGTAATTTAGACCAGCTTCTACAGCAGTCTGACTTTATTGTGGTTGCGGTTGACTTAAATCATGATTCACAGGCACTGATTGGAGAGGCGCAGTTTGGCCTGATGCAGAAACATGCTGTATTTATCAATATTGCACGTGGTTCTGTGGTTGATGAAAATGCGCTTATTGATGCGTTGCAGCAAAATAAAATCTTTGCTGCGGGTTTGGATGTATATGCCAAAGAACCATTGCAAAGCTCTGCATTATTTGACCTGGCAAATGTTGTGACTGCGCCACATATTGGTTCAGCCACCGCCGAAACACGCAAAAAAATGGTCGATCTGGCCTATCAGAACCTAATTGATGCTTTAGAAGATCGTACACCCCGTTATCTCGTCAATCCAAAATTTGAATAAATGCTTACAACTTGATTGCTGAATTATTCATCTACAGCATCTTTCTAAACTGGTGAATATTGATACACTTGCGCCCTTTGTAATTTATTTTGGGGTGTCTGCTTGTGTTTGAGAAATTGGCTGAGAAAAGTTTAAATTTAATGGGGTGGGAACTGGATAATCACTGGGACCTGAATGTGGACCAGTGTGTCATGATTGCCGCCCCGCATACCAGTAACTGGGATGCTTTATATGCGCGTTTGGGATTGAAAGCATTGGGTGTCAATGTGCGTCTAACCATTAAAGACAGCTACATGAAACTGCCATTTGGGCCTTTTGTCCGTGCAATGGGTGGTATCGGGATCGACCGTCGTGTGAAGCAAGCGGGGCAGGAACGTCCAAGCATGGTTCAACTGATGAGTGACCTGTTTAAAACGCATCCTAAATTGGTGATGCTGGTGACACCAGAGGGGACACGGGCAAAACAGGAGCAGTGGAAAACGGGTTTTTACCATGTCGCCATGACGGCAGGCGTACCGATTGCTTTAGCCTATATGGATTATGCCAAGAAAAAAACAGGGGTTGGAAAAATGATCTACCCAACAGGAAACTATGAACAGGATATGGCTGAAATCATGGCATTTTATGCTGAAATCAATGCAAAGCATCCTGAAAAATTTAGCGTTGACCAACGCTATGCGAATAACAAATAGTTTGGTTGATTTCAAAAATATAAACTAAGGCGGGATTTTCCTGCCTTTTATAACACTTCGTTGCAAATTTCTCCTATTTTCAATGCTATAGTCATTTTTTATTCATACCTTAGAGAAACCACTTGAGATCTTTATTGCTCGCATGTGGCCTTTTTGCCACCACCCAACTCAGCCATACCCAGATTTTTTTGCCTACGCAAAATATGGGTCAAACAGAAGTGCCTGACATTGGAAGCGGTATTGGTTTGCTTGATCAACAAAAAGAAAAGCTCATTGGTGAAAAGGTATATCGTGAAGTGCATCGCCAGATGCCCACCATTCAGGATGCATGGCTAGAAGATCAATTTCTACAGGTATTCTCAGGTATTTTAAGCCAAACCCAACTAGGGCAACCGATTGGACTGGTGATTATTAAAGACCCCCAGATCAATGCGTTTGCTGTACCAGGTGGCTTATTTGCACTCAATACGGGACTCATTACCTCAGCAAAAAATCTTGATGAGATTGCAGGGGTAATGGCGCACGAAATAGCACACGTCGCACAACGACATTATAGCCGTTCGCAAGAGGCATTTAAGGGACAGGGGCTATTGGCCTTGGCTGGTATTATTGTCGGGGCTGCGATTGCCTCACAGGCAGATAGTGATGTGGGTTCCGCCGTCATGCTTGGAACGCAGGCTGCCTTAATGGACAAGCAACTCAGCTATAGTCGGAATCAGGAACGTGAGGCTGACCGTATCGGCATGCAGTTTATGTACGCGGCAGGCTACAATCCGCAAAGCATGGCTGATTATTTTGAAACCATGCATCGGGCAACCAGTCGAGTTAGTTTTTTGCCTGATTTCTGGCTTACCCATCCACTTACTACAGAACGTATGAGTGAGGCGCGGTTACGTGCCAATCAGTTGCCTCAAGTCAGGTCTAAAATCTATGACCTCGATTTTGACATATTAAAATGGTACACACAGGTTGTCTCAAATCAGGCGACAGAAATCCAGTTACAGGCGCTTGCCAATCAGAAGAATATCGTGGGCTTATTGGCGCTTAGCAAGTTTTATCTGATGCAGGGGGACTATACTCAGGCACAGTCCAACCTTGATCTGGTCAAGATAAAATTAAAATCGCATATTCTGGTTCCCCTGATTCAAACCGATATTTATCTGGGACAAAACAAGTTCGATCAGGCATATGACAGCATCAGTTCACTACAAAAAACCATGCCTGAAAATCGGGCTTTATCCTATAAATTGGCTGAGGTCTTAATCCGCCAAGGCAAGATTGATCAGGTACAAAGCTTGGTACAGCGCTTTATCAGAAAAAATCAGCGTGATATACAGGGATGGCAACTTTTACAGCAGGCGACCAATCTTGATAAAAGTTCACCACTGCAAGCGGTAAATGTATTGTGCTATCGTGCGGAAGCTGAATATTGGTCTGGCTATGAAGAAAATGCGATTAAATCCATGCTACATGCCCAACGTTTGGCAAAAGGTAACTTGGCAATGTCAGCAAAAATTGACTCACGCTTGAAACAGATGCAAGATGATCGCCGTATGAAAATTTAAAAATTAGGAAAAATAGAAATGATTAAAGGGCAGTGTCTATGTGGGGAAATCGAAAATAGTATTTTGTGTTATTGCACAACATTGTGCCAGTCCAATCTATTCTTATCGTACCGATTTACCTAATATCATCCGCTTGCGTTTGGGAACGGTGACGGAGGGGCATCTTCCAGCACCGCAAGAAGAATTTTTTACTGAACATAAACCAAGTTTTATTGAATTACGATAAGATGATGGTGGTAAGTCATATGCATGGATGAAGTTAAAAGATTTATGAAGAAGTTTGTTTTTATTATTTTGATGACTGGTTGTATGGGGAACAGTTTTGCTGCATCCATTGAGCAATATGTCAATGCTGTACATAAAATCAGGGAAAGCTATGCACAGGACTTGCGTGGATTCTTACGTAGCCTAGACCCCCAGCTCTCTCAATTTAGTCCTGAGCAACAAGCTAAATATTGTGGCATTAACCAGCGTTACATTCAGGATATGTCAGGTGCGATTGAACAAAACCGTTCATCACTACCACCACAATATGCAAGTATGACCAGGCAGGATTTAATTAAACAAGTGGTTGAGTCTAAAGAGATGCAGATGCTTGCCAAATATAATGTTCAGTGTGATTTTAAATAATAGAAAGACTTTGGGTTCATTGTTAAAAATGAATCCAGTTTTAAAATAAGAGTAAATAAAAATGACAGGATTTGTTGCAGGAACATTGGTGCATACAGATAAAGGTTTAGTACCAATTCAGGAGATTAAAGTTGGTGATTGGGTTTTATCAAGGCATGAAAGTGGCACAGGTTCAACTGAATATAAACAGGTCGTAAATACCTTTAAATCGGATGTAAAACGTCCAGTGATGTCTCCGCTTGCTATTGTTCAGATTTTTTGTACGGAGGAGCGTCCATTTTGGGTGAAAGATCGTGGTTGGGTACCTGCAAATCAAATTGATTATGCAGATGAGATTGAATATTTAGTTCATTTACCTCACAGTGATGTTCATGATCTAGGCAGATATGATCATGTTAGGGGCATGGATTCTATTGAGAATATGGGTTTTCATATATGGGATTCTGGTATTGAGAATTTAGCGATCATCCCAAAAACGAATGAATGGAAGTATAATAGTGAAATTCACTATGGCTATGAGTTAGTTGATTTTTCTTTGGGTAAACCAAGAATGGTTTTATTAGATGACTATGATGATGTGGGCTTGGCTACATTTGTTGACTCTAGTTGGTTTTCTCCAGACCGTATTAGTGATAAAGATAAATCAGATTATTTATTATTATACAAGGATAAAGATAAGGAATTAATAACAAAGTACTGGGAATTATTTAATAGTGGAATAGGATATGGTGGAATAGGGAAGCCTTACTCTACTTATGTGTATAATATAGAGGTTGAAGATTTTCATACTTACTTTGTTGGATAGAATAATATTTGGGTGCATAATGCTGAATGTGGCGGCAGTTACAAAGAAGTTAGTGAAAAGAATAAAGAATATAATGCTAAGTGCCTTAAGAGCCTTTTCATCTGATAATTGAGCTATTTTTATTATCCCTTTTTCAGTAGATGCTTCAATTCTATCAATCCATTCTTTCATAGATGTACTGATTTTAAACGTAGAATAACTTGCCACAATAATACTAACACAATAAAAAAATAACAATATATTAATGCTTAGATTATATAGACTTGAAAGAAAGTTTTCCACTGTTGAATTCCTATTTATAATATTTTAAGAGACTGTTAAATATTTCGTGTCAAAGTAATTCTGATAGGATAAATCTTATCACACCAGAACTTAAATTTTGAGTTCATTATTATTTTATTTACCAAACTTCTAAACTTGCCAAACTATTTATATATCGCATTTCATTATTGAATAAATATTTTATCATATAAAGTAGATAATTTCTCAGTTTGATACCTATATAAAGCCTACTAAATGGGACTTAGTTGATTTTATTTAAGTTTCAATTAAGATAATATAATTTTTTTGTAAAAATGAGAAAAAAAAGTTACCATTTTGTTATTAATCTGGTAAAAATATCACAAAAAGCTACTCTTTTTATGGTGCAGATAGGGGGACTCGA
>ERZ650302.1950-NODE-1950-length-11270-cov-4.617120_pt1 | contig 11270 bp, 10 predicted proteins | sample MGYA00376238_ERZ650302 | MGnify/ENA primary metagenome ERZ650302 (study PRJEB26733, sample SAMN07839298) | wastewater metagenome | biome: urban; feature: wastewater treatment plant; material: waste water | place: USA: North Carolina | collected 2016-04-28 ... | reverse complement strand
ACGCTCTTCCGATCTGACGACGCCGGCAAACCGGTACGTTCGGAAAAGGGCGAGCTGGTGTGCAGCAAGCCCTTCCCGGTGATGCCGATCGGCTTCTGGAACGACGCCGATGGCGAGTTCACCCAGGATGTGGACAGCTTGGCGCTGGACAACGTCACCGTGCTTCGACTGGATGAGATTCCGCTGCTCAAAGTGAAGCGGGAGCTGGAAGCTGCCCCCGCCGCCAACTGGCTGCTGTACAGCCCGGCACCGGTGCCAGAGCCCATGGCCGACTGGCTGCTGGATGCCCGCCTGCGCGGCAAAACGTTCAGCGCCGATACTGCCTCCATGCAGCTCGACGAGCTGGGCCTGGCCAGCCACGCGCTGCGTGCTGCGGTGGAAGTCGGTCATGTGTGACTGCCCCAGGTCCCCCCTCAAATTGTTGGGACCAACGGTCTTCGATAACAGACAGCTCACAAGGAACAGTTACACCGCGCAATGGGGCAAAAATATTATTAACCCACGGATAATCTTCGGCCATTTCTGCGATACGAATCTCCGAGGCCTTCTGAACACCGCGCTTGATGCTCTCGTAATGCAAGGTGCAGTGATGCGCCGTGTATTTTTCCGCAGAATCCTCGACTGCGGCGCGAATAGCTGCCAAAAAAGACCTTGGCGAAGTACGCCCCTTGCCATCCGCCAAATGGCTCACAGACCATACGTAAGGCACCCCGCGACGCCGGTCTCTACCCATCCATGGACCAGCCAGTGCTTCGAACAAGGCACGCTGCTTGATCCCCTCACGCTTGGCCATTTCATCCAGCACCCAAACGCCATCTACTTGTTCAGGAGGGTTTCCACAGGCTTGTGTATAAACAGCTCGAAGCGTCTGACCTTGTTCTGCTGGGGCGTTGCATAGCAACTGCCAGAGCAAACCATGCAGGTCATGCGGCTGCCAAGTGAGCTCGGCCTTGGTTGCCATCAGTTTCGATGCATCAGGAAAGTCAGTAACAGTGCGTTCAAGCTGATCCTCTCGCAGAAACACCTTGGCTTGAATCGCTGGATAGGACTTCAACCACAGTGTAACTTTAAGCAAATCACGGACGATGCTATCCATGGTTTGCCAATCATTACTTGAGCGATCAAGGGCATCAAAGACAATCAGCCCTTTTTCTCCTTTGATTTGAAAGAACTGGTTAGCTCGCTGCATCAGCTTGGCCAAAGATTCTGGGTACGCCTTTACCCATGCAGTGGTCGCGTGCCAATTTTCCGTGGGTATTACTTCATTAACGACTTCGGCCAGCCAGCGCGAAACCACCGCTCGCCAGACTTCGTAAGCTGTAAAGCCCTTTGTCAACAGATCAGCGAATACTTCTGTGTTTGGGTAGGCATCAATATTTTCATTGACCGCAAATCCAATGCGCACCAAGGCATGTTCGAGCTCGCGCACAGAAGTGCCTAACATCTTGCGTAAAGTCGGTGAACCGAGGGCTGCTGTCCAGAATGATTTGCCTACACCACGCGACCCGACCACAAGGTTGGATTCCATCCGCAAAGCCTTGAGGTGTGCCGAGGGGATATAGACCAGCCTCTGATCGGTTACTTCCCCGTAATTCGATGTAGTGTAGGGAATGGCCTCAATGATTGCCTGACGAATTTGTGTGAGATTATTCATGGGGTTGTCCTTCGCTCTCAGTAATCGCACGCACACCTTCAAGCAAATGACCAAAGATTGTGGCCACTTCATCGGAGTCGATGCACTGTAAGCGGGAATGAACAGATCGCAGTACCGCAAAACCACGATGCCACTTAATCGGCCAAGGATAGTGGGGTGCTACTTGGTCGGTTTCGTCAAAGCTGAAGCGCCCCCCCGTGGGTTCGCCGGCTGGCACTTCATCATAGAGATCTTCCGAAAAGGCATTCCACGCACGCTCACGCAGCTCGTCAAAATATTCGACCCCATTCACGTCTGGGATCATTGCACCTACCAGTTGTAGGCGCTCGCGAATGTCACGTACTACCCCAGCCCGATGCCAATGGCGAAACAGAATGCTGTAACCAGACCATGTCTGTTCACCATCAAGTGCGAATAGCAATACGCCTTGTGCCCCCAAGTCACTGACGCAGGCCGATGCCACTTCGTCGATACCGGCGCGTGAATCAATCAGAATCACGTCAGGCTGCCAACGTTTCTCCAGATCGTTTAGTAAACGCTGTAACCGTGTTGACCACGACTCGCGCACACCACCCACCTTAACCTTGGGCATCCATACTCGACCAAGCTTGGCTACGTACTCTCCTGGGTCCCGCCCGTGAGCGGGCACCACATAAATCTCCCCATCGTGGGAAAGGTTACTCGTGGCCACCATGTCCTCGAATACGGCGGCCCCGTTGTCCACCAAATCTTCCACCAGCCAATCGGTAACGCCGAAGGTCGGGCGACGCTCGTCAGGCAACAAGGAGCTAGAAAGCCCAGGTGATTCTAGGTCGAGATCCAGCACCAACACACGCTTGCCTTGCTGTGCCAGCGACCATGCCGTAACTGCCAGCGCGGTGGAACGACCCACACCCCCTTTGATTGAGAAAAAAACGATGCGTGGCGCACCCTTAGCGATGGGGGCGATGCGAGCCCAGTCTGTTTCGGCAGCCAAACGATCAACCACGGTAACCGTCTCAATACCGTCAAGCAGAAAGTGTGGTGTGCCTTGCGTAACCGCTAGTACGTCGGTTTCGAATAACACCATGCGTTCAGCGGGGAAGCCATGTGGGCCGAGGGGGATCAGCAAAGCCTGAACAATGGCATCAAGCGATGCTTTAGCTTCAGCATCATCAAGCACTTTTTCGTCCACCACCAAACGTACGCGTCCATTCAAGTCACGATTGACCACGATAGCACCCAGTTTTTGTAAGTCAGCCGCGTGCGCGTGCAGCACTTCGCTAATGGATGGCAGTATCTGGTCAAAAGTGCTCATATAAAGACCCCCTCTGATTCTGCTTTGTGAACCAGTGCATGCACGTCATTGGCTCCAATACGATGCGGTTCGACACGCACTTGGTCGAAATGGCCACGATGAGCGTAACGTTGAAAAACATCCCAGTCGCCAAATGGATTTGTTGACGGTAGCGCGTAATGCGTCCCTTCTCCACGCCCGCAACGGTAGGATTCATAGCGATCCCATGCGGAGTTTTTTTTGTTTTCCATCACATGTACGCGGTCTTGCCCCTTACTCGGCGTACCGGTTGTGGTGTCAATAGGCATCCCGAACTTCTTCATCAACTGCTTCAAGCCACATTCCGCAGAAAAACCATAAAGATGGTCGGCATTAGCCCAGTGCTTGGCATTAAAAAGCAGCTCCGCATCTTCCCAATGACGATAATGTGCATCTAAAAAATCCGTGTTCATTTGTTTGTCCGCAACCTTATGTAACTCGCAGTGTTGAGCGTGAATATCCAACCATAGGGGCATGATCGATGGCGATACGTGTGTTTTTATGGAGAGTTATTTTTTATCTGACATTTATCACTACCTTAGGTTGCAATCTGACGAATCACCATGCGCCGACTCGGCTACGCGCAGGTGAAATGTGATGGACGCATATGGGTGGAATTTCGGAATCAAGCTTTGCATCTGGCCATCTCGGAACTCGTGGGGCTTTGTTGCACAAATCAGCATGAGTGCGAGTTTCCCCAAACCCCAGACGGATTTATCCCACACGCACCGTCGTCGGCGTGCCCAGTTGCGTGAAGCGATTTAAGATCGCTGCACGCACTTGCAACTCAGCTACCTGACGCTCAAAGTCCCGCGCCATGACTCGCTCGCCCAATAGTTTAAAGCAGCGCATTTTTGTTTCCACCAAGCTGCGCCGATGATAGCCCGACCATTTTTTCCAGATGGCTCTACCCAAGTATTTGGTCGCACGCAAAATCGCATTTCGAGCTCGCGCACCCGCCGTATTTTCTTTACGAAATTGCGCATTTTTTCGCGCTGAAATGATCGCTGCCGCTCCACGCGCCGCAATGGCATTGTGGCATTCCTTAATTTGTTCAGACTCGGGAATCTGATTCATCAGTTCAGGCAACATGGGCGCATCGCCTGTCTTGTTGTCAGTGACCTCAATAGCACGAATTTCAAGGGTTTCGGCATCAATACCAAGATGAACTTTGCGCCATTGCCGACGATATTCAGCGCCGTGTTTCTTGGTTTTCCATTCACCTTCACCGAGCATTTTGATGCCGGTGCTATCGACCAATAAATGCAGTCCCCCCTGACTTTGACGAGCCGGAATCGTGACTTCCAGTGTTTTTTGTCGACGAGAGATCGTACTCGAATCAGGGACTACCCAATCTAAATTGGCAAGCCGAAGCAGGCTCTCAACCATGCCAGTGGCTTGGCGCAATGCGAGGCCGAATAGGCATTTGATGGTGAGGCAGAATTGAATGGCAGCATCGCTGAAAGTGGGGTTTCGTCCACGCTTGCCAGTGGGCTCCGCAGCCCATTTCAGCGCTGGATCGAGCCAAATCATCAATGCGCCACGCGATTTCAAAGCTGCGTGATAGCTTGGCCAGTTGGTAGTTTTGTACTTGTTGGATGCGGGTTTGCTCATGTAGCTATTCTACCAGCGGCACTACGACGCTGATTTGTGCAACAAAGCCCCGAAAGCCCTATTCGGAACCACGCTTCGTTGCACTTGTTGGGTATCTGGATGCACGCTTACACGCACTGGTGTTTAGCAAAACCGCGCAGGGCATGCGAATCATAAGCTTTCGCAAGGCCAACTCGAGAGAAGGAAATAAACATGGCTTCCCACTTACCCTTAATTGATGAGGATGGCGAGGTTGGTAACCTGTCCAAGGTTGATGTCGGCGTATTCCGTCCTGCCGCCGAAGTTCTGCCACCCGATTTTCTGGCGGACTTAGTTGCACTCAAGAAGGAACGTGGCGAGCGCGGACCGCAAAAATCACCCACCAAGGTGCCAACCACCATTCGTTTCGATGCTGATGTTCTGGCAGCACTGAAGGCGAGCGGCAAGGGCTGGCAAACTCGGGTGAATCAGGTCGTCAAAGACTGGCTCAATACCCACTCCCCAGCGTAATTTATCGGCTTTATCAGCCGGATATGACGATTCCCCCACTGTTTACCAAGCGGGGGCTTTGTTTTGGGCGGCTGAAACAGGAGGGGGCGGTCAAGGCGTGCGGAGTGCCCCCCCCCACCACTACCCCTGCCCTATCACCCTAGTCTCGCAGATCGTAAACAGCTTCTAACACCGTCGCCACCGCCGCCCGTTCCGCAGGGTAAGGGCTGTCAGCGGCCAAGGTCAGCGTGGCGCGACCCAAAGCGCGGTAGAGGCTGCGCGTCGGCTCTGGCAGCGCAGCAAGGTGGGCCGCCACGGTCTGGGCATCGCCCCGCACAATCGGGCCGGTCAACGCCACAGCGGGGGACAAGGTCAGTGCGTTGTCCAGCGACTGGCGCATCAACGGGGCCAGCAAGGCACGCGCCTCGACGGGGGACAGCCCTGCCTCGCCCAAAGTGCTTTCGGCCAAGGCGGTCAGCGTCACCAGATAATTCGAAGCCATCGACAAGGCCGCGTGATAGTGGGTTTTGGCACCCGCCGCCAAAGCAAAAGGCTGGCCGCCGATAGCCGCAAAAGCTGAATGCAGCAGGGCGCAGGCCGCCGCATCGCCTTCCAAGGCCACCGGTGTGCCGTCAAACTGACCCACGGCATGGGCAGGGTCGGCAAAGCTCATGGCCGGATGGGCACTGGCAATCGCCGCCCCCCGTGCTTGCAAGGGCAGCAACACCGCCGCTGGCAGCGCACCACTGACATGAAACACCGTGCAGCCCTGCCAATCGGCACGGGTCGCCGCCAGCACAGCCGCCACCTCGGCGAGGCGGCCATCGTCGGTGGCGATTAGCGTCACCGCCGCAGCGGGGAGCTGTGCCAGCGTGCTGGGCTGCCCCGCCCCGATAAACGCCGCAGCCTTCGCCGCACGGTCGGCACGGCGCGTCACCACGCCGCCGAGCTGAAACACCCCGGCTTCGTGCCAACGTCGCGCCAAGGTTTGCCCGACGCGCCCCGCCCCAATCAAATTAAAACTGCCTTGTAAGATATTCATGGGTGTCGGCCTTTCAGAATCTGTTCAACGTCTTTTTAAAAACAGCGGCTTCGTCGGGCTGAAATCCTGCCACGCGTGGCAGTGGGGGCTTGGTCTTTATTCCCCGCCACCGAAGGGGAATTACAGCCAAGACCGCAGCAATTGCGATTTTATTAGGCATTTCGCCTTGGCTAACCCCTCGTTCGCGAGACTCTCAGCGCGTTTTCAGCAGCGGCAACAGCGGCTTGCTCACCGTATCCCGCATCATCCCCTGTGCGGCGGCGGTTGGATGCAAACCATCGGCTTGAAAATAGCGGCGGTCGGCTTCAAATCCCGCCATCAGCAGCGGCACAAACGAAATACGATGCTGGCGGACGGTGTCGGCATACACGCGGCTAAACGCTGTGGTATAAGCCATACCATAATTGGGCGGCAGCGCCATGCCCACCAGCAAGACCCGCGCCCCCGCCGTTTGGCTGAGGCGAATCATCTGGCTAAGGTGGCTGCGCATCTCGTCCAAGGGCAGACCGCGCAGCCCATCGTTCGCGCCCAGCTCCAGCACCACGACATCAGGGCGATGTTGCTGCAAGGCCGCAGGCAAGCGGCTGAGTCCGCCCGCCGTGGTTTCGCCGCTTTGGCTGGCATTGACCACGCTGTGCGCCGCCCCTAACTGGGTCGCCAGCAACGCCACCCAGCCTTCTTGGGCACGCAGTCCATAGGCGGCGGACAGCGAATCACCCCATACCAACACCTTGGCCGCCCATGTGGGTGCAGCCAAACACATTAAGCTTATCAACAGGATCGTTCTTCGCATGGGACACCCCTCTCTCCCGCCTATTGTGCAAGCCCTCGACATCGCACGGCAAGTTCACTACGGCGGCGAAACGCTGTCGATTTTACGCAGCGTCAATCTCACGGTGCGGGCGGCAGAGACCGTCGCCATCGTCGGCAGCTCCGGCTCGGGCAAATCCACCTTGCTGGGGATTTTGGCGGGGCTAGATCACCCCACCGGCGGCCAAGTCGCCCTGTTCGGCAAGCTACTCGCCTCGCTCGACGAAGACGAACGCGCCAAGTTGCGCCAGCGGCTGGTGGGCTTTGTTTTTCAGTCGTTCCAGCTCTTGCCCGCCCTGACCGCGCTCGAAAACGTCATGTTGCCGCTGGAATTGGCGGGGCTGAAGAGTGCCAAAGAACGCGCCACCGCCATGCTGGTGCGGGTGGGCTTAGAAAAGCGACTCGGACACTATCCCCGTCATTTGTCTGGCGGCGAACAACAGCGCGTCGCCCTTGCCCGTGCCTTTGTCACCGAGCCCAAGCTGCTGTTTGCCGATGAGCCCACCGGCAATCTCGACTTTGAAACCGGCGACCACATTATCGAACTGCTGTTTGCCCTGAACCGCGAGCAAGACACCACGCTGATTTTGGTCACCCACGACGACATTCTGGCCGATCGCTGCGAGCGGGTTTACCGCCTCGCCGATGGCAAACTGACGGAGACTGGCCGTGCCTTGGCTTGAACGTATCGCCCTGTCCTTGCGTTTAATGCGCCGTGAAATCGCCGCAGGGGAGCTGTCTTTGCTGGTCATTGCCTTGGTGATTGCTGTCTCGGCGTTTTCTAGCGTCAGTTTTTTTGCCGACCGTGTTGAACGCGGCTTACGGCTGCAAGCCACGCATTTGTTGGCGGCTGACCTTGTGGTCAATGCCGACCATGCTGCGCTGCAGCCCTACCGCGACCAAGCCCGTGCCGCTGGATTAAGCACCGCAGAAACCGTCACCTTCCCCAGCATGGTGTTGGCGCGGGGGCGTAGCCAGTTAGCCACGTTTAAAGCCGTGAGTGCGGGCTATCCGCTGCGGGGCGAGCTGAGCGTGCAGTTTGCCGACCGCATCCAGCACGGCCAGCTTCAGCCCGCTGCCGGTACGGTGTGGATGGATGCGCGGCTGATGCAAAAACTCGGCGTGGCACTGGGCGACACCCTGACACTGGGCGCGGCAGATTTTGTGCTGCAAGGCCAGTTGGTGCGTGAGCCGGACGGGGCGATGGACCTGTATAACTTCATCCCCCGCCTGATGCTGAACCAGCAAGACTTGGCTCGCACCGGCCTGATTCAAACCGGTAGCCGTGCCCGTTGGCGGGTGCTGGTGGCCGGTGCGCCCAGCGCGGTCGAAGCCCTGCGGCTAGACCTGCTGCCCAAGCTCAAGCGCGGCGAGCGGCTAGACAATATCGAAGAAGCCCGCCCTGAAATCCGCGTGGCACTGGAACGCGCCACCCGCTTTTTGGGGCTGACGGCCTTGTTGGCGGTGATGTTGTCGGCGGCGGCAGTATCTTTGGCCTGTCGGCGGTATTTAACCCGCCACACGGCTTCGGTGGCGGTGATGCGGTGCTTGGGGGCGGGGCAGGGCGAAATTCTGTCGCTGTTCCTGTTCCAATTTGCCGGTTTGGCCGTGGTGGCGGGGGTGTTGGGGACGTGCTTGGGCTGGGTGGCGCAGGCGGCAGCGGTGTCGCAACTGGCGGCGGGGCTGACCGACAACCTGCCCCAGCCCGGCCTGCAACCGTGGCTGTCGGGCATGGCCTTGGGCGGGGTGCTGCTGTTTGGCTTTGCCGTGCCGCCCTTATTGGCGTTGAAGCGCACCCCCACGCTGCGGGTGTTTCGCGATGAGCCTGTCCCCACCCATTTAGGCCGCAGCGGCTACCTGCTGGGTGGGCTGACCCTGTGCGGGCTGATGGCATGGCAGGCCGGCGAGCCCAAATTGGCGGTGCTGGTGTTGCTGGGCTTTGCCGTATTTTTGCTGGTGGCGGGCGCGGGGGCATGGGGCTTGGTGTCCTTGCTGCGGCGGCTGCCTTCGGGCGGCAAGGTCGGCTGGCGGTTTGGGCTGGCCAATGCGGCGCGGCGGCAGGGGCTGACCGTGGTGCAAATTGTGGCGCTGGCCGTGGGGATGATGGCCTTGTTGGTGCTGACCATTGTTAAAAATGACGTACTCACCGCATGGCACAGCACCCTGCCCGCCGATGCGCCCAACCGCTTTGTGATTAACATCCAGCCGCCGCAACGGGCAGGCATCGAAGCCCTGTTTGCCGCACAGGGGCTGCCCGCCCCGCAGTTTGCCCCGATGGTGCGGGCACGGCTGCTGTTTATCAACGACCAAGCCGTACGCCCCGAAAGCTACGCCGACGACCGCGCCCAGCGGCTGGCCGAGCGGGAATTTAACCTGTCGTGGACCGACACCCTGCCGGCGGATAACCGTTCGGTGGCAGGGTCGCCGTGGGGCGGGTCGGGCGATGCTTTTTCGGTGGAAGTCGGGCTGGCAGACACCCTAGGCATCAAGCTGGGCGACGTGTTGCGCTTTGATATTGCCGGCACCGAATACCAAGCCCCCGTGACCCATCTCCGCAAGGTGAATTGGGACAGCTTTAAGGTGAATTTCTTTGTCTATGGCAGCCCCAGCCTCTTGGGCAAGCAAGCGGCCAGCTATCTCACCAGCTTTTACCTGCCGCCCGACCGTGAGGCGGCGATGTCGGCCTTGGTGCAGGCCTTCCCCAATCTGACCGTGATGGATGTTGGGGCGATTTTGGCCGAGGTGCGCCGCTTGCTCGACCGGCTGACGTGGGCGATTGAAGCAGTGTTTGGCTTTAGTCTGGCGGCGGGGGTGTTGGTGTTGTGGGCGGCAACGCTGGCCACCCACGATGAACGCGCTTTGGATGCGGCGATGCTGCGCACCTTGGGTGCGTCTTACCGGCAGCTCCGCACCATTGCCTTGGCGGAATTTGTGTGGCTAGGCGGCGTGGCAGGCGGTTTGGCCGCGCTGGGGGCGTTGGGCTTGTCGGCGGTGGTCAGTGTGCAGATGCTGGAAGTGCCGATGCGGCTGAATCTGTGGTTGCTGCCGATTGGCGTGGGCGGCGGGGCGGTGATGGCGACGCTGGCCGGCTGGCCGACCACCCGCCGCCTGCTGCGCGTACCGCCGCTGTGGGTATTGCGGCAGTTGGGTTAGGCTGGAGAACCCGTCCCGCCCACAAAAAACCGACAAAGGGCGACCGCCTGTGGCGGGCTGTCCCCCTTTGTCGGTTGGGTTTCAGGCGTGTGTTTTTCACTGGCAGTGGGATGGCCATCGATTGCCCAACAGGGAACTGCCCGTATAATTCGCGCACCCGATTTCTCTGTTATTTAGGCACACCATGACCGACCGCACTGCACACCTCGCCGCTTGGCTGACCGAGACCTGCCCCCATCGCCCGTTTACCCTCGCCCCTGCCAGCAGCGATGCCAGTTTTCGCAGCTACTGGCGGGCAACTTTTGCTGATGGCGACACCGCCATTGTGATGGATGCCCCGCCCGCCCACGAAGACTGCCGCCCGTTTGTGGCGATGGCCCAGCTGTTTGCCGAAGCCGGTTTGCATGTGCCGACGGTGCGTGCCCAGCAGCTTGAGCAAGGCTTTTTGCTGCTCGATGACCTCGGCCATACCCCCTATCTGACCGCCCTGACCCTTGCCCCCGAATGCGCCGATGGGCTGTACCGCGATGCCCTAGCCGCCTTGGTCACGCTGCAAGCCGCCAGCCGCCCCGATTGCCTCCCCGACTACGACGAAGCCCTGCTAACCCGCGAATTGCAGCTTTTCCCCGACTGGTTTGCCAGCCGCCACCGCGAAAAAGCCTTTGGCGTAAAAGAGCGCGAAGTGTGGCACGCCGCCAAGACCCTGCTGCTGGACAATATCTTGGCGCAGCCCAAAGTGTTTGTGCATCGCGATTATCACAGCCGCAACTTGATGGTGGTCGCGCCGAATCCTGGCGTGCTGGACTTCCAAGATGCGGTTTACGGCCCGATTACCTATGACCTTGTGTCTTTGCTCAAAGATGCCTATATGCCACTCCCCGAGGATGAGATTCTCGACCGTGTGGTGCGCTACTGGCAGTTGGCGCGTCAAGCTGGTTTGCCCGTGCCCGCCGACATTGACACTTTCTACCGCGACTTTGAGTGGATGGGGGTGCAGCGGCATCTTAAAGTGCTGGGGATTTTTGCCCGCCTTTATCACCGTGATGGCAAGGACGGCTATTTGCAGAACATGCCGCTGGTGGTCGAGCACCTTAAACGCACCTGCAAGCGTTACACCGAGCTGTTGCCCTTGGGTCGCTTGATTCAAAAGCTGACGGGGGATGATTTCCGTTACGAGCCGAGCACATGAGTGCCGCCGCACCCCGTGCCATGGT
>ERZ650302.1944-NODE-1944-length-11286-cov-13.358739_pt1 | contig 11286 bp, 6 predicted proteins | sample MGYA00376238_ERZ650302 | MGnify/ENA primary metagenome ERZ650302 (study PRJEB26733, sample SAMN07839298) | wastewater metagenome | biome: urban; feature: wastewater treatment plant; material: waste water | place: USA: North Carolina | collected 2016-04-28 ... | reverse complement strand
TTTGAATGATTTCTTCTTGGTCTACGTGCCATAAAATACTCCATATATTGATGTTTATAACATCATTTGAGGAGCAGAATATCACTTATAGGAGTTGTTCAAATTTCCTGATCCACCTCTGTTGCGACGCGCTGATGTTGGTCTGGTCAAACTCCGCATTTACCCGCGTGGAACAGGCAGTTAGCCGTGGCCTCGCAATAAACAATATGTCGCTTCTCAACACCAGATGTGATACGGCACATGTCTCGGTACACTACGTACCGGTGCCTTCTCCTTGATTGATCTCTATCGCTCGCCAAGTGACTCTGAAATTGTTTTGGTCAACGGCTTCGTAAGGTAGGAGAGGACTGTCTGTTGCCCTGTCCGGATATCGACGGATGCGGTCATGCCCGGTTGAACAACAATGGGCTTTCCCGTGTGTCTGGCGTTTCGCTCGGCGAGCGATCGTTCGTCGATTCGAATTTGCACCCGATAGTAGGGCTGCTCCCCCGCCTGGGTTTTTTCCATCAGCGCGTCCGGGCTGATGTAGGTGACCTCGCCCGCCAATACGCCGTAGATGCTGTAGTCGAAGGCATCGAGTTTGACGGTGGCAGACAAGCCGGGCCGGACAAACGCGATATCGGCGGGTCTGAGTTTTGCCTCTACGATCAAGGCGCTCGCGGTGGGTAGCAGCTCCATGATGACGTCACCAGGCCGGACTTTGGCCCCCGGCGTTGTGGTCAGGATGTTGCGGACCAGTCCTTCGGCCGGGGAGACGATCTGGGTTCGCTCGTGGACGGATGCCCGGTCGACGAGCAACTGTTCTTGTGTCGCCAGATCTTCTTCAGCCTTGGTCATTTCGGCCTGGGCGTCCTGAAAGTATTTGTTTCGTCGATTGGTGATCTGGCCGCTGATTTCAGCGACCTGCTTCTGCAGTACGATCACCTCGGCCTTGCTGATGTCTCCGCTCTCGAGCAGCGGCAGATTGAGATTGAGCTGTTTCTGGACCAGTCCGAGGCTTTGCTCCAGCGCTCCGATTTCGGCATTCACTGCTTTCTGGCGCCTCTGGAAGAGTTCTGTCTGGTTTGCAACGAATGCAGGGTGTGCGAGGACGTCGTCGGAGAAGACGAGCTTTCGACTGAATACTTCGGCACGCAACCGGGCAAGTGCCGCCTTGAGCGCTGCGACCTTTGTCACACTGTCTTGCCATGCGGCTTCGGCCTGGCTTTTATCAAGGCGGGCGAGCAACTGCCCCTTGGTGACTTTTTCTCCTTCACGGACCAGGATTGCTTCGATCACGCCATCGTTGGCCGACTGGATGACCTGCGTGCGGGCACCGGCGATGACCTGGCCCTGTGAACGCGCGATCTGATCGATCTCCGACAGTGAGGCCCAGGCAATGAGTACGACGACCGTGGAGGCGATGGCCACGATCAGCCACCAGCTGTTTCTTGCATCTTTTGCGCTGCTCATTTAGCGCCTCCAGGGATCACTACTCTAATCGGCGTCGGTCCTGCCTTCGTTTTTTCGTCACTTTGTTCGATGGCCATTTTGCGGAGATGCGCCAGGACCATGTCGCGGGGGCCATCCATCAAGATTCGCCCGCCAACGAGGATTACCAGACGGTCGACCAAGGCAATGAGTGCCGGTTTGTGCGTTACCAGTACCATGGTGCTTTCGGCTGTGATGGCGCGTCGCAGTGCGCCAAGGCTGCGCGCTTCGGTCTGTTCGTCCATGGAGGCCGTCGGCTCGTCGAGGAGCCAGACATCCGGATGCGAAAGCAGCAATCGGGTAATCGCGACCAATTGGCGCTGCCCGCCGGATATGCCGCTTCCGCCTTCGGCTATCGGGAGATCGAGCCCTTTCGGGTGGGCCGCGATAAGTTGGGCCAATCCGGTTTTCCGGCAGGCTTCTAGAATGCTTTCGTCGTCAATGCCGGCCAAGCCTACGATCAGGTTGTCCCGCAGGGTTCCGGCGAAAAGCCGGCTATCCTGGGGGCAATAGGCGATTCTCTCGCTGAGGTGCGCACGGGATATCTGTTGTATTTCAAGCCCGTCTAGCAGGACTCGGCCTTCTGTCGGCGAGTAGAGCCCGGCCATAATTTTCAACAGGGTGCTTTTCCCCGATCCGATCGCGCCCAACAGGCCAACTTTTTCGCCAGCGCGGATGCTCAGGCCTGGAATCGATAGGGTGACGGGTTGATCTCTATAGGCGTAGCGAAGATCAACGAGATGAAAATCGCCATTGATGCGCGATGGCACCAACGGGGTGCTGATGCCTTCGTTATCGCGATGCAGCGAAAATACGGCTTCGAGCCCCTTGAGCGCAGCCTGGGCGTGCGCCCACTGAACGATCAGACCGGGCAGGGCCCCCACCGGCGCCAGCACGCGTCCGGAAAGGATGGAGCAGGCGATCAGCGCGCCCATCGTGAGATCGGTGGAGGTGGAGGCGACCCAGGCGCCTGCCGCAACAAGCCCGACATAGGAGGCCTGCTGCATGAAACCTGCGAAGTAGGAGGCGTGCTCACTGCAGGAGCGAATCGAGTAATCGTCTTCAACCGACTGGCGATTCAGGGCGTCCCAACGCGCCTGGTGCTGCCAGCCCGAGCCCGTGGACTTGACGAGTTCGGCGTTTTCGACTGTTTCTACGAGCAGCCCAAGTTTCCGGTTGGATGCAGCGTTGCCGCTTTTGGCATGCAGTTCGATCTTTCGCCGGTAGTAGAGCCCGACACCAACGGCGACAAGGAAGAATATCGTCGGCACGGCCGCGATTTTCATTCCTCCCAATAAGGCGATGGCGATGAGAAACAGTAACGCAAACGGCGCGTCAACGGCGATGTAAAGTACGGCCGATGAGGCAAACGATCGTATCGTTTCGTAGCCGCGCAGTTGTCCTGAAAGGGTCCCCACGCTCGCCGGGAGCTGGTCCATGCGAATACCGAGCAGCCGCTCGAATATTTTCTTGGAGAGTTGCAAATCGATGCCGCTGATGGCCTCGTCCATGATCCGCGAGCGGGCAATTTTGACAACCAGTTCCATCAACACCGACAGCAGCACGCCGACAGTGAGTACCCAGAGCGTCGCGGTGCTCTGCGTCGGAATGACCCGGTCGTATACCTGCATGCTGTAGAGCGATGCGCCAAGGACCAGAAAATTGGCCAGCAGTGATGCCGAAGCCGCCTGCAGGAAGAGTGATTTACGTGAGAGTATCGCGCGACGGAACAGCGAAAGCGCAGATTCTCCCCCTTCTTCTTGCACCGCCAGGGAATGGAGGGGGGCAAACTGGGTTCCTCTGGGAAACAGGCCGGTCTTGAGAACGCCATCGGGAAGGTCGATCAACCAACGCCCGCTGTCACCTTTGGCGTACACAATTCCCCAGCCTACGCCGGGCAGGCGTATCAGCGAGGGGATCGAATGCGGATTCACCGCGGTGCTCCATTGGAACTGTCCGACTTTTGTTTCGGCAGCGAGATGATCGAGCGCCAGCCGGGCAACATCGGATATCTGCTCGCCGGCGTGCGGGCTTTCGCGATTGAGGATTTGCGCGATCCGGGCTTCTGCGTTGCGCGACAATTTTGCCGCGCCGCTGCAGTATTGCGGGATGTTGCGGCCCAACCAGTCGATATCAGCAGGAGTGAGCGGCGTTTTCATGGCGCACCAGCATTCGGACGTTCAAACCAGTCGAAGTCGGCGAGGTAGACCCGTAAGCGGCTCTGCGAGGATGCAATGAGTGCGTTGACGTCGGAAAGTCCGATTTCGGCCTGCGTGAGTTCCCTAGCAGAGTTCATGACATCCAGCCAGCTCTTTTTTCCCGCCACGAACAACCGTGAGTACGACGAGAGCACTTCCGCCGATACGCGCCGCGATTGCTGGAGATTCTTTCGACGGGCTACGGCGGCGAGATAGTCCTGATATTCGGCAATGACCTGCGCCACGAGTTCACGACGGGCAGATTCCTTGGTTTCGCGCAGCCCGAGCGCTCGCGCACTGGCCGCGTCAGCTCCGGAAACGGCCGACAGGCCTGCGCCGGGGGTTAGATCCAGCGTCAGCATGATGCGATTGTCCGTGCGGGCGATGGTGTTTGTGTTGCTGGAATCGACGCGCTGGCTTTCGGCACGTACCCCGATCGTTGGCCAGATTGCGGCTCGACGGGACGCTGCTTCGTGCGATGCAGCCTCGATGTCTGCATCAAGTCGCTTGAGAGCGGGAGCGACGGCTTCAGCATCCGCGACCAGGGTGTCCTGCGATTTGTTGAGCAGCGACGGGTGCTCGTGCTCGATAACGACAAACGCAATTTCGTACTCTGCGAGGGGGCGCCCAACGGCCTGCGAAAGTTTGGCCAGAGCGCTTTTTCCGGCGGCCTGGGCAGCATAGTAGTCGCCCTGAACCTGTGCCAGACGCGATTCGACAAGATCTAGATCAACCGACGCCGAGACCCCGCCATCTACCCTGCGGCGCATACTCTGGGTCTGCTCTTCGTGGTACCGGACCGACTTGCCGAGCGCGGCCATTCTGCCGAGCGATTGCGCCCACGCCTGATAGGCGGTTGCTACGTTCAGGGCAATCGACTGTTGCGCGTCGACGATCGATATTGTGGACGACCGGTGCTTCGCCATCGCCGCATTGTAGCCGGCGTCGATTCGACCGCCCGCCCATAGCGGCTGCTGTACGGCAACGACAGTCGTCGTGCCATTTTTGCCATCCTGCCGGGCGGAAACGGACGGCGTGGGAAAATATTGCCAACGCGCGGACTGCACGTCGTATTCCGCTGCATTGGCATCCGCTTTTTTGGCCCCGACACTGGGATGTGTCCGGACGGCCAGCGCCATCAGGTCTTGCAATGAAAGTTGGCTGACTCCCTGCGCAGCAGCAACTGTCGCCCCCCCCCCTGCCCCCGTAGCATTTCCCCCGGCCTTGGTCTCGGCGAGAAGGATGGCCGAGCGCGGTGCGTTGAGGCTATGGATTGCCACGCCGCGATCTGCTGTAGCGGGCTCTGCCATTGCATTCAGAGGCGCGCTCAAGCATAGCGACAACAGAAATAGGGCGTGCGCTGCCTTTCGGCCAAGTAAACCATTCATCACTTTTAAACCATTCATCACTTTTCTTCGCCTGACTCGTTTTAGCAGATACGCCAGCTCCGCGATCACTGTTTCGGGATGCGCCGAGTCCAGGAGCACGTTGCTTGCCTTTGCCTCAATGGCACTGTAGAAGCAGCGGGGCTCAAAATTCTGGAATCGAGGATGGCAGCGCTTTGCGCGTCGACAGCGCAGAGGCAGTCGATTTTTCAAAGGTAGATCCCTTCGGCTGCCTGAACCATGGCCCGACCGAAATGACCTTCCCCCGGAATTTCGTCTGCCAAGGGTGACATAAAATTGAGTCACTGTCAATCAGCGTCCAATAGTTTCCAGGTGTCAGCGTCCAAATCTTTCCAGTTGCTCAGGCTGATATGACGGATTTTTTCCGCTGTTTGAAGCGGTAGGAATCGTTGCCGGTTTCGAGGATTTCACAGTGGTGGGTGATGCGGTCGAGCAAGGCGGTGGTCATTTTCGGATCGCCGAACACGGTTACCCATTCGCTGAATGAGAGGTTGGTCGTGATGATCAACGAGGTCTTTTCATAGAGCTGGCTGATCAAGTGAAACAGCAGCGCACCACCCGATGCCGGGAAGGGCAAATAGCCCAGCTCATCAAGAATCACGGCATCGAACAACACCAATTGCTTGGCCAGATTTCCTGTCTTGCCCTGCAGCTTCTCCCGCTCCAGTTGATTGACCAGATCCACCGCGTTGAAGAAGCGCACGCGCTTGCCTTGATGGATGGCAGCAACCCCCAAGGCTGTTGCCAGATGGGTCTTTCCCGTCCCCGTGCCGCCGACCAGAATCAGGTTGTGGGCACGCTCCATGAAGGTGCTTGTCGCCAGTTGCTCAATCTGCGCTTGCACAAGCGGCGTTTCCGTCCAGTCGATCCCGGTCAGGTCGCGGTGGATCGGGAAACGGGCGGCCTTCATCTGGTAACGCAGGCTGCGGACTTGTCGGTCCGTCTGCTCGGCATCGATCAGTCGATCCAGCCACGCTTCCGGCTGCATCGGCAGACGCGGTCCCTCGGCCAGCAGTTCCGACCACGCCGTCGCCATGCCATAGAGGCGCAAGGATTTCAGTTGGGACAGCCGATCAATGGACATACCGGCCTCCACGCAGATGGTCATAACGACTGCAATCGGCCAGCGGCTCGACCTGCAAACGCAATTGCTCCGGCAAACTGAGTTCGGCTGGCCGAGGTGGCGCAGTCAGCCGGCGCAGTTCGTTCATCACCACCGCCGCCGTGATCACGCCGCCCTCCAGCGTCAGCTCACAGGCCACTTGCAGCGCCTCCAAGCCCACCTCGCGAGCGACCAACAGCAGTTCAACAAAGGCCCGGTCACCCTTGGGCTGCTGGAGCACACGATCCCGTACCAACTGAATCGGCACCGGCAGTTCCCACTCGACAAACGGCGCCCCGTTACGCAACGACCCCGGCTTCTTCTCCAATACCGGCAGGTAATGCCAGGGATCACAGATCAACTGCTCCCGGCCAAATCGCCGCTCATGCTCGGCAATCACTTTGCGCTCAGCGACGATCCGCACCTGGTCAGCGTACAAACGCACCGACACCACCTTGCCAGCAAAGTCCGCCGGCACGCTGTAGCGATTGCGCTCAACACGAACCAGGCAGGTGCTGGAAACACGCATCATCTGTTCGATGTAGCCGTCAAAGGGGCTGGTGAAGGCCCGCAGGCTGGGGCCTTCCTGAAGAAAGCAGTCGGCAATGGTGCGCGTTGCTTCCACCGGATGCTTGCGCTGCGCCAACTCGCGGCAGCGGCTGGCCAGCCAGTCGTTCAGCGCCGCAAAGCTCGGGAAACGGGCCTTGGGCGTAAACAGCCATTCCCGGACGTTGCCCACCTGATTCTCGATTTGCCCCTTCTCCCAGCCAGAGGCCGGCGTGCAGGCCACCGGTTCGAACAGGTAGTGATTGGCCAGGGCCATGAAGCGGCGATTGAAGTGCCGTTCCTTGCCCACCAGAATGGCATCGACTACCGTCTTCAGATTGTCGTAAATCATCCGCTTGGGCACGCCACCAAAGAAGGCAAAGGCCCGGTTGTGGGCATCGAGCACCATCTCCTGCGTTTCGCAGGGATAAGCAACGACAAACATCTGCCGGCTATACGCCAGCCGGAAGTGGGCCACCTTGATGCTCAGCGCCACACCACCGATCTCCACGTGTTCCTGGCTCCAGTCAAACTGGCAAGCATCACCGGGCGCAAACACCAGCGGGACAAAGGCTTCCTTGATACTCGGCTTGGTTTGTGCCGATTTCCACTGTTTCACGAAGCGTTGCACGCTGTCGTAGGCACCTCGATAACCCTCGGCCTGCAAGCCTTCAAAGAGCCGCTGGGCAGTGCGGCGCTGCGCTTTGGGGAGCTGACGCTCTGTGTTCAGCCAACCTTCCAGTACAGACCGGAAAGCCCCCAGCTTCGGCACCGGCTGATGCGCACGAAGATAGACCACTTCGCTCTCGGTTCGCAGGTGCTTGCGCACCGTCGGGCGGGACAGCTTCAGATCGCGCGCAATCGAACTGATGCTCTCGCCACTGACCAAATGACGGCGCCGGATTTCGGCTATGACTTCCATGGATAACACCCCAGATTCCCCGGCAAAAACGCCGGTAGGTTACACAACCCAGGGTGGCAACTATTGGACGCTGATCACCCCGGAAATCTGGAAAGTTTTGCACGCTGTTTTACAGTCATCTATTACAACTCAGCCATCTTGTCGCGGCTGCTGACGAAATACGAGGCAAGCGGCAACGCCAAGGCGTTGCCGCTCATCACCCAGATATCACCGACGGCCTGGCGGCACATCCTGCTCAACGGGCATTACACCTTCCAAAGCGATGGCAAGATGATCGACCTGGACGCGCTCGTGGCTGACCTTGATCTGGGATAACGGAAATTTCTGGGGTTTGGGCTTAGAACCCCAGGATGGGACACTTTGACCTCGAATCAATCACGGATTATGCATACCCCAAAAACCAACCCCGCCGGTTGGCGGCCGCGGGGTTGTGGAGCCCGCTTGCGCGGCGCAAGGGGTTCGGCGGGGACGCCGAACCCAACTTCAAAGATCAAAAATCAAAAGTCAAAAAAATGCTGCTCCGCGAAACCATGCCTTACAACACCTGAAGGGCCACCACATAAGAATTCACATCCTGGTCTGTGGACATGTAACCCATGGGGTGCATGATGTAGGCGTGCTCATCTGCCGCTGTTTGTGTGGCTGACCAATAGCCATCCCAGAAACTCCACTTGTCACTTCCGTTCGGGATTTGAGGCAGTGCAGTGGTCAATTCAGCCTCGGTCGGCAGTACCAGGGTATAGCCCCCCACCAGCACCGTGCGGGCATCGTCTACCCCGGCCACAGCGCCACCGGGTTGGGTGTCCACAGTATCCGCCCCGCCGTTGAACAGGGCATCTAAAGCATTGTGATCGACCCCGTCAGTAAAGGCGTCCATAGCACTGCCATCGTTGCTCAGGTCCAGGTAGTAGTAACGCTTTCCTCCGCTGGTGGTGAAGCCGCCAATCAGGTTCAGGTCAATGCCACTGACCGTGCCCAGATGCAACTCACTGGGCAGGCCGGCCACGAAGTTCAGCGTGGTGTCGTTGGCAATGCCGGCAAAGGCGTTGCCTGCGGCATCGGTCACGGCGCCTGCATCCACGTGCACCGCATAGCTGTGGCCCACTGTCAGGTCAGCGCTGGGGTTGATGACCAGCTTGTTATCCACCACACTCAATTGCCCTGCTGGGTTGGCCAAATCGATGTCGATGTCCGCACCGCCCGACAGGTTCTTGAGCAAGATGTGGCCCGAGCTGCCCAGAGCCATGTTTTCGCTGAAAGTCAAGCTGATGTTGGCATCGGCCCCCACGGCGCCCTCATCGGCAGGGCTGCTGCTCTGCAGGGTGGGGGCGGTGTTGTCCACCGTCAAGGCCAAGGTTTCGGGCACCAGGTTGCCGCTGGCATCAAAGCGCTGGGTCAAAATTTCGGAAGCAGCGCCATCGTGCCCCGTCCAGCTGATGGCAAAGCCGCCATCGCTCAAGGCGGTCAAGGCGGATGGGTAATCAGCATCGCCATTGGCCCAGCCTTGCAGATGCTGCACGCCACCCGTGGTTGCGCCCGTCGCGTCGTATTGCTGGAAGAAAATCTCAGAGTCTTGGGTCGCGGTAAAGCCATACCAGGTCACCACATAACCCCCACCCGTCAAAGCCACCAATTTGACACTGTTATCGCCGCCATCGCCGTAGTTACCGGCTTCACCATGGAGCTGCGACATGGGCCCGGCAGCCAAATTGCTTGCACCATCAAATCGCTGAACGAACACATCGTAACCATTTCCATCCGAGGTACTGGCCGACCACGCCAAAACATAATCGCCATTACCCAAAGCCGTGACAACAGGATCATGGTTCAGGCCTGCCGGGCCTGCCACTGTTTGTATGCCTGTTAAAGCATTACCGGCGGCGTCGAATCGCTGGAAGAAGAGGTTTGCACTGCTAAAGTAATAATACTCTGCATAAGTTACAACATAGCCACCATCAGGCATGGCCGTGATGTCGGGGTGGTGTCTTTGCAGCGTAGGAAAATCGGTTGTGCTCACCTGCTGATGGTTGCTGTCGTATTGCTCCAAATGAATGTAGCAGTTTTGGTTGATTCCTTTGACGGAGGCGATCACATAACCCCCATTGGCCAAGGCGGTCAAAGACAAATTATCATTGCCTCCCGTACTCTGCTGGTCCGTAACTTGGACAGGCGACAAAACTTGGGTGCCATTTGCATCATAGGCTTCCAATAAACTGCCGTTCCCGCTACTCTCATAGACCACCGCGACACCAGTAAAGACCCCGGCATTGTCCAAGGCTGCAATTTTGGGATACCCCAGAGTTGTTGCTCCACCAATCAGAACCGACGGTCCTGCAGTGTTGTATTGATCAACATATTGGATCCTGACATCCGTATCCGTCCCGTTGTTGGACCGCCAAGCTGCCACGTAGCCGCCGTTGACCGTGGCGGTGATGACCAATGACAATGAATCGGAATCAGCACTCGCGGCTAAAGCCACAGGCGATCCCACAACGCTGTTGGCGCTGTCATAACGCTGAGTGAAGCACTGTGTAACGCCGGCATCGGTCATGGCTTTCCAGAACACCACGTAACCGCCGTCGCTCAACCCCGTGATCTGCGCAGAATCATTTGTTTCTCCCGTCAGAACGTGCAAGGTGCGCTGCGCCACCGTGGTGGTGCTCACCAGCTCGCCGTCCACACTGGTATTGCCCGCCGCATCGGTTTGTTTGACCACCACACTGCCAGCCCCATAACTGCCCGCATTGGCCACAAAACTGCCCGTGGTGGTGGTGGTGGCTGCGCCGCCGTTGCCCGGCTGCCAACTGGTGCCGCCGTCCAGGCTGTACTGCCAGGTGGCACCCACTTCCAGCCCGGTCACATTGATGGTGCCGTCACTGGTCAGCAAGTCGGTGCTGCTGCCGCCCAAATCATGGGCCAGGGCCAGGGATGGGGCAAGCGCGGTGGTATCGATGTGCAATTCGTTGGCCGTGATGTCGCTGGCCGTATTGTTCGCGGCATCCTTCGCGGTGGCGACGACCTCGTAGCTCTGGCCGTCGACGAAGGCGCCCAGAATGCCACTGCTCACAGGCGCTGTTGCCGTGTCAATGCTCCAATGGCCGGTACCATCGACCGTCACGTTGTTGTACGTCGCACCGTTCACCGTCACCGTCAGCGTCTCGCCCGACAGCAAGGTAACCGTGCCGGTGATGACCGGCGTGGTGTCGTTGGTGCTCAGCGCATCCACGGTCGGTGTGGTGGGCACCTGCGTGTCAATGGTGAGGTTGGTGGTGAGCGGGGTGCCGGTGGCCGGGTTGCCCGCCGCGTCCGCGTAGGTGGTGGTGATGGTGGCAGGACCTTGACCGGCCGCCGTGATGTCTGTAGCGGGCAGCAGCACGGAGATCGGTGTGGCCGGGGCGGCCACATCAGCAGCTGTGACGGTGTAGCTCACCGGTGTGCTGCCATCAATGCTCACGGTGATCACGTCACCGGCGACGGCACCCGCTGGCAGCGTCACCAGCACGGGCACGCCGTCGGCCGCTTCGGTGGCGTTGATGCCACCTGCCGCTTCGGGCACGCTCACTGTCGGTGCTGCCGGGGGGGCTACCGTGTCGATGTTGACGGCGGTCGTCACCGGCGCCGCGGCGTTGCCAGCGGCATCAG
>ERZ650302.1942-NODE-1942-length-11293-cov-5.463428_pt1 | contig 11293 bp, 9 predicted proteins | sample MGYA00376238_ERZ650302 | MGnify/ENA primary metagenome ERZ650302 (study PRJEB26733, sample SAMN07839298) | wastewater metagenome | biome: urban; feature: wastewater treatment plant; material: waste water | place: USA: North Carolina | collected 2016-04-28 ... | reverse complement strand
AATTTTCTAAAAAAACTCAATACTTTTTTTAAAATATTTTTTACTTTATATTTTTTAATAGAGCTAGTAGCTCTAATATCTGGAAATCTATCAAATTTTTTATACTCTTTGTTATAAAAAACTACAGGTACTATCTCTATACCAAATAGTTTTGAAACCTCAAATCTATTTTGTACTATATTTTTTACAACTCTTTGAATTCCAGTGTTTTGTCCTGAATTATAAGTATGAGTACAATCCAAATAAATTTTATTCATCTTAAATCATTTTGATTAATATATCTCTAATAGATTTTATTTCAACTTCTCCGATAAGCTCAAAAAGCTTTTTATTTGAACCAGTTAAACTTTTTATCTCATCTTTTCTTACAAACAAAGGATTTATCTCAACCTCTATTTTATATCCAAAAAGTTCATTCATAATATCTATCACATCAAGAAGCTTTACACCTTTTGCACTACAAACATTTACTATTTGACCATCACTTCTACACTCCAAAAACCTTTTATAAACTTCACAAACATACAAAATATCATTGAATTCACGACTTACATCAAGATTACCAAGCTCTATCTTCTCTTTTTTCTCTTTATAGTGTTTTACTATTTTTGGTATCAAAAAATGCTCAGCTTGTCCAACTCCTGTATAGTTAAAAGGTCTAGCAATGATTATAGGAAGTTTATCAAAATACCCTTTTGCCAAGCACTCCATAGCATATTTACTAGCTCCATAGTGATTTGCAGGAGCAGGACACAAAGATTCATCCAAAATCTCTAAACCCTGATTTCCATATACTGTAGCACTACTAGCCAAAACTATCTTTTTTGGTTTTAAATCAAGCTTTAAAAAAGCATCAAGTATATTTATAGCTCCTATTGTGTTTACCCTATAAAACTCATCATTATTGTCGTGTGCCGCAAAAGATATACCCGATAAATGTATCAAATAATCAGGCTTAACTTCGCCCAACACTTCAAGTAAATCACTTTTTGAAGTAATATCACACTTAAATTTTTTTGTATCACTTTTTGTTAATGATGTACCATAAATATCATATCCAGCTTTTTCAAGATATTTTGATAGATGAACTCCTGTAAAACTATCTATTCCAGTTATTAATACTCTATTCATAAATTAGAAACTAAACCCAATCTCATTTCTTCTTAAATCCTCTTTTACCATCATAGCACACAGCTCTTCCAAAGTGCATTTTGGCTCCCACCCTAAAACCTCTTTTGCTCTTTTTGGATTTCCTATTAATAAATCAACTTCAGCTGGTCTATAAAACTTTGGATTTACTTTTACAACAGTTTTCCCACTAGCTTTATCTATAGCTATCTCATTTTCATCTTTACCTTTAAACTCAAGCTCAACCCCAACAGCCTTAAATGCCATCTCTACAAAATCCCTAACCGTTTCAGTTCTATTTGTTGCTAGTACAAAAGTATCAGGCTCTTTTGCTTGAAGCATAAGATACATACCCTCCACATAATCCTTTGCAAATCCCCAATCTCTTTTTGCATCAAGATTTCCAAGCTCCAAACAATCAAGCTTTCCTAGCTTTATCTTTGCAACACTATCAGTGATTTTTCTAGTTACAAACTCTCTTCCCCTTAAAGGCGACTCATGGTTAAACAGTATCCCACTTGTAGCAAAAATATTATAAGACTCTCTATAATTTACCACCATCCAGTGAGCATAAAGCTTTGCTGCTCCATAAGGACTTCGTGGATAAAAAGGAGTTTTCTCTGTTTGTGGAATCTCTTGAACCAATCCAAACATCTCAGAAGTACTAGCTTGGTAAAACTTGATTTTTGGATCTACTACTCTTATAGCTTCAAGTAAATGCACACATCCAAGCCCAGTTATATGTGCTGTTGCAAGTGGTTGCTCAAACGAAACTCCCACAAAACTTTGAGCAGCAATATTATATATCTCATCAGGTCTAATTTCAGCCACCATTCTAATACTATTTGCCATATCAGTTAAATCATACTCAATCAAATGCAAGTTTGGATTTTTTTCAATTCCTAACTCTTCAATTCTCCAAAAATTAACAGAAGCAGTTCTTCTATATGTACCATATACCACATAACCTTTTTCTAGTAGCAACTCTGCTAAATATGCACCATCTTGACCTGTAATTCCTGTAACTATTGCTTTTTTCATTTTTTTTCCTCTTTATATACTAAATTATCAATCAAAGATAACTCTTCTAAATTATTAGTAAGTATTATAAATTTTACAAAAAGATTTGACATTTCGTGAATACTCTTTATGTAATCATATTTTATTTCAAAAAGTTTATTTTGAGCATCAAAAAGCTCTACTATGCTTCTAAGTCCCTTGTCATAAGCTAGTTGAACAGATTCCAAATAAGTCTCACCAGAAATCAAAGCATCTTTATACATAGATAAAGTAGCTATTTCACTTTTTAGTAAATTTATATTCTCTTTTAATCTAACTTTCACATCATCTTCAATACTTCTATACTCTTCTTCTGCTGATTTTTTCATTAGTTTTTTATTTTCAATTCTTGAAGATACAGCCCCACCTTGAAAAATTGGAATTCTAAGTTTTACCATAGCTCTTCCATAGTTATCATAATCTGTTGTTTCATCTTTTGATATATATTTTGTATAACTAGCATTCATACTTAAATCTGGCAAATGTCCACTTTTTGCATTATCAACTTCATTTGCAGATAGTAAAATAGCTGTTCTTGCTTGTAAAATCTCCAAATTATTATCCAATGAACTATTTTTTTCTAAAGTATTCAAAATACTTTTTATAAAATTTTCAGTTATTGAATCTAAATTTATATCAGGAATTACAATACTCTCTAATTTTGTAACATCCAACAATTTTGTAAACATTGCATCATAATTTTTCTCTTCTTTAAGTAAATCAATTCTAGATTTTTGAGCCTCTACCTTTACTTTTAAATAATCCATTTTTGTAACCAAACTCATAGAATATTTCTCTTCTATCATCTTTTGATTTTGCTCAACATAAGATAGATTTGATTTTAGTAAATCAATCTTATTTTTAATATTCAAAACAGTCATATAAATATCAAGAGCTTCTGTAGCAACTTTTTGTTTTTCCAACTCATGCCCATAATAAAAATATTTTATTCTGCTCTTTTCTACATCAATAGCTGTCATTAAAGTTGGGTCATAAATTACTTGACTTAAAGTAAGGCTAAGCTCTCTTGTTGACTCTTGAGATCTAGGATCACCTCTTCTTCCAGCCATATCATTTCTTGTATAATCCGTTCTTGCGTATCCAGCACTTCCCTCAAGCTGAGGATATAATTTTGCATAAACCTCATTTAAACCCTCTTCTTTTGACTCATAACTATACTTTGAAGAGTTTACTTTTGTAGAGTATTCTATTGTTGCTCTATATGCATCTGTTGGCGATGTATAGGCATTTGCAAAACCAAAACTAACTATTAAAACTATTAATATTTTTAAAAAATTACTCTTCATTGAATCCCCTAGAAACCATATCAGTAAATGGTTTTAAGAAATAAGATAGAGGCGTTCTCTCACCAATTTTTATCATAACTTCAGCAGGCATACCAGGAAGTAGATTAAATTTGTACTCTTTTACTTGTTCAATACCTTTTTTAGTTAATTTCAATTTGGCTTCATAATAAGGTTCACCACTTTTTTCATCAATAAATCTATCAGCCGATACATGTATAACTTCAGCTTCAATTACCAATGCTTGTTTTACATTAAAAGCTGAAAATCTAATATCTGCTAAAAGCCCAACCTTAACTTTATCAATATCATTTACTTGAACTTGAGCGATTATAGTTAAATCTGAGTTTTCAGGAACAATCTCTAAAATATCTTCAGCTGCTCTTATAACAGCACCTTCTGTGTGTGCTTTTAGTCCAACTACAATACCACTAATTGGTGCTTTAATCTCTGATTTAAGTATAATATCATCCAAAGTATTTAGTTTTGAAGTTAAAGTAGATATATCATTTTTTACTTTTACAATCTGATCTAAAACTTGGTTTTTAAACTCTCTTTCTGTATAAATTTGTTGAGTTCTTATCTCATTTATTTGTTCATAAATTTTTGAAATCTCAGATTTATTACTAGCTATATCACCTTCAAGAGAGTTTATCTCTCTTTTTAATTCTCTAATTTTTGTTTTATCTACAAGTTTTTGAGCAAATAAATGCTCAAGTTCTTTAAGCTCTTCATTTAAAGAGACTATTCTACTTGCTCTAACACTATTTAAAGATTTTAATCCAGATATTTGATTTTCAAGCTGTATAACTCTTTGTAAAGAGATCTCTTTTTGATCTTTTAATCCCTTATTTGTAGTATTAAAAATATTTTCTTGATCTTTTATAATATTTTGATCTACAAGTTCACTTGGAAAAGTAATAGTTGGCAAATCATCTCTACTAGCTAATAATCTAGCTTCTGTAGCAATAGCATCCATATACTGTTTTTTTACTGCTTCAGCTTCTGATTTTGATTGTACTATATCAAGTTCTATTAGCACTTGATCTTTTTTTACAATATCTCCCTCTTTTACTAATATTTTAGCAATATTACCGCCTTGTAGATGTTGTACTACTTTTTTATCTGTATCAGCAGATACTTTTCCAACTGATACAGCAGAAGTTGTAAGTGGTGCAAATGCCATCCAACCACCAAATAGTACAAACACTACAAATAAAACCCTTAAACCAAATTTTATAACTTGTGTATCATCACCTGATGGCATTCCCTTAGTATCAATGTATTTTTCAGATTTTGTATCTATAAAAACCTCTTTGATTAATTTATAGATTTTTGAATCATACCAAGCACTTATTAATTTATCTTTCATAATTAGCTCCCTGGTTTAGTTAAGTTTATTTGTTGTGGTGCAATTTGTGCTGGTCTTTGAGGTGTTTGAGCAGATTGATTTTGTTTTGCAACTGCTCCTAAAATCTCTTCAGTACTAGCATATCTTTCTATTTTTCCAGAGTTCATAATCAAAATTTTATTTGTAACTTTTAAAATATTTGGTCTATGAGTAATAATCACAACTGTTGTACCTGATTGTTTCAACTCTTCAACTGTTTTTAAAAGTGCTAATTCACCTTGTTCATCAAGATTTGAATTTGGCTCATCAAGAACTACAAAAACAGGATTATCATAAATAGCTCTTGCAAGTCCTATTCTTTGTCTTTGTCCTCCTGAAAGTACAACAGCTCCACTTCCAATTACAGTATCATAACCTTCAGGAAGTCTTAAAATCATCTCATGAACTCCAGCTTTCATAGCAGCTTCAATAACTTTTTGTGAATCTACTTCATTAAATCTAGCAATATTTTCACTAATAGTCCCAGAAAAAAGCTCAATATCTTGTGGTAAATATCCTATATATTTTCCTAAATGCTCTCTATCCCATTGAGAAATATCAGCTCCATCTATTCTAACTGTTCCAATTTGAACAGGCCAAACTCCCAAAATAATTCTAGCAAGTGTTGATTTTCCAGCTGCACTAGCTCCTATTACTCCTACAACATCACCTTTATTTATTGAAAAATTTAAATTTTCTAAAGTGTATTTATTACTTGCAGGTGGCTTTGCATAAACTCCTTCTACACTTATAAATCCTTTTGGAGCAGGAAGTTCCATATACTCTTTATTTTTTGGAAAATCTTTTAGTAGTTGATCAATTCTTTTATATGACATTCTTGCACCACTAAAACCTTTCCAAGTAGCAATCATCAAATCAAGTGGAGCTAAGGCTCTACCCATAATAATAGAACCAGCAATCATCATACCAGCACTAAGTTCCATATTTACAGCCAAATAAGCTCCAAGCCCTAATATCATAGATTGGAAAAACATTCTTAAAGTTTTGGAAAGATTTGACCAAATTCCAGCTTTATTGCTTGCATCATTTTGAGCATTTAAAAAACCAAAATATTTTTCTTCCCATTTTTTTCTAACATTTGTTTTCATACCCATAGCATTTATAACTTCAGCATTTCTAATATTTGCTTCTAGTTGCATCATAGAATCTCTGTTTAGTGTATTTGCATTGTCCATTTTCTCTTTTGTTGTATATTCATTTAAAAAAGTAATAGCAACTAAGGTAATAGCAGCAAATATTGCAAAAAATCCAAAATATGGATGAAATAAGAATAAAACAATAATATAAATAGGTATCCAAGGTGCATCAAAAAATGCAAAAAGACCATTTCCTGTTAAAAATTGTCTTAACTGAGTAAAGTCTCCCATAAGTCTAGAAGAAGCAGCTTCAGGTTTTTTATTTGCCAACTCAAAAGTGCTTTCAAAAATTCTATTGCTTAAAATGTTTGCAAATCTATTTCCAAACTTCACTAAAACTCTTGACCTTACAACTTCAAGTAAACCCATAGTAACAAAAAGAACTATTACTATTAAAGTAAGCATATAAAGCGTTGATTCACTTCTGCTTGTAAGAACTCTATCATACAATTGAAGCATATATAAAGGAGGTACCAACATTAAAACATTTATAAACATACTAAATAATCCAGCCATAAATATAGATTTTTTAGCTTTTATAATAGTTTGTTTTAATTCAGACTCTTCAACTTCATCTATTTTTTTTTCCTGTTTTGCCATAAAATTTCCTATTTTCAGTTATTTCTTTGATATAAAAGGTTCATTAGATTTTGTAAATTATTTAACGACTTAAGGTGAATATTTATAAAAGATATTATTCCATTTCTTACCCAAGAAGCCAATATTGCATCATCTAAAGCATTTAGTTTTTCTACACTAACAACTTTAAATCCTTTTACTAAAACTTGTTTTGTTTCACCCTCACCAATACTAAGCTCTCTATCTTCTAAAATTCCTGAATCCAAAATTATTTTTGCTAAACTTTTTGTTCTCATAGCTTCTTGTTCATAAGAAGTTAAAAATTGTATTGTATCTTTTAAAAGTTGTGTTTGATTACTTTGTTCGTCAAATAAAGCTTCACCCTCAGTTTGTGAAAGATTTTGTGCTTCAATATCAATTACAACTGCTTTTTGCTCTGGATTATCTTTTATATTTGCATAAGCAAATGGATATTTTCTATAAACAGCTGGTACATAGCTACTTAGCCATTTTCCTTCACTATTCATAGCAAGATTTTCGCTACCTAAAGATGTAATAGCAAATAAAGATGGATTCTCCTCGGCTGAAAATACTATAGGTAAAGTTGCTGCTACATTTTCCGATTCACTTATAAGAACAGGAAAAGATGGATTCTCTTTTGCAAATAGCAGATTTTCTAATGGTTTTATTTTTAAATTACTATGTTTTTCTTTACTTAACAACTCTATTTTTTTATACATTTTATCTCCTTTGATTTGTTTGTTTTTTGGTCTTCCTCTTTTTTTCTCAAAAAAGCATATACCTGTTGTGTTTTTTATTGTTTGTATAAATTTACTACTTCCTGTAATTGAATTACTATTTAAAGAGTTATGAATAAACTCAATTTCATTTAAATTTAGTTTTACATCATAAATCTCTTTTAAACTTGAGCAAACACTATTTACAAGATTATTTTTGATTGATATATAATCTATATAAGATATAACTTTTGATAAAAAAGTCTCTTTTTCTACCAAAGAGCTTTTGTATCTTCCTTCCCAAATAGTACCTGTTCTATTGTATTTTTTATTATAATGCAATACATATTGTCTTCCTAAAATCTGCATAAATTTTGAGATGTTATCTTCAAAGCTTGAGCTTATAACTACTTCAAAACTCTCTTTTAAGAGTACATAAGCATATATAGTCACTGCTAGTTTTTGTGATACATCTACCATATAAGAGTGAAAAATTTCATAATCTTCTAAATCGTGAAATACACTCTCTTGGTTTATACCTTTTTTCAATATATGTAGTGGAACATTTGGGAGTGTTACTCTTACTTTTCTAGCCAATTTCTTCCTTTTAATTTTACACTGGAAATTTATACAAAAAATCTTTTACAAAATCAAATCATACTCTGACACCTATTTTTTAATTTTATTAATTAGTGTCAGAGTATAATTTATAAAAATTAACCAAAAAAAGAGTGAGCCTTGGCTCACTCTAGTCGTAAATTTAATATTATCGATAGTTAATTTACGTTTGTATTATAATAAACAAAATATAAATTTAAACTTAAACTTATATTTTTAAACTAAGAATGTATTATTTTTAACTTTAGCAGAATTATTTAGGATTTTAGTAATTATTGATATATTACAGGTTTATTAGAATTACATAAAAAGGGAAAAACATGGCATTAACAAAAACTCAAATATCAAAGCTATATGTAGCAATATTCGGAAGAGCTTCAGAAGGTGAAGGAAATCTATACTGGCAACAACAAAATGGAGATATTTCAACTATTGCAAACGAAATGTTAAATACTCAAGCTGCAAAAGATTATTTTGGTGCAACACTAAACGATAACCAAGAGTTTATAAAGTTCATATATAAAAATTCATTAAACAAAACATACGAGCAAGACCCAGATGGAATAAAATTTTGGACAGATGTGTTAAATAGTGGTGTTTCAAAAGGTGAAATTGTAAAGATGATGATAGAAGCTATAGATTCTTATGCACCAGGTGGAGTAAATTATAACCCAACTGATATTGCAACTGTAAATGCTTATAATCAATTTGAAAATAGAGTTGAAATTTCTAATTATACAGCCGATAATATACTAATAACTCCTACAAATTTTAGTACTTCAATGAGCTTTAATGAAGATTTATTAGTAACTTATGATTCAAATACTCTTCAATCAGCAAAACAAAATATAGGTAATAATTTAGAATTTCATAACTTTCCAAATAACGGTTTATATGTTTATTCAGATGGTTTATTTACAAACAATAGCCCTTTAGATGTTGTAGTTAAAGATTTAGGAATGAAAGTAAATGCTAATTTAAATTTTGAAGGTCAAAATATAGTATTTCAAATGAATGGAACAATTGAAAAAGGTATTTCTGTAACTTCAAATATGGGAAATGATTTTATGCCAGGAGTTGATTTTCCCGATCATGTAATATCTTCTCATGAATCAATAGATTTAAATAATTTTTTACCAGATCAAGATTTCATAAGCATACCTGGGATTTCAGGACAAATGTATATGGAAGTATCAATGATTACAACTATTGGGGTTTTCATAGATGAAACAACAGTTTATTTCTAGTAAAAAGTAGAGTTTTATCTCTACTTTATTATCTCTTTCTTAAGCAATAAAATCATCATCTACAATAGTTCGTACAGCTGTCAAAGTCAATACACCATCACCAAAGCTTCCATAGTTTGGATTTGATACTTCAAGGTAGAAGTATTCATTATCCTCTTTTATATTATCATTTAATAATTCAACTGCAATTATTGCATATGATTCATCTTTATAAAGATTTAATTGTCCGCTTGTTTTTATATAATCACTCCCAGCAATTGCTGTTCCATCAACTGTTTTATAGTTTACACTTATTATATCATCAACACTGTTTCTTAAAGGTAGGTATTCAAGCATAAAATATACATAAGCCTCATCTTCAGATACTATTTTTTTTACTTCGCTTTTTGATTTTGGAGCATTTGGAAGATTTGCTCTTATAGTTTTATCTATAAATTCAGCATAGTAAGATACTCTTTGATAAGCTGCAATTTCTCCAAAACTTGAATCAAGGTAATTGTTTATATCACCTGCGCCGTAAGATGTTAATTTTGTTGTATAACTTGCAATTCCTGCAATTTGATTATTTATAAATGCAGCACCTCCACTATCTCCAGAAGCTATTATTCCTTCTGTATTTCCTGTTCCTAAGTTTTGATTATGGTTTAAGTAAGCTATTATATCTGTTGAAGAGTTACCATTATCAAAGTCAGATATCAAGATTGTATCTTTTTGTGGACTCCACGATAACCTTGTTCCTGAATAATCCATAAGTGTTTTAAAATCAGCATCAAATGTATTTGTTGTTTTTAGTTTATAAATTGTGCTTAAATCCAAAGCTCCACTATTACCTGTTCCAACATCACCATAACCAACTGCTATATAATTTTTTGATATTTCATTTGTATCTCTATATATTTGGTATCTATTGTAAAGATTTGTAAAATTTGTATCAAATGTAACCATTGCTAAATCGCCATTTATATTTCTACTATCATAAGATGGATAAATCGTTACTTTTGCACTTAAAGTAAAGTTTTTAACACTATCGTAAAGATATATAGTTTTAGTGTCACTACTTAGTCCATCAAATACATGAGCAGCTGTAAGAATAGTTCTTCCATCATAAAGAAGATTTCCTGTACCATAAAAACCATTTGTACCAATTTTTAAAACACCATTGTAAAAATCATTTATTGAAGTTTTATATATAGAGTTTGTATAGTCTAGTGTTGTGGTCATTAATCTGTTTGGTTATCCAAACTATTTAAAAAATCAAGTGTGTTTTGAATCGAACTTTGTACATCATTATTTACTACGTTTGGTTTTGATAAGAGTAGTTGTAAAGTAGAGATTAATTGAGTTGTGTCTATGTTTGAATATTCTTCTTTATAAACTATTTCTTGTGGGATTATACTATTTATACTATCTTGAGAATTTATAGTTTGTGTTGTATTTGAAGTTTTATTTAGAGCATTGTTTACTAAAATCTCTTCTCTTAGTTCTTCTACAAATTCATTATAAGTATTTTGAGTTGCTTTTTCAAACATAACTCCAGTTTCGTACTTTTCATTTCCTATCATATAGGCTCTGTTTCCATGTTCTTGTTGTGTATTTCCATATTTTAAAACTGCATCTTGACTTGGAAAATCTGTACTAAATTGATTTTGGCTTAAAAGCTCTACTGCTTTAGAGTGAAAATTTGTATCATTTATATCTATACCCAAAGCTTTTACTGCATTGTTGTATTCATTTGTTGGTACACCTGTTATTTGGCTTCTTTGATGTATTTCATAAAAATTAAGTAAGGCTTCTTGACTTGGTGCTTTAGATATCTCTTGAATTTCTTCTATATTTGATGATTCTTCTAATGCTAACTTAAAAGAGCTACCTTGTGTTGATTCTATTTTATTTTCATTGCTTGAAATTATTGTACTATTTGTTTGATTTGTTGATATAGAAGATAACATTTTTACTCCAGTTATAAATAAATATTTGTATTCTATATTTATTTAGCTAAAAATAACTTTGATTTTTTAGATGGAGCTGGTGAAGGGAGTCGAACCCCCGACCTGCTGATTACAAATCAGCTGCT
>ERZ650302.1940-NODE-1940-length-11304-cov-12.443506_pt1 | contig 11304 bp, 8 predicted proteins | sample MGYA00376238_ERZ650302 | MGnify/ENA primary metagenome ERZ650302 (study PRJEB26733, sample SAMN07839298) | wastewater metagenome | biome: urban; feature: wastewater treatment plant; material: waste water | place: USA: North Carolina | collected 2016-04-28 ... | reverse complement strand
TTAGGTAATCCCCCACTTCAGTTTGAATTGCTTATTTCAAGTTGAGAGTGGGGTATATTTAACATAATTTTATAATTTCTTAGTATCTTATTCAACAAATTTTCATATTAATACGCTGACCCAATTAGCATCGATTATTTAAAATTGCATTTATCCATTGATAAGAATAGACAGTCTAGCTATCCATTGTTGGGCATCAAGTTCATTGAGGACATCAAATCCCTGCATTTGACCTTATGGATAGGCAATTTCAAAATGAATATTACAAATACTACCGACTTTACCGCCATTAGACCCGTAAATATTCTTACCTTGACTATACCATTTTCTGACATCACTAAAATCACAAACCAGCATACTATCAAAGGTCTTATCTTTTTTGTTGATACCAGTTGTAGCGGTCGTAAAGCCTATTTTTCAATTTTTTGTATCAATTAAAATTCCTTTGGCTTCAAAGTCAACCTGATATCCGTAATGAATAAACACCTTTTTATAATAATCATGGATATTACCACCAAACCCATCCGTGCTACGCATTTTAGCGACACCGATTACTTTGGTGAAAAATGTCCAAACTAGGATGACTGGTATGTTTAATACCCAGATAATCCCAAGATTCCAAAAAAATTTTCCAAAAAAACTTTGACCCCTACCCATGGTTTTAAACAATGTATAGATAAAAACGAGCCCTAGCATTATATAAAAATAGTTTTTTTTAGCTTTTGAGGGTTTGAAAATAGACAAAAAACTAATTTTAGGAGGATTATTATCAATTGCTTGTAAAATTTGAATTGTCATATTTATTACTCGATTTAAGTTTTCTAAAAATATTACGTTATTCGTAGTAAAAGAATCAACGAGAATATACGAAATTCGTAGCTTTGTAATTGGAGTAAAGCTATGGATTTACAGCAAGTTTTTACTAGACGATTTAAGGAAGCCAGGAAAGCAAAAAAGCTAACGCAAGAAAAGCTTGGCGTATTAATTGGACTAGATGAGTTTGTGGCAAGCACACGAATAAATCGGTATGATAAAGGCATACATTTGCCTGATTTGATAACGTTAAAGCGAATCACCGAAGTATTGGATATTCCACCTGCTTATTTTTTTTGCAGATGACGATTTAGCTAGGGTTATTCTATCTTTTACAAATTATATTTTGGATTGATTTAGTGAAAATTTAAAGTCTATGAAGAACTGTCATGTTTTTCATTAATTAAATACCCTTGTAAGAAAAATTGCCCTTTAATTGGTATATCTTGTTGTAATAGATTTTCCAGTAAATCTTGACGAATATAAAGGGGTAGAACTTTGTTTTGGTCAGCTAATGTGTCTGTTAGTTCAATTGCTACCTCATAAAAATCTATATCATGAATCTGAGTAGACATAATAGCTTTTATGGGCGACTGAAACTCAGTTAAACTTGGCAGAGCATCATAAGTTTGGAAGAAAGCTTTCATACCACTCATATCAAACACTAAAGGTTTGTTCGGTTCGTTTTCAGAGGGCAGTTTGCCAATTTTGGCTAAAAAACTGAGTGTTTGCTCCTCATTCATGGTAAAGGTTGTTTCGTTGACAATTTGAACATCTCTAGCTAACCCTGATAATCTAAATAGATAGCTTTCTCCTATTTTGTAATTGGTTTTATTAGCAAAATACAACGTATCGAGAAAACGGTATACAATGCCATTTTTATCTTCGGCGATGACAAAAGCTTCAATCAAATTATCAAATTCTTTAATCTCACACAGCGTCAATTCTAATTCAACCCCATTTGCAATATGGGGGTAAAAACTTACAATTTCGTTTTTTTGTATACCTGCCACGATTAGGGAAAGACAGCCAACATTGGGATTTAAAGGATATATTATTCCAATAATCTGCTCGATACTCGCTTCTCTATCATAATCTTGGTAAAGAACTTTTGCATAACCAGCAACTTCAGTGGCTTGCGATATGGCAGTTGGTATGAAACTGATTAATGTATCCATGTCTTCGTATATCGTGTCCCAACTATCACCATGGCCTTGTTCTAAGTCACTCATGATCATTTATCCTTATTGTGTAATTTTCTTTAGTTTTTCAGAAATGAAAAATAAAGGCAAGTTAAAAAAATGGTCGTTTAATAAATTTAACTATTAAATGATATTTGCTAGCTTTAAAACATTACAATCATTAACCAATGTACGATGTGTTTTATCATCACTGAATTGGGCTGTTTTTTTGTGGGCTTACCTTTATCATTTGGGCGAATCATACTGAGGCTAAACCCGCTATAAATCGGCTTTTGGATAATCTCTCCTTTGAAGTCAGCAAATTTTTCATTAAATTTTTTGATAGCGTGTCCCGTTTCTTTCTTATCAATCGGCATGGTAAAAGATTTTTCACCTGTTATCTCATTAACTACTGTGGCCGGTGTATATTTACAAATATTGATACGCCAATACTCGCTTGGGAGTATTTTTAATGCCGTTTCAAGATAGCCATAGAACTGCTTGGTTTCTTTGAATGGAAACCGAATTTCTGGTTTTGAAGGTATGGTTTTTTCATAAAAAATTTGTACAAATTCAGCCAATTCACGTTTACCCGCTTTGGACTGGCACAATTTTTCAATATTATCAAAGCAGAGATTTGCTAAAGCGATTTCTTGGTGATAGTGCAATGGTGTTGGCGTAATAATCGGATGGGCCGATATTTGCTGCCGCTTTTGACTGACAAATTTATAATTGGATGAGCCATCTTCATTGGTAATCAGTTTTAGGGCATTTTGATAAATTAGCATCGCGTCGTTAAAGTCAATATTAAGTTGACAGGCACTCGATAAATCCATGCCTGATTCGATATCACTTAGCATTTTTTCAATGACCAGACGTTTGTATTGACCAAAAATCGAAGATGATGGCGGATCTTGTAATGTTGTTGGAAGAGGCGTATCAACAGCATCCGATTTTATTGCTTGCTTGGCATTAGGCTGTAATTTTTGCGTTGAAAGTGCATTGTTCATAAAGCTGCGAATATGCCATAGATTAACGACTTCATTATCAAAATCTACCGCGTCCTTGTGATATTGGTTAAAGCTACGCCTTGCTTTACCTGATAGTTTGATGACAGTGGCTAATGGTAATTGAATTTTAGCTTTTGACAGTTGATGATGGGCGATAATATCCGCGGTGTGAATATAAGAACTAAAGGTGGTATTCAAATCGGCGTGCCCTGCAAAATCTTCCAATACTTGCCAAAAACTTGGGCTAACCTTTCTTTTTGGACCCAATGCAGCATGTCGAATGGCTTGTACCTGTTCACGGCTATAATCGGTAAAATACTCAATAACACTATAATCACAGCGTAATATCAACGCCATATTTGAAATGGCATTGTGACGAAAGCTGTGCATACTGATGTCATGATAGCTATCAGTTAAGCTTGGATCGGTTAAAATTTGACGAAATGGTGATTCTACACTGTTTCTATCGATAGGTTGAGCATGGTGTGGTAGAGTAAATAAATACTGGGCATTCTGTTGTAATTTCTGATGAAAATAATTTGTGAATGCAGCCAGTTCAGTAGGCTGCAACAGCACATTGAGCATAAAACGGCGGGTGGCGTCATCAGATTTTAAATCGCGTTGTGCATGTGGTCTTAAGACAATATTGTAATCAATAAACCCCTGATTATCATACTCAATATCTGAAAGCCTAATTGATAGCACTTCCATAAATCGCATCCCTGTACGATACAATAGAATCAGTATCAGTTTTAGCACATCTCTTAACTTATCATTAATAGACGGATGGTTCTCTACTTGCGTGAGCATATGCTGATATAGCGCGACAGGAATTAGACAACTATTAACGACTAAGGGATCTTTTTCACCGTTTAATCTAAGATAGGGTGCGTTAAACTCCCTGACGAGTACGTCGTGCAATGACGCAAGCACAGTTCGGGTATAGCCCATTTTTAAGGTGTTTTTTGTGCTTACAATCTTGTCATAAATAAATTTATATTCAAAATCTTGCCAACCAATAAAATCTGCATCACGCGTTTCTGCCAAAAAATCGTTGCCAATTTCTGATAAATAGCGTCGTAAGGTGCTCGGTTTATTACCTCTTTTAGTTAAATCTATGAGCCATCTTACCAAGCGTTGTTGGTTAGGTAATAACGGACTATTAGCGTAAAACCGCTCCAATTGACTTAGAATTTGACTTTTCTGACCATTTAAAATGTTGCGAATGACTTTAACAATATCATCCTTAAAATCGCCTTCTAGAATAGGTATGTTAGCACTGCTTTTTGAGGTTATAAGCTGATCAATCGCTATAGCCCGCTCGTTGCTATTGATGGCTAACGAAGCTTTGGTTCGCGAATCTATCTTTATCGGGCTAAAATAGCGCAGTAGTTGCTCAAAGGTGATAGCAGTATGGCGTTGACGACCTACCAGGGTTTCAACCATTTGCTGGTCAATCTTCACATTGGGTAGAGTTTGCCAAAAAATATTAATATGAGTTAGGAAACGGGAATTTGCGAAGTTATCGGCGTTAAACTTCTCTCCAACCAACTCGCTCAGTCTACGAATACATTCTGCATAGCTTGGGAATTTGCTGCTTGCAGTAAAATGCGTATTGAAATACACAAGCCAGAGCCGACTGACATCATTTAAAAACACCCATCTTGAATAATATAACTGAACCTCATCAGGATTGTCTTTATCCAGCCTTACAATACGATTGGCATATTCGGTTGATGTTAATTCAATCGGTAGTAGTAGCTGCTCTTTGCCGACATGATAAATGGTTGTTTTGTCTTTTAATGCTTGATATACCGCCTTTATGATTACTGCTTCGTTATAACCGCCAAAGACGATCTGGGAAAATAATAACCAAGTCACACTATCGAGTAGGGTAAAGCTATTCTTAGCTTGCCAAATTTGTAGGGCATTATTAACGATTTGCTCGGCCGTTTCCAAATATAAAAAATTGTCTAGGTCATTGGTATTAGCGGGACGTTTCGGTATGTCGGCTATCACAGGCGTTGGAAACGGTTGTAGATTTTTTTGACTACGTTTTTTATTGATATTGTTAAAAAACTTTAAGCGGTGAGCCATTGCTGCAGGTATTTGAGTAGCTTTAAGCTGCTCATTGAATTGTTTTAAAATTCTCTCATACAATTTATCAATAAGTTCATCAGTGGCTTGAATTCTATAGCCTTCAGTACGCTCAGCTTTCAAGTCATCTAGAAAGTTGTGCCATTCACTTTCGCAAATTTCTTGGCTAACCTTCATCGCGTGTCTATTGTCAATTTTTCGAGCGCTTTTAAGCGCTTGTTGTCGACGTTCATAACCAAATAAATCAGAATTGGGCATGCGTTGGTTTCCTACGTGTTTTTCAGCAATTGTGCGATTATGGATGATAAGTAATGCGTTTATTTTCGACCAGTAAATCTATCAAATGTTGGTGTAAAAACAATTTTTCTCGCCCAGCATCTACTTCTTGTAACACACCAAGCTCAACTAGCTTAACTAGATAATTGCTGGCGGTTTGTCGTTTGGCGATTTGCTTATTTACAACTGTACCAATACGAATATACGGCTGTTCAAATATGGCATCGACAAGCTCTCGAGAATAAACATTGGGCGCTTTCGCTTTGATGTATTCACTGGTATCTACATGTAGCAACCGGATCGCCTCTATCTTGTGAATGGTCCATTCACACGTCTGGGTAATGCCTTTAAGGATATATAAGACCCAGCTTATCCAGTCTTGGTCTTTGGTCACACCAAGTAGTAAGCGGTAATAGTCTTCTTTGGTTTGAATGATATAACGGCTTAAATACAAAATCGGTAAGTTAAGCAAGTTTTCGTGCATCAAATACAGCATATTAAGGATTCGCCCTGTACGTCCATTGCCGTCAGTAAAGGGGTGAATTGCTTCAAACTGATAATGGGCTATTGCCATTTTGATAAGCGGATCAAGCTCATCATGGTAGTGTAGAAACTGCTCCCAATTGGCGAGTTTTTCTCGAATTACTGTTTCACCTATAGGAGGCGTGTAGATAGTTTCACCCGTTACGCTATTAGTTAACGAGGTACCTGTGATCGAGCGAATATCAAGGTTGACACCTTTGATGGTTCGGCAGACTTCGATGGCTGTTTGGGTGCTAAAAGGTCGCTCTTTAATCGATGTGATGCCTTGATATAAAGCATTACGATAACGCAAAGCCTCTTTTGTTGCATTATTGGCATTCTCAGATTGTTCAGCGTAGCGAAATAGCTCATCTGTGGTCGTGACAATGTTCTCAATCTCACTACTATCTTTGGCTTCGAGTAGTGGAATAATATGAATCAGAATGCTGTCATTGGGTATCAGCATACTGGCTTGTTTAAGTTCGGCAAGTTTGGCTCGGGCTTCGATACATTGCTTTAATACCGCTTTGGTTTCAACGTCGATATTTGGGGGCAAATTTGGTAACTGGTTATAAGGTTGATTTGCTTGCCAAGTGTCCGTATTATTTAACGTAAATGATGAAGCATTCATGTGTCGATTTTACACCTTAATTTGTACATATCAGCTTGATATGTCGATAGTATAAACATATCAGAATGGATATGTCGATTTTCATGCTAAAAATCGACATATCGTATTTTAGTGTCGATCCTATCGACATGAAAACTGCTTATGTCGATTTCCTGATAGAATTTCGACATATATTCTAGTATTGTTGCTGATGAAAATAATCTGTAATTCAAATTTAAATAAACTTATTTACCGTATATTTTAACTTTTCTAATGAGCAATCACGCAATCTGCTTTAATTGGAGTTTCTGAGCTAAATCATCGTAGATATGCCGAACCGCGATGATATCGCCCACACTCATTGAAGAATGTTTTTGCCATGTTTCTTGTCCAAACATCTCATGCGCGAATATGGCCGAAATGATGGCTTCATCAACTTGCTGCTCTAGCAAAAATCGTTGTCCAACATGGCGTGTCCAATCTGCTTTAAACTTAAAATGCTCTGCTAATTGTTTTTGAATAATGCCAGGTCGCATACTTTCCATGTTGCCCTTAGTATCTAACCAATTAATTAAAGGACGTTTAGATTGTAGAATTTGCTCAATCTGTTTAGCTAATGCAGGATTTAATCGTCCAAACTTGGCAGAAAATTCTGACAAAAATTCCAAGTAATCTTGTATCGCCTTAACGAGAAAATCACAGATTGGTACAAGGCGTTGGGCATTGGTGGTGGACCGTTCTTCCTTGTCTTGAATCCAAGCGATTTTTCGGCTTAGATTAAATTGCTTCAAAAAACCAGGCGCGCCTTCCACCGCACGAACAGAAGTTAGAATTAGCGACACATGCCAGAGCCATAAGCTATAAGCATTAAACTTATCAATGTAATGCGTCTGGGTAATAAGCTGTTTGTGTAAATGCTCAAAGAAGCGTTGTACCAATGAATATTCAGGCGTATTTTGGCTACCGATACGAAAATCAGCATCTGGCTTAGTGCTGAAATAACTTAAATCTAAACAACTACGTTGATTCAGCAGTGCAATCGCTTGTTGATAAACATCGAATAGTTGGATTTGTTTAAGAGAGGTATACGATAGGTCAGCACGTTTGCGAGCATTTCTGCCTGTAATAATACTAGCAATCTGTGTTTTCGTAATTTTATAAATAAGCAAGGTATAAAGTGACTTTTCGATACGGGCTAAGCTTAGGTAGGGTAAAACCAGTTCTTGACGTAACTCACTAATAACTGTGTCAACCCATGGTTCCATCGGCTCACCTTTGTATGCCAAAAAACTTGCTAACTCATGAGGTAGCGGTAATTTTATTGATGACAAGCGATTTGCTAGAACATTTTCAATACCTATCTGCCGAATACGCAGTGGGGTAATATCAAGCTTTATAAAAAAATCAAATTGTTGAGTTCGATTACTAACATCCACAATTTTTTTCTTATTATTATTAATATCAACGGATAACTGCTGGATCGAATAACCGGTGTGTAACGAAAGCAGTAAATAAGCCACAGCGCGCTTTTTATCTCTATCGATGTCTGCTTGATGAAAATACTGCCACAGCTTACGACAAACGTTTTGTATCACAAAAGGCGGTAAATGACGAATGTTGATCAGACTAAACAGCTCATTACGGTTAGCATGGGTTACTTTTGCCTTGGTTCGACGCTGGATTTGTTTTGGCGAATATTTTTCGGTTGATTTAATGCTACTTTGCTCAAGAATAACGTAGGTCGGCAAATTATCATCAAGTCGCTCTCGCAACGCATCAATATCGTTTTGGGTTAATTCAATCCCTCTTACCTCTACCAATTTATCGGTATCATCATCGATATCATTGACAGCCAACGTTTGGGTATAGCTCTCGTCAATCTTAGGTTTTGCTTGGCTCTTTCTACTTTGGTTTTTTCGAGTAATGGGTTGTCGATGATGATAGGCAAATTCAAGCGTGCGATAAATCGACTGTAGTTTTGATAAATTTGGGTGATTAGCGTTTTCAAAAATTTCTAGTTGTTGATGAACATTTCGATAGGTTCGTTCCAGTGTATCTGCCTGCCAAGTGGTATAACAACTTTGCCAAAGCGATTGATAACTAGACTTGGGTGTAAGCCACTTTCTTGCTTCAACGCTGGTTTCGCTAATACGCCGAGTCAACTTGTTATTAGCAAAATATAGTAAAAGGTGGCAAAGCTTAGATATCCATTGCCACTCCAATGATGGATTTTTTATATCAAATGGTGTGAGAACATAGCTACTAGCAAGAAATGCTTTAACTTCATAACTCTCCTTCGTAGTTTTGCCTTTGTAACTTTCAAAAATCTCTTTTAACTGTTTAGGTTCCAATATGACATTCGATTTATCCGTAATATCAAAACCGACAAATGAAGAATCAGTAATAGATGTAACCGTCAGAAAAAAGTCTCGTAACGACTGCACATACTCGTCATCGTGCTTTGGCAATAGGACAGCAATTAATTTATCAATATCCATCTAGAGCCTCTTGAATTAATTGGGAAAATAATGGAAAAGTATATTGCCGATGCTCTCGTTGTAACTTGGCTTGATAATCATAATGATGACGTTCTAACTGCAAATCAGCTAAAATTTTTTCAATTGTCATATTGCCCCCAAATAGTTCTTCAGCAATTTTTTTTGGCATATATTGCTTAAGCTCATTAAAAATTTTGGGATTGATAGGCTTAAGTGCATAAAAATCAGCTTTTAAAGATGCCCAAGCCCTTCTTTCAATGTCGATATTTGACAAAGGAAGTGGTCTAATTGTTACATTGGTGTCATCATTGACTAGTACCACTTCAGCAAAGTTATCAAAAAAATAAAATCTGTCATCATCTTTTATCACGTCAAATATCAAGGGCTTATGCGAATTTTGGTGAGCAGAAGGAGTAGAGAAGTTTTCACAGTAAATTTGAAAGGCTTTAGCTACCGAAGGATGGACAACAAAATTTTCAGTCGTTACAGACAGAGTTTTGGTGGTGATTCTGTGAGTTATTTTTGATGTGTTTTTTGCCATTTCCCTATCTCCCCATCTCGTTTAAATTATTTCACTACTGCTTTACCTAGTGTAGTAAGACGGTATTGTTGGTTAGGGCTATTGGGCTTATCGGGGATGGTCATTTCAATCAACCCTGCTGTTAGGGCGGGATTAAGGTATACTTTTCTAAAGTTTCGGCTGTCCTTTAAACCTAACAAGTCCATCCATTCTTGACGAGTTATCACCTGATTGTCGTAGTTATTTAAGCTTGTCAGTAGTTTTATAGCTTGGGGGGTAGCTTGGGGGGTAGCTTGGGGGGTAAATGTATTTTGCTCAATCACGCTTTCATCTAGCATTGCTTTTTGATGAATGGGTAATTTTACTAAGAAATAGGTGCGTTCATCATCCGTCTCAAAAGTTGGCATAGGCGAACCATTCTTTTTCATGGCTCGTAAAATTTTGGGAACACCTGTTGAGCGACCTTCGGTTAAGTCCAACTCCTTTAAGAATTCACCAATACGTCGATTACGATAACGCCTTGTTACAGCACGTCCTGCTTGCAAGTCATCAAGCCTAATAGAACGGTCTGCACCTGGATAGCTTAATATGATGATTTCATCAGGATAAATGCGGATTTCGATGGGATTGCGTTCTTCATAAGAGCGGTGATATACCGCATTGACCACTGCTTCTTCAATCGCAATGAATGGATAATTCCAAAACCGTTCCGCTTGTGCACGGTCAGGATGTTTAATCACGGTCTCTTTTAGAAAGCGACTTTTAATGTAATCTAAGCTATCTTGAGTGATACGCCCCAATGGTCCAATAAAAATTTTTTCTTCAAAACTGTCACCACCTGCCCCATCGGGAAAATACACCACATCAATTTGGGTGGCAGGAAAAAATTTACTGGGATGGCTATTAAAGAACAGCAAGCCGACATTTTTAGGAAATAAGGCCTCAGGGGTACCACCGACTAAGTTCATGCGTTTTGCCAAGGCTTCAACCGACAAATGATAAGCATCTTTAGCAAGTTCGCTTTTAATCTGATTCAAAAACTCTCGAATCAAATGGGGCTCTAAATCATTAAGCGTTGAAAATTGGCAATAGCGGTCATCAAAGGGTACTTTATTAGCTAGGCTTAGTAATTCTTGCTCATCATTCCCTTTAGCAAGCACCGTACTGGTATGCTTACGAATGTAATATGCCCAGTCAGTTTTATCTTTACCATGACTTACTTTAGTCTTATAGGGTCGCATTTCACCTGCGATTACCCATAAGACAAGTATCAACTTACCTTTAATATCATAAATCGCAGACAATGTGTTATAGGCAGGAATGATTGCTGTACGTTCAAGATTCAACAACTCTTTTTGGATTTTATCAATTTTCTCAGCAGCTAACCCCACAGGTGGCAATACAGGCATGCCGTTTTCTTCGGCAATGCCAATAACTATATAACCACTACCTAAATTATGAAAATCATTAGCGAACGCACAGATGGTATGCAAAATAGATTCAGAATTCCCATCAGCCTTGTATTCAATACGCTCACTTTCAATCGTCCTTTGATATAGCAGGTCTTCAATGCTAATAGGTAGTTTAGTATTCATAATCCTTACCTTTTCATTTAGAAAATATTAAATAAATATCGATACAGAATTAATTTGACCTATCATTCCTTAAAAATACTAGTAAACGTATATTTTAATTTTATTTAATAAATATTTAAGATAAAATTTTAAATAAATTTTTAATTAAAAATTTATATATTTTTAATAATATAATTTACAAA
>ERZ650302.1937-NODE-1937-length-11310-cov-7.150777_pt1 | contig 11310 bp, 10 predicted proteins | sample MGYA00376238_ERZ650302 | MGnify/ENA primary metagenome ERZ650302 (study PRJEB26733, sample SAMN07839298) | wastewater metagenome | biome: urban; feature: wastewater treatment plant; material: waste water | place: USA: North Carolina | collected 2016-04-28 ... | reverse complement strand
TTCAGGATGAAATGCGTCGCCAAACTGTTGCAATGGCAAAAGAACTTGGCGTAATTGGCTTGATGAACGTTCAGTTTGCAGTAAAAGGCAACGACATTTATATCCTCGAAGTGAACCCACGTGCATCACGTACAGTTCCTTTCGTTTCTAAATGTATTGGTGAGTCTTTAGCAAAAGTTGCTGCACGTTGTATGGCTGGTCAATCTTTAGAATCTCAAGGATTCACCAAAGAGATCATCCCGACTCACTTTGCAGTAAAAGAAGCTGTATTCCCATTTGCTAAATTCCAAGGTGTTGATCCAATGCTTGGACCTGAGATGAAATCTACAGGTGAAGTGATGGGTGTCGGTCAAACATTCGGTGAAGCATTCTATAAAGCGGTGCTTGGTTCTAACGAACGTTTACCTGGCTTGCCAACAGAAGGCGAAGTGAAGCATGCGTTCTTATCAGTTCGTGAATCAGATAAGAAATACATTGCCAATATTGCTAAACAATTAATCGAATATGGCTTCAAACTTGTTGCGACTAATGGCACACATCGTGTTCTGAAAGAAGCAGGCATTGAGTGTGAAGCTGTCAATAAAGTCACTGAAGGTCGTCCACATATTGTAGACCGCTTGAAAAATGGTGAGATTCATCTTATTGTCAACACAACTGAAGGCAAACAAGCTCAATACGACTCTGCCATGATTCGTCGTGCTGCCCTACAAGGTAAAGTGTATTACACTACGACAATTAATGGTGCTGAGGCTGTTTGCCAAGCATTTGCTGTGAAATTGCCAATGGATGTATACCGCTTGCAAGATTTACAAACTGTAGGTTAATTCTCTACCGATAAAGTCCCGTCACCTTATCGGTGGCGGGCTTTTTCTTTTTTTAATCCTGTATTTTCCCAACCAATTTAGAGGGACTGAAATGCAACGTTATCCTATGACTCCTGAAGGCAAGGTTGCCTTAGAGAAAGAATTACAACAGCTAAAAACAGTGGATCGCCCACGTATTATCCAAGCGATCGCGGAAGCTCGTGAGCACGGTGATTTAAAGGAAAATGCTGAATATCACGCTGCACGTGAACAGCAAGGTTTTTGTGAAGGTCGTATTCAGGATATCGAAGGCAAACTGGGTGCAGCTCAAGAGATTGATGTCAAAACACTTGAACAAAACGGTCGTGTTGTGTTTGGTGTTACAGTAACCATCGAAAACCTAGACACTGAAGAACGTAAAACTTATAAAATCGTAGGTGATGACGAAGCAGATTTTAAAATCAATAAAATCTCAGTGAACTCACCGATTGCCCGTGGTCTTTTAGGTAAAAGCGAAGGCGACGAAGCAAAAATTCAAACACCACAAGGTGAAGTTGAATACGAAATCGTCAGTGTGGAATATCTTTAATATTCCAAACTGAATTAGCCCCTCTATTTGAGGGGTTTTTCTTCTCAGTTATTTTTCTTTTGTTAGCTTTTAAAAGCTTAGTATTCATTTTAACTACTAAGAGTTTTAATCATAATCTATATTGCGAGATTTTAGAAATGAACGACTCTTTTCAATCTGTGGAATAAAACAATCTTTCATTCCAACCCTTTCATCATCCATAAAGATGGAAAGGAAATATACCCAGTCGGTATCATCCAATCCTATTGCTTTATCAATGACTCGATCAAAAGAATCTTTTAGTTTATAAATATCTATCTCAGCTAAATATCCATACAAAATTCTAGAGCCAGGCCAATTTAGATCCATAAAACCTTCTAATAACTGATCTAAGTTTTCTTCTATGATTTCTCGTGGAAGATATGGAATCATCATCGTTAAATTTTCCCATTCAGAACCACCATACGGTTGAATTAATGCAGAAAAATCTAACTCTTTATTTCTCAATTTTCCTTTAATTTCAAATGCTAAATCAATTAAATCATGTATATATAAAAGTTTTTCACCAATAATTTTTAAAATTGAACTTTCATTTATTGGTTCAATCATTAACATTTATCCTTTTGTTATCATTCAGATATTATGCATTTATAAATCAATTCAGTTCAATATTTTTTATTCTTTTCCTTTAAACCCATAATTTTATTACCAATAACCTCAATCAAATTAAATATGCAAAATTTACTCAATTATATCTAAAATGAATTTTTAACCGATTGAATAGTTCCTTTGTTTCAAAAGCATCCTATTTCTAAATACAATAAAAACGAATAGAGGAATGCAAAATCGACTGATCATTAGCATTATGTAAAGATTACTAGAATAATCCTATGGATTGCTATTGCAATCGTATGAGCTTTCCATAGCAATCTTATGACTAATGCGGTACGCTGTATGCTATTCTAGACTTTGTATTTGCAAATCAAAATCAATGTTTGTTAATTTGGTTTTGGAAATTCTTCCTCAACTAACGCTCTCTCCTAATATAAAAGCTATAATAGCGCCGATTTCTTTTAGTATTTTGTCTTAGTTATGGATTCATTGATCAACTCCCCTGTTAAACATTGGTGTGAATTCGAATTTATTTCCAAAACAGTAAAAAATCCAAATATCCATATCAAAGGTAATTATTCTTATTATTCTGCTTATTGGGATCAGGGCTTTGAACGTTGTGTGGTACGTTATCTACATGACAAACCTGCTACACCTGAGAAACCAATTGATCAACTGCATATTGGCAATTTTGTCTGTTTTGGTGCTGAATGCGTGATTATGATGGGTGGCAATCAATTACACCGTCCTGATTGGATTTCGACCTTCCCTTTTGACACCCGTAGTTTCTTGCCTGCTGGTGATACCGTGATTGCCGATGGTTGCTGGATTGGTAGCCGCGCCATGATTATGCAGGGAGTAAAATTGGGTGAAGGTGCTGTTGTAGCAACAGGCGCTGTAGTCACCCAAGATGTACCGTCTTATGCGATTGTCGGTGGTGTGCCAGCCAAAGTGATAAAATATCGTTTTCCTGAACAAGACATCGAAAAACTGCTTTCCCTCAAATTGTATGACTTAGATGAAAAGCAAATTTTAAAAATGCGTGAATATTTGCAGACTGATGATATTAATCAACTTTTTCAATTTCTAAAAATTGATAAGAAATAGCTACTTAGTTTAATTCTAATACAGCATATTCTGAAATAAAGTTAACCATATCCTGAATTTCACAATACTGCCCTACAAAATGATGTTTTGAATATTCAAAATTTTTCCATACAATTTTTAAAGGAGGCTGTACAGGTCTACTAATACTTCCATCTAAACAATCTCTTAATGCAGAGAAGTTAGCTCCCATATAACCTAGCACACCACACACTTCTTCACCAATATAGCAATACAAATCCAATTCAGATTTTATATAGTAGCCATCCAAAGTAATTTCTTTGACTTTTTCAGACTCATGATTTTCTAACCTAGCAAGAAAGAGAGCAATATGTAGCCAACATGTTTTCTCAAATAAACTCAAACTAAACCAATACTTTTCGCCACATTCATGATTTAAATATTTATAAATCAATTCTTTTCTTTTAAAAAAAGAGTCTAAATCAGAATATTCTTTATCACTATAAATTTCTTCTAATTCTTCCTTATTATCATAAATAACAAGATCATTTTCTTTATAAGCAAAATCAAAAGTAAAATATAGTCCATCCTCAATACTCTGATTCTTCCCCTCTTGATTGCAAGTTATTAAAATTCCTAAGTAATCATGTTTTTTATTATGAATTAATAATTTTAAATCCATCATTTCTTGCAGAATAATTTCTGACAAACAATTTTTAAAAATAATCTACTTACTATCATAATAAAAATCATCAACAATTAAAGTATAAATTACATGATCTATTTCATTTTCAAAATCATGTTTAAAAAAAATTACTTTCATCTCTTGTTTAATCATTTAACATCCAGAATTTTATAAAAATCAACTATTCTTATATCTATATCAGATATATAAAATAAATTAGCAACTACCTTATGTAGCTTACTATTTAAATGTTTTTTGAAAAATATTCCTATAAATTTACTAGGTTTTATTTCATGAAAAATACAGGTAATATAAAAACATAGATCGTAATTTGCACAAAAAACTTAAGTTTATTTAATTTAAAATTGTAATAATAAGGAGTAATAACCATGTCTTATCAAAAAATCTTGGTTGCAATTGATGACTCTGAAATCTCCGATAATGTCATTCAACAAGCGGCTCAACTTGCAAAAGCCCTAAATAGTGAAATCACTGTGGTTGAAGTGATGACCTTAGACCCATATTTGGCAGATGCATACCTTAGACTCGGTCAAAGTAATGAATTGATTGAACGTGTTCGTAGCTATGTTCAAGAAAATTTAACCAAAGCGGAAAAGAAATTTGAAGCTTTAGGACTGACAGTCGCAACTCAAGTGTTGGAAGGCTTCTCTGTAAATGGGGAAATTATCAGTGCTGCACAGAACTTAGGTGCTGATCTGATTATTATGGGATCACACGGTCGGACTGGTTTCAAAAAATTTATCTTAGGCAGCGTAGCTCAAAAAGTATTAGGTGAAAGCCATATCCCTGTTTTGGTCGTACGTTAAATATTCTGATTTTTAGTTTTAGAAAACATCGTAACCCTCCTGAAACCTTAAGTTTCATAAGGGTTATTTTTTGATTATTGAGTTTTTAATTCAATAGGTTTTGCTTTTTGTAAAACTTCTTTTGGTAACTCAGTCGTAGAAACAATCGTCAGTGACTGTGTATTTGCTTGAATGTTTTCTTTCTTAAGATCATTCAGTACACCATTGGTATCTTTAGTACTTAAGGGCTTTTTTGCACACAGATTTGAAATGTAAAGCCCCCTAATTGAGCTAAATTTAAGGCCTAACTTGGGTAAGTGGGTCGACCTAATTTCGCAAATCTGTTGAGGACTGCTATGCGTGCATGAATCTCATTCACTTGGCTATCAAAATTCCTTGAGCAGAGTTTATCGCCTAATAATTTAAGAACAAATATTCATCGTTTTTACTTAAAAGTATCACATTGATTGATATCTCCAGATTTCAGACCTTGCTGAAACCAGTGCATTCGTTGTTCACTACTGCCATGTGTGAAACTATCGGGAACAACCTGACCTGTAGCTCTACGTTGTAAATAGTCATCGCCAATTTTCTCGGCAGCATCCATTGCTTCTTCAATATCACCCTGTTCTAAAAATTGAGTGCGTTGTTGATTCTGATGCGCCCAGATACCAGCAAAACAATCCGCCTGTAATTCTAAACGGACAGAAAGCTGATTTCCTTGTGTTTGGCTAGCTTGTGCACGTGCTTGCTGTACTTGACCAGAGATGCCCAATAGATTTTGAATATGATGCCCGACTTCATGCGCAATAACATAAGCCTGTGCAAAATCCCCTGCTTGATCTTGACGAGAAAGTTCTGTCTGATTCTGCTCACCAGAAATACCCATTTGCTGGCGCATATCTTTAAAGAAAGCAGTATCGATATAAACTTTTTGATCAGCAGGACAATAAAACGGCCCCATCGCTGATTGTGCCCTACCACAAGCTGATTTATCGACACCGCTAAACAAAACTAAGCGTGGTGGCGTGTAAGTCATGCCAAGTTTTTGAAAAATCGGCGTCCAAGTATCTTCTGTATCCGCAAGAATAGTTCCAACAAAATCACTTGCCTCTTTCTGTTCAGCAGTTAAATTTTGTGGCGCAACACCCTGTTGTGAAGACTGAGCACTGGTAACCGCTTGAGTTGCTTGATAGGCTTGTTGTGGGTCTACTCCAAAAAACTTCCACGCAACAAATGCAACGATCAAACCTATAATACTGATACCACCTGCTTTTGCTCCGCCACCACCACGACGATCTTCAACATTGGTACTGACACGACGACCTTTCCAACGCATATTAACCTCACATATGATAATGATGGTGATTGAGCATTTTATTTATGCAGATGCTTTTGACCAAAATTTTTGAATAAGTATAACAACCATTAATACAATCGCACCTGCAATAAAGCCGATTCCTAAATTAATCAATGTTGGTGTCAAGGCACCAATAATTGAACCAAAACTTGGAATCAACTCTAAATGGTCTACGGTTTCTTCAGTAAAATGATGTAATAAAGGAACTGTATGCGAAATAATTCCACCACCTACCAAAAACATTGCAACCGTTCCAACAATAGATAATGTTTTCATTAGAATAGGAGCAAATGCGAGTAGACCACGACCTATTTTATTTTTAAACGCAGATGCTTGCTGTGTTAAATATAAGCCTAAATCATCAATTTTCACAATCATTGCAACAAAACCATAAACACCTACGGTCATTACGATTGCAATCACACTTAATACAGTCACTTTAGTCATAAATGCTGCTGTTGCAACTGTACCTAACGAAATCACCACAATTTCAGCAGATAAAATAAAATCGGTACGAATCGCACCTTTTACTTTTTCTTTTTCAAACTTGTCTAAATCTATTTCGATCTGTTCCAAGCTTTCATTGGCTTCCTCAGCTGTTTTTGCTTTTTTATGCTGGAGCATGTGTACAACTTTTTCTACTCCTTCATAACATAGAAATAAGCCGCCAATCATTAATAAAGGATTGATTAACCAAGGTGCAACTACACTAATCAGTAATGCTAATGGAACCAAGATAAGTTTATTAACGAAAGAACCCTTAGCAACCCCCCATACCACAGGCAACTCTCGATCTGCACGTACACCACTGACTTGCTGCGCGTTTAGGGCTAAATCATCACCCAACACCCCTGCTGTTTTTTTTGCAGCCATCTTACTCATTACCGCAACATCATCTAAAATCGTTGCAATATCATCGAGTAATAACAATAATCCACTCGCCATTTTTATTTCCCAGTTTGTATTTATTTCGCTATTGTAGAATTCCTCAATAAATTCACAACATTATTTTAAGAAAAAGTTTAAGCAATCGCTGACGAAAAAATTTTATTTCCCGTACAATAATATCAATCTTTATATTTATGAAACTACTGAATCTTGGAATATATCATGAGTAATGCTGATCAACGTCCAATCATCTTGACAGGCGACCGCCCTACTGGACAACTTCATCTTGGACACTTTGTTGGCTCATTACGCTCTCGTGTTGGTTTACAAGACAGTCATCATCAACACCTTTTATTAGCAGATGCTCAAGCACTCACTGATAATGCTGATAATCCAGATAAAGTCCGTAACAATATTCTTCAAGTTGCATTAGATTATTTGGCAGTTGGTATTGATCCAACCAAAACAACGATCTGTGTCCAATCATGCTTGCCTGCTCTCAATGAACTGACCATGCTCTATCTGAATTTTGTGACGGTTGCTCGTTTAGAACGCAATCCAACCATTAAGTCAGAAATTCAAATGCGTGGTTTTGAACGAGATATTCCTGCTGGCTTTTTATGTTATCCAGTGGCTCAAGCAGCAGACATTACCGCATTTAAAGCGACTGTAGTACCTGTTGGCGAAGATCAAATCCCAATGATTGAACAAACCAATGAGGTTGTACGTCGCGTTAACCGCCAAATTGGTCATGACTTATTACCTGAATGTAAGGCGCTGTTATCCAATATGGGACGTTTGCCAGGTTTTGATGGTAAAGCAAAAATGTCTAAATCTTTAGGCAATACTATTGTGCTGAATGCTTCTGATAAAGACATTAAAAAAGCAGTCAACGCAATGTATACCGATCCAAATCACTTAAGAATTGAGGATCCAGGTCAAGTCGAAGGTAATATTGTATTTACTTACCTTGATGCGTTTGATCCAAATAAAGAAGAAATCGAAGAACTAAAAGCGCATTACCGCCGTGGTGGTTTGGGTGATGGGACAGTTAAAAAACGTTTAGAGGGTGTACTCAAAGAATTGATCCTGCCGATTCGTGAACGCAGAGCTGAACTTGAAAAAGATCCTGATTATATTATGGACATTTTAAAACATGGTACAGATAAATGCCGTGACATTACTCAGCAAACATTAGATGAAGTGAAAAGTGGATTAGGTTTATTTAAATTCTAATTTACGTTACTTTTATCGCAAAAAAGCCTAGTATTTAGGCTTTTTTTATTTAACCATTTGATTTGAGTTCAATTTAAGAACTTTTAACACCCGTCTAAAACTAACAATTTTTGTCACATATTAACATCCCTTAACATCCATTAACACTAGTTTACATGAATACCTATGAACTCTGTCAGGTTTTTTTGTACTATAGCCAAGTAGATCAGTAAACACTAATCTCATGACATTTCTCCTTTCAACCGAAACTGTTTCTGCAGATTCGTTGTTCACGCAATGACTACCCCAATCATTGCGTTTTTTTTGCTTTAAATATTTAGCTTGGAATTTGATTGAATTTTATGCTCGATACAATTAATCTTATAAATAATTAGTTTTTATAATTTTTTTTAAAAAAATTTTTCCAAAAGAAAAAAGAGTATATACAAATGATATGGGATTTATTAATACACCCTTCCAACATTGTTTTTAGCGTTTCTTTATTGCTATGTCTATGTATAGGTGTATTGGAATTGATTTTATTAATGTTTGGGGGAAGCAGCAGCTTCATCGATCAATTTCTTCCCGATAGTTTGACTGACGTTGATCACGCTGATGTTTCTATGGATCATGCAGATAACCTTTTCACTCAGTTTTTAGAATGGCTATATCTTGGAAAAGTACCTTTACTAGTTTGGTTGATTATTTTCCTAACTGTTTATTCACTTACTGGTTTAATTATTCAAGATGTTTTTTTCAATTTTACTGAACACTATCTATCTGCTTGGATCATTGCACCTGCCTGTCTTTTTCTATGTATGCCACTCGTTCGTGTTGCAGCAAAACTCATTTCCAAAATTATTCCTAAAGATGAAACAACTGCGATTCATAGTGATGATCTGATTGGTCGTACTGCCAAAATTATATTGGGTGAGGCAAAGCCTAATTCTCCTGCCCAAGCAAAAGTGAAAGATCAATTTGGACAAATGCACTATGTTTTAGTGGAACCAGAATTAGATGTTGTTTTTACTCAAGGTCAAGATGTGATTTTAACTCAAAGAACCAAAATTGGCTTTCAGGCTATTTACGCTTAATTTTTTAATATAAATGATATGAGGGTGTTTTAATGTTCAATTCAGCATTAACTGAAATTTTAATTATTACAGGTGTAATTTTCGCAGCACTGATATTTATCGGTATCGTGATTGCTCGTTTATATACTCGTTCAAGCAAAGAAGTTTCATTCGTAAGAACTGGTTTCGGTGGAGAAAAAGTCATCTTGAATGGAGGTGCGATTGTGCTTCCTGTATTGCATGAAATCATCCCCGTCAACATGAATACACTACGCCTAGAAGTAAAACGTGCAGCTGACCAAGCTTTGATTACACGTGACCGTATGCGTGTAGATGTAATGGCAGAATTCTACGTTCGCGTAAAACCTACAGGTGAATCCATTGCGACTGCAGCACAAACCTTAGGTCGAAAAACCATGTCTCCACAGGAGTTAAAAGATTTAGTCGAAGGTAAATTTGTCGACTCTTTACGTGCTGTAGCCGCGGAAATGGCAATGGAAGAACTACATGAAAAGCGTGTCGACTTTGTACAAAAAGTTCAACAGGTGGTTTCTGAAGATTTATCTAAAAACGGTTTAGAACTTGAAACCGTTTCATTGACAGGTTTAGATCAAACTGGTTTTGAATATTTCAATCCACAAAATGCTTTTGATGCTGAAGGCTTAACTAAACTTACAGAAACAATCGAAGACCGTCGTAAGAAGCGTAATGATATTGAACAGGATGCTGATTTAGCGATTCGTGCTAAAAATCTTGAAGCAGAGCGTGCGCGCCTTGAGATTTCTCGTGAAGAAGAATATGCAAAACTGCAACAAGAACGCGAAATTTCCATTCGTAAAGCAGAACAACATGCTGAAATTGCTTCTCAAGAAGCAGGTAAAAAGCGTGAAGCCGAAGAAGCTCGTATTGCTGCTGAACGTGAAGTTGAACTTAAACGTATCGCTTCTGCTCGTGATGTAGAAAACGAAAATATCCAAAAAGCTCAACTTATTCAAAAAGCACAAGTTGAACAGAAAAAAACTATCGAACTCGCAGAGCAAGATCGTGCAATTGCTATCGCTGAAAAATCACGTGCCGAATCTGAAGCTAAAGCTCAAGCTGACAAAGCCAGAGCTGAGGCTGTAAAAGCTGAAGAAGAAGTTGTCACGGTGCGAGAAACTCAAAGAGCAGAACGTCAAAAAGCTGTCGAGCTTGTAGCAGCGAAACAAACTGCCGAGAAAGAAGCCATTGCGATTACCGTTGCTGCAGAGGCAGGTAAAAAAGCGGCTGCCGATGAAGCAGAAGCTGTGCGTATCGCTGCCGAAGCAGATGCTGAAAAGATTCGCTTAAAAGCGAAAGGTGAAGCCGATGCTAAAATATTGCTTGCCCAAGCTTTAGAGAAACAATATCAAGTTGATGCGGAAGGTGCTCGTGCAGTGAATGAAGCCGCCAATACTCTTTCTGCTGAGCAAGTGGAAATGCAAGTTCGTTTGGCATTATTAAAGCATTTACCAGAGATCATTCGTGAAAGTGTTAAACCAATGGAAAACATTGATGACATCAAGATTTTACAAGTGAATGGTTTAAGTAATTTCGCAGGTGGTTCTGTATCAGGTGAAACAGTTGAAAATACCCAAACCTCTTTGTCTGATCAGGTTGTGAATAGCGCCCTACGCTACCGTTCACAAGCACCGTTAATTGATAGCTTAATGAATGAATTGGGCTTACAAGGTGGTGATATCAATGGTTTAACTCAAGGGTTGAAACCTAAAGCTGAATAAGTATTTTCGATCTATTAAGAGTCTTAGTAATAAGGCTCTTTTTTATGAAAATCAAAAACTTGATCAATAAAAAACCCCAATATTTCTATTGGGGTTTTTTTTAAAGATTAAAATCTAACGTATTACGCCAAACCTTTCTCTTTTAAAACTTGCAACATAGTAGAACCAAGCTCAGCTGGGCTACGTGTGTAAGCCATTCCCGCACGTTCAAATGCAGCGAATTTCTCTTCAGCAGTACCTTGACCACCAGAAATGATCGCACCAGCATGACCCATACGCTTACCTTTAGGCGCAGTTACACCAGCGATGTAACCGACTACAGGCTTAGTCACGTTAGATTTGATGAATTCAGCAGCTTCTTCTTCCGCTGTACCACCGATCTCACCGATCATGATGATTGCATCAGTATCTGGATCGTCTTGGAACAATTGAAGCGCTTCAATCTGGTTCATACCTGGGATTGGGTCACCACCGA
>ERZ650302.1934-NODE-1934-length-11315-cov-7.524156_pt1 | contig 11315 bp, 7 predicted proteins | sample MGYA00376238_ERZ650302 | MGnify/ENA primary metagenome ERZ650302 (study PRJEB26733, sample SAMN07839298) | wastewater metagenome | biome: urban; feature: wastewater treatment plant; material: waste water | place: USA: North Carolina | collected 2016-04-28 ... | reverse complement strand
CCGGCTGCCTCAGCATGGATTTCACATCCAGCCCGGCGCAGAACGCCCGCCCCTCCCCGTGCAGGATCACGGCCCGCAGCCCTTTTTGCCGGGATAGCGCGTTCAGCGTCTCGTCGATGGCGTCGAACATGGCCCGATCCAGTGCGTTGAGCTTGTCCCCCCGGCAGAGCATCACCTCGGCGATCCCCTCCTGAAACACCCATTTGACCCTTGGCTTTTCCATCTCCGTCTTCGTCCTTTGATTCAACTGGTCATACCACAACGTTACCAGAGTGTTATGGGCAGGTACAGGGAGGCCGCCCCAGGCCTGCGACTAAAGTCGGCTGGCCCGGTGGTGGAGCCTTTGTCAGACTGGCCCCATGGTCACGGTGGAGCCTCTCATGTCACTTCTGTTCAATTTTGCCCGTCCACCGTTCGACGGCCTGGACGAGGAGGCACGCCAGCGGCTCGGTCAGCACCTCAGCATCTGCTACTTTCGCGCGGGCCAGACGGTGCAGCACGCCGGGGAGGAGCCCGCCGGGCTCTACCTCATCATCAAGGGGGCCGTGGAAGAGTCTGCCCCCCATCAATCCTTTGGCGACTATGGCGAGGGGGACATGTTCGACGTCCGTGCCCAGTTTGACGGGCACTGCCGCCACCGTTTCGCCGCCCTGGAAGATACCCTCTGCCAGCTCATTCCCCGCCCCGTCTTTCTGGCCCTGTGCGACGAGCACCCCCATATCGCCCGCTACTTCACCGCCACCCTGGCGGAGCGCCAGCGGGAGCAGGAGCGCCGCGGCCAGCTCGGACAGCAGAACCTGGCAGAGTTCATCCTGACCCGCATCGCTCCCGACCATCTGCAGGCGCCGCTCATCGTGGAAAGCAGCCTCTCGCTCCTGGCCGCCACCGAGGCCATGGTGGCCAGGGGCACCGACTGCCTGCTCTATCCCGGAGCAGACGGCAGCCTGAGCCTGGCCACCCGCAAGACCCTGCTCCACGCCCTCACCCTCAAGGGATTGTCGCTCAGTGCGCCGCTGGCGGTGCTGACCCCCACCCCGCTGACGGGTCTGCCACTGGGGAGCTATCTGTTCGATGCCCTGCTGCTGATGACCCGCCACCGCATCAAGCGCCTGGTCATCTGGCAGGGGCAGGAGGTGGCAGGCATCCTGCATTTGACCCAGGTGCTCGGGCTCTTCTCCACCCACTCCCATGTGTTGACCCTGCGCATCGCCCGCGCCGACTCCCCGGCCGCCCTCGAGGCGGTCGCCCGGGAGCAGCAGCAGCTCATTCGCTCCCTGTTTGCCCAGGGGATCCACACCCTGTTCCTGATGAAGCTCATCGCCACCATCAACGAGCAGTTGATCGCCAAGGCCTTTTCCCTGGTGATCCCTGCGGCGCAGCAAGAGCAGGTGTGCCTGCTGATGCTGGGGTCGGAGGGGCGTGGCGAGCAGATCCAGAAAACCGATCAGGACAATGCCCTGATCCTGCCGGATGGCCTGCCGTGGCCCACCCAGTCGGCGGATCTGGCCGCCTTCAGCGCCCTGCTGGCGCGCCTGGGTTATCCCCCTTGCCCGGGCAGGGTGATGGTCAACAACCCGGCCTGGGTGAAGCCGCTTGGCGGCTGGCTGCAAGGGATAGAGCAGGCCTGTGTGCGCGCCAGCGAAGCGGATCTGCTCTGGCTCGCCACCCTGGCCGATGCCCAGGCCATCACGGGAGATCGCGCCCGGCTCGCCCCCGTCGCCCGCCACCTGCGGGCCTGTCTCGCCGACCGGCCGGATCTGCTGGCGGAGATGGCAAGGGCCGCCGTCGCCTTTCACGCCCCCCTCACCCTCTTTGGCAGACTGGAGCAAGCCCCGGAGGGGCTGGATCTCAAGCGGGGCGGCCTCTTCCCCCTTGTCCACGGCGTCCGGGTGCTCTCCCTGGAGGCGGGGATCCTGGAGACCTCGACCACAGGACGCATCGAGGCCCTGGTGGGCCAGGGACGCCTCAGCCGGGACTATGGCACCAATCTGGCGGAGGCCTTCCGGCTGTTCATGCGGCTTCGGCTGCGCAGCCAGTTGCAGGAGGGAGACGGACGGGTGCGGGTGGCAGACCTCGGCCCCGCAGAGCGGGATCTGCTGCGCCATGCCCTGCACCAGGTGAAGAAGTTCCAGCAATGGCTCACCTTGCACTTTCGTCTTAGGCAATAGCGATGTGGATGCACTGGCGCCGCCGCTGGCTTGGCAGGACGTTTCGGGAGGGGGAGTTTGCCCCGCTCTTTGCCCGCCCTGCTGGCGACGAGTGGGTGGCGCTGGACTTCGAGACCACCAGCCTGGATCCGGCGCTGGCGGAGATCGTCTCCATCGGGGCGGTGCGCATCCGGGGCAACCGGATAGAGACGGGCGATGCCCTTGCCATCCGGGTCCAGGCTCCCGCCAGCCTGAGCGCCGGGTCCGTGGTGATCCACGGCCTGCGCCATCAGGATCTGCAACAGGGAATGGCACTGGAGCCCGCGCTGCGCGCGCTGCTGGAGTTCATCGGCCCCCGTGAGCTGGTGGGGTATCACATCGCCTATGACCTGCGCATTCTCAACCTCGCCTGCCAACGGCTGTGGGGGCTCACCCTGCCCCAGCGCGGCATCGAGGTGAGCCGCCTCTATCACGATCACCTCTATCGCCGCTATCCCGATGCCGCCATCGATCTGCACCTGGCCGCGATCTGTCGCCATCTGGCGCTGCCAGCCCTGCCCCCCCACGACGCCCTGAGCGATGCCGTCACCGCCGCCCTTGTCTTTGTACGCCTGCATCAGGGCGGCCCGCTGGCTTATCCCAAAGTCTAATTGTTCAGAAATAACATTTAATTCACATTTTGCTTACATGGACAGCCGTGCTGTCCGGTAGGGAACCCCTCATCCACCGCTGACATTCACTGTCATGGAGAACTGCAATGGAACAGCAACCGTATCTTCGGATCCAGCAAGATCCCAACTTCCAGACACTGGTCGCCAAACGCCAGCGTTTTGCCTGGACCCTCTCCATCCTCATGCTGGGGCTCTACCTGGCGTTCATCCTGCTCATCGCCTTTGCGCCGGGCTGGCTTGGCACCCCCTTGAGCGAAGGCTCCAGCATCACCCGTGGCATCCCGGTCGGGATTGGTCTCATCGTATCGGCCTTCGTGCTGACCGGTATCTACGTATTTCGTGCCAACGGCGAGTTCGACGAACTGAACCAGAAGATCCTCAAGGGAGCGCAATCATGAAAGGCAAGTTTCTGCTGCCACTGGCAGGTCTGATCTCCACCCCCTTGCTGGCGGCCGACGCCATCAGCGGCGAGGTGCAACGCCAACCCCTCAATATCTCGGCCATCGTGATGTTCGTGGTCTTCGTGGCCGCCACCCTGTTCATCACCTACTGGGCCTCCAAGCGCAACCGCTCGGCCTCCGACTACTATGCCGCCGGCGGGCGCATCACCGGCTTCCAGAACGGTCTGGCCATCGCCGGTGACTACATGTCCGCCGCCTCCTTCCTCGGCATCTCCGCACTGGTCTATACCTCGGGCTACGACGGTCTCATCTACTCCATCGGCTTCCTGGTGGGCTGGCCCATCATCCTGTTCCTGATCGCGGAGCGGCTGCGCAACCTCGGCAAGTACACCTTTGCCGACGTGGCCTCCTACCGCCTCAAGCAGACCTCGGTGCGCAGCCTCTCCGCCAGCGGCTCCCTGGTGGTGGTCGCCCTCTACCTCATCGCCCAGATGGTCGGTGCCGGCAAGCTCATCGAGCTGCTGTTCGGCCTCCAATACCATGTGGCCGTGGTGCTGGTCGGCATCCTGATGGTGCTCTACGTGCTGTTCGGCGGCATGCTGGCCACCACCTGGGTACAGATCATCAAGGCGGTGATGCTGCTCTCCGGTGCCTCCTTCATGGCCATCATGGTGATGAAGTCCGTCAACTTCGACGTCGGTACCCTGTTCAGCGAAGCGGTCAAGGTGCATGCCAATGGTGCGGCCATCATGAGCCCGGGCGGCCTGGTCGCCGACCCCATCTCCGCCATCTCCCTTGGGCTGGCCCTGATGTTCGGTACCGCCGGTCTGCCCCACATCCTGATGCGCTTCTTTACCGTGAGCGATGCCAAGGAAGCCCGTAAATCGGTGTTCTATGCCACCGGCTTCATCGGCTACTTCTACATCCTCACCTTCATCATCGGCTTTGGCGCCATCCTGCTGGTCAGCACCAACCCGGACTTCAAGGACGCCACCGGCGCCCTGCTGGGGGGCACCAACATGGCGGCCGTCCATCTGGCCGACGCCGTGGGTGGCAGCCTGTTCCTCGGCTTCATCTCCGCCGTGGCCTTCGCCACCATCCTCGCCGTAGTCGCCGGGTTGACCCTGGCGGGCGCCTCTGCGGTCTCTCACGACCTCTATGCCTGCGTCATCAAGGAAGGCAAGGCCAACGAGGCCGACGAGCTGCGTGTCTCCAAGATGACCACCCTGGTGCTGGGTGTGGTCGCCATCGGCCTTGGCATCCTGTTCGAGAAGCAGAACATCGCCTTCATGGTGGGCCTGGCCTTCTCCATCGCGGCGAGCTGCAACTTCCCGGTGCTCTTCCTCTCCATGTTCTGGTCCCGCCTGACCACCCGTGGCGCCGTCTATGGCGGCTGGCTCGGTCTCATCAGCGCCGTGACCCTGATGATCCTGGGCCCCACCGTCTGGGTGAAGGTGCTGGGTCATGCCCAGGCCATCTTCCCCTACGAATACCCGGCGCTCTTCTCCATGGGGCTGGCTTTCATCGGGATCTGGTTCTTCTCGGTCACCGACAAGTCCCAGGCAGCCTCCGACGAGCATGCGAAGTTCTTCCCGCAGTTCGTCAGATCCCAGACCGGGCTCGGTGCCTCCGGCGCCTCCGCCCACTAAGTGGCATCCCACGCATCCAAGCCGGCCCAGTGCCGGCTTTTTTCATGACCGCCCCCTCGCCTCCCCTCTGCAAGAGAGGCCGGAGCCCGTTGCCGGCCTGGTCGTGAAACCTTCCCCCCTGCAATGGGGCCAGATCACAGTTCCTGCTAAAACTTTCGGGGGATCTGTGCCATAATGCGCGCCATTTGACAGACAACCTGGGACATCTCCTTTGTTAAGCAGCAACAACATCACCATGCAGTTCGGCGCCAAGCCGCTGTTTGAGAACATCAGCGTCAAGTTTGGCGGCGGCAACCGCTACGGCCTCATCGGCGCAAACGGCTGTGGCAAGTCCACCTTCATGAAGATCCTCGGCGGCGATCTGGAGCCCACTGGCGGTAATGTGAGCCTGGACGTCAACGAGCGCATCGGTAAGTTGCGCCAGGATCAGTTCGCCTACGAAGAGATGCGCGTGCTGGACGTGGTCATGATGGGCCATAGCGAGCTGTGGGCCGCCATCGCCGAGCGCGATGCCATCTATGCCAACCTCGACGCCACCGACGACGACTACATGAAGGCCGCCGAGCTGGAAGGTCTGGTCGCCGAGTATGACGGTTACACCGCCGAGGCCCGCGCCGGCGAGCTGCTGCTGGGTGCCGGCATCCCCATCGAGCTGCACAACGGCCCCATGAGCGAAGTGGCCCCGGGCTGGAAACTGCGGGTGCTGCTGGCGCAGGCGCTCTTCTCCAACCCCGACATCCTGTTGCTGGACGAACCGACCAACAACCTGGACATCAACACCATTCGCTGGCTGGAGCAGGTGCTCAACGATCGTGAAAGCACCATGATCATCATCTCTCACGACCGTCACTTCCTGAACTCCGTCTGCACCCACATGGCGGATCTGGACTACGGCGAGCTGCGCGTCTACCCGGGCAACTACGACGAGTACATGCTGGCTGCCACCCAGGCCCGCGAGCGCCTGCTGGCCGACAACGCCAAGAAGAAGGCCCAGATCGCCGATCTGCAATCCTTCGTCTCCCGCTTCAGCGCCAACGCCTCCAAGTCCAGCCAGGCTACCTCCCGCCTCAAGCAGATCGACAAGATCAAGATTGAGGAAGTGAAGGTCTCCAGCCGTCAGAACCCCTTCATCCGCTTCGAGCAGGACAAGAAGCTCTACCGCAACATCCTGGAGATCGAAGGCGTCTCCAAGGGTTATGGCGACGGTCCCCTGTTCAAGGGGCTCAACATGATGCTGGAAGTGGGCGAGAAGGTCGCCATCCTGGGTACCAACGGGATCGGTAAGTCCACCCTGATCAAGACGCTGGTCGGTGCCCTGGCACCGGATACCGGCACCATCAAGTGGTCCGAGAACGCCCAGATCGGCTACTACGCCCAGGATCACGCCGACGATTTCGACACCGATCTCAACGTGTTCGACTGGATGGCCCAGTGGAAACAGGCCAACGAAGATGAACAGGCGGTGCGCTCAGTGCTGGGTCGTCTGCTGTTCACCCAGGACGACATCAAGAAGCCGGTCAAGGTGCTCTCCGGTGGCGAGCAGGGTCGCATGCTGTTCGGCAAGCTGATGATGCAGCGTCCCAACATCCTGATCATGGATGAGCCGACCAACCACCTGGACATGGAATCCATCGAATCCTTGAACCTGGCGCTGGAGATGTACAAGGGCACCCTGATCTTCGTCTCCCACGACCGCGAGTTCGTCTCCTCCCTGGCGACCCGCATCCTGGAGCTGACCGAAGACGGCATCCGCGACTTCGGCGGCACCTACGAGGATTACCTGCGCACCCAGGGTGTGGTGTAATCCTCCGCTTTCAAGCAAAGCGATCAGAACCGGCGCCTCGTGCGCCGGTTTTTTTATGCCTGCTGGCAACGCCGAGCGGGATGCAAACCAGGACGATGCACGACTTAGCTCATCCCTGCCAGAGCAGGTAGCCGCCCCCCCTTGTACCGCGTACAGATAAAAAAACGGCTCCATGATGGAGCCGTTTTCACACTTGGGGCCGTGAGGCTGACCTACTCGACAGTGGCTTCCACGTCGGTGAAGTATTCGATCTTGGCCGCCTTGCGCAGCTCGTCGATCAGCGACTTGTAGTCGGCCTGTGCCTTGCCCTGACCCAGCTGACCTTGCAGCAGGCTCACCATCTGGGACGGCTCCTTGATGACGTTGACCTTGTCCAGCGCCACCACCACACGATCACCGTTGGCTTCGGTCACCAGCTCGACGCTCGGCTTGCCATCGGTCGGATGGGGCATGCGGAACACCTGGGTCACCAGGTTCTGGTCCATCTCCTGGGCGAAACGGGATACGCCGGTATGGGTATCCACTTTCAGACCCAGCGCGGTCAGGTCGGCCTGAACGTTCTCACCGGCCTTGAGCTTGTCCAGCAGACCCTGGGCCTTGCCACGGGCCACTTCACTGGCCTTGTCGTGCTTGATGGCGGTGATCACCTGCTCTTTCACCTCGGCAAGCGGCTTGGCCGCCTTCGGCTGGTGACCCATGATGTGCAGCACCAGCGCCTTGCCATCGGAGAGCTCGATCACGTCGGAGTTGGTGTTGTCATCGCGCAGCTGTTCGGAGAACGCCACGGAGAGCACCTTGGGATCATTGAGCGGTGCCGGCGCATCGGCCTGGCTGAAATAGCCGGTGGACTGCACCTGGAGGCCCATGGCTTCGGCGGTCAAGTCCAGGGAGTCCGGGTTCTCGAAGCTGCTGTCGGCCATCTTCTGCTGTTCGGCGAAGAACTGCTCCTTGGCCTTCTCAGACTGCAGACGGGCGATGGTATCGCTCATCACGTCCACGAAGGGCTTGGTCTTGGCAGGCTCGACGGCCAGCAGCTTGATGATGTGGAAGCCGAACGGGCTCTTCACCACGGCGGAGAGATCGCCAGCCTTGGCCAGCGCGAACGCGGCTTTCTCGAAGGCAGGATCCATCACCCCTTTCTCGAACCAGTCGAGCTCCCCGCCCTTCTTCGCGGAGAAGGTATCGGAGGAGTCGGCCTTGGCCAGCGCGGCGAAATCGTCACCCGCCTTGGCCTTGGCCAGCACGGCCTCGGCTTTCTGCTCGGCGGCCTTTTCATCCTTGCCAAACGGGATCAGGATGTGAGCCACATGACGACGCTCGGCACGCTGGAACAGGTCCTGGTGCTGATCGTAGTAATCCTGGGCATCCTGCTCGGTGACCTTGATGTTCTTGCCAAGGTTCGCGGCATCGAGCAGCAGATAGTCGACCTTGACCGTCTCGTCGTTCATGAAGCGAGCGCTGTTGGCCTTGTAGAACTGCTCCACCTCGGCATCGCTCACCTCGATCCCGTCCACATAGGCGGAAGCGGCCAGACGGATCAGGCGCAGGTCACGGGTCTGGTTGTAGAGACGATCCAGTTGCTCGGCTTCACCCTTGAGGGCGAACTCCGATCCCAGCACGGCGCCCATCAATTGCTGGCGCACCATGTCCTGGCGCAGGGAGTCGCGGAACATCTCGGGGGTCATGCCGGCACGGCGAATGAGCTGCAGGTAGCGGTCATTGCTGAACTTGCCGTTCTCGGCAAACTCGGGCATGGCGACGATGGCCTGCTTGATTTGCTCATCGCTGACGCGCAGACCCAGGGAGCGAGCCTTGTCATCGATCAGCGCCTGATCGATCAGACGGTCCAGCACGCCACGGCGGAACTGTTTCATGTAATCGGGATTGGCGGCCAGCTGGTTGAAGGCCTCACCCATTTGGGATTCCATGCGGGCCCGCTCATTGCGGTAGGCATTCTCCAGTGCGGGGGCACTGATGTCATTGCCGTTGACGGTGGCGGGGGCGGTACGTGCCGGGCCATTGAGGTAGCTGCCTACACCGGCCAAGGCAAAGGAGAGGATGATCAGGCCCAAGATAACCTTGGCTACCTTGCCCTGCGCCCCTTCGCGTAGTTTATCCAACATCATGTTTGTACTTATGCTCCCGAACTCGATGGGCGTAAATAATGAAAAGGCGCACCGATTGCGATGCGCCTTGGTCAAGCAGTATGAGGGAGAGCCCTCTCACTTGTCTGGTCAGAGACCAAGGACGGTGCCGATAGATATCAGCGACCGGCTTAGTTGACCGCGTCTTTCAGGGCCTTGCCGGCTTTGAAGGCAGGAACTTTACCGGCAGCGATTTCGATGGTCGCACCAGTTTGCGGGTTACGGCCAGAACGAGCGGCACGCTCGCGAACGGCGAAAGTACCGAAGCCAACCAGAGCAACCTGGTCACCCTCTTTCAGGGCTTCACCCACGGCGTCAATGAAAGCATCCAGCGCACGGCCAGCGGCAGCTTTGGAGATATCAGCACCGTCTGCAATCTTGTCAATCAGTTGAGATTTATTCACTCTTATATTCCCCTTTTATCGAACATCGCTGCGGCACTGATTTCCCTGGCCACAACAAGTGGAGGTTTTATAACAAGCCTCCTGATCAGTTGCAAGTGACAATCTGGCGCAAACCCGCGCCACATCACGCATTGCGACTCATCATGAGTACCCGATCGGTGGTCAAGGCTACTTCCGTTGTCCGGTGCATGCAAGCCTTAACCACCCCCCGAATGCGCCAAATTTGCGGCGCATCAACATTTACACGACAGAAACGCGTTCGAAACCTTGCGGATTGTCCTGCAACGCCAGTGCAAGCACCTCATCAATCCAGCGAACCGGATAGATTTCAAGATCTTGTTTGACGTTGGCCGGGATCTCCTCGAGGTCACGTTCGTTCTCTTTCGGGATCAGCACACGCTTGATGCCACCACGGTGGGCCGCCAGCAGTTTCTCCTTGAGACCACCGATGGGCAACACCTCGCCACGCAGGGTGATTTCACCCGTCATGGCCACGTCGGCACGCACCGGGTTGCCGGTGAGGCTGGAGACCAGGGCGGTACACATGGCGATACCGGCGCTCGGGCCGTCTTTCGGGGTCGCCCCTTCCGGCACGTGCACGTGGATGTCGCGCTTCTCGTAGAAGTCGCCGTTGATACGCAGCTTCTCGGCACGGGCTCGCACCACTGTCATGGCCGCCTGGATGGACTCCTGCATCACGTCACCGAGGGAACCGGTGTAAGTGAGCTTGCCCTTGCCCGGCATGTTGGTGGTCTCGATGGTGAGCAGATCGCCCCCCACTTCGGTCCACGCCAGCCCGCACACCTGACCAATCTGGTTCTGGTCGGTGGCCTTGCCATAGTCAAAGCGCTGTACCCCCAGGAACTCCTTGAGGTTCTCCTGGTTGACCTGAACATGCTTGATGCTCTTGTCCAGCAGGATGCGTTTGACTGCCTTGCGACAGATTTTGGAGATTTCACGCTCCAGGCTGCGCACACCCGCCTCGCGGGTGTAGTAGCGAATCACCCCGATCAGCGCCGAATCCTCGATGGTGATCTCGGAAGGCTTCAGGCCGTTGCGCTGGATCTGCTTGGCCACCAGGTGCTGCTTGGCAATGTTGAGCTTCTCGTCCTCGGTGTAACCGGACAGACGGATCACTTCCATCCGGTCCAGCAGCGGACCCGGGATGTTCATGGAGTTGGAGGTGGCCACGAACATCACGTCCGACAGGTCATAATCCACTTCCAGATAGTGATCGTTGAAGCTGCTGTTCTGCTCGGGATCCAGCACCTCCAGCAGGGCGGAAGCGGGATCGCCACGCATGTCCGAGCTCATCTTGTCGATTTCGTCGAGCAGGAACAGCGGGTTCTTCACGCCGACTTTCGCCATCTTCTGGATGAGCTTGCCGGGCATGGAGCCGATATAGGTGCGGCGGTGACCGCGGATCTCCGCCTCGTCACGCACGCCGCCCAGCGCCATGCGCACGTACTTGCGACCGGTCGCCTTGGCGATGGACTGCCCCAGGGAAGTCTTGCCGACACCCGGTGGACCGACGAGGCACAAGATAGGCGCCTTCACCTTATCCACGCGTTGCTGCACTGCGAGGTATTCAATCACGCGCTCTTTGACTTTTTCAAGCCCATAGTGGTCTTCGTCCAAGATTTTTTGGGCTTTCGCCAAATCTTTATTGACCTTGGTGGCTTTTTTCCACGGAATCGAAGCCAGCGTTTCAAGGTAGTTGCGCGTCACACCTGCTTCAGCCGACATCGGTGACATGAGTTTGAGCTTTTTCAACTCGGAATCGGCTTTATCCTGCGCTTCTTTCGGCATTTTGGCGGCGAGGATTTTTTTCTCCAGCTCTTCCATATCGGCGCCGTCTTCGCCTTCGCCGAGTTCTTTTTGAATCGCTTTGACCTGCTCGTTCAAATAGTATTCACGCTGACTCTTGTCCATTTGGCGTTTGACGCGCCCACGGATGCGCTTTTCGACCTCGAGGATGTCGATTTCGACTTCCATTTGACGCATGACGTTTTCAAGGCGGGTTTTGACGCTGCGCAATTCAAGCATTTCTTGCTTGATTTCAAGTTTAATCGGCAGATGCGCGATGATGGTGTCC
>ERZ650302.1925-NODE-1925-length-11351-cov-70.397309_pt1 | contig 11351 bp, 9 predicted proteins | sample MGYA00376238_ERZ650302 | MGnify/ENA primary metagenome ERZ650302 (study PRJEB26733, sample SAMN07839298) | wastewater metagenome | biome: urban; feature: wastewater treatment plant; material: waste water | place: USA: North Carolina | collected 2016-04-28 ... | reverse complement strand
CAAATGAGAACTTAGGATTTAATGCTGCAACTGGTGAGTATGTAGATATGTTTGAGGCTGGAATTGTAGATCCTGCAAAAGTTGAAAGAGTTGCAATGCAAAATGCTGTTTCAGTAGCATCACTACTTTTAACAACAGAAGCAACTGTTACAGATATTAAAGAAGATAGACCTAGTATGCCTGATATGAGCGGAATGGGTGGTATGGGCGGAATGCCAGGAATGATGTAATAATTGTCCAGATTTGTCTAACTATGTCTATTTATCGTACCTCTTTGGGGTACGATGTCCACTTTTCCTAACTTTTTCTTAACCACAGTTGTCTAGCTATGACTAAGTTTGTCTAGATTTGTCCAAATTAGTTGTAGGAATGTAAACTTTATAAATTTATTAATAACTTTATAATAATTTATTTGATAAAATTTTATTTATGAAAATAACAAAATTAAGACATCAATTTTATATATTTCAAATATTGTTAACATTTATATTGTTTTTATTTTTAGGATTTACTTATTGTTTCTATGAAATTCAATATAAAAAAGATGTTGAATCTTATGTAAAAAGTGAAGTTTTATTGCATAAAAAAGTAATAATTTCATCAATTGAAAATGCAAATTTAGAATTTAAAAAAAGAAAAGACCTTTTTTATGAAATTCATCAGTCTGCATTACAAATTATGAGAAATAATCCAAATATAGATTTAAAAGATTTACAGCAAAATTTAAAAGAAGAATTTAGATTAATTAATACAGAAATTGAAATATATTTGATTGATAAAACTTATACTATTTACAAAACGACTTTCCAAAAAGATTTAGGATTTAATTTGTCTATTGCAAATGATGCAAAAACTTTTTTAGATAAAACTACAAAAGATGGAAAAGTTTATCTTTCTGATTTTGCATCAACTGATTCATTAAATATGGGATATAAATTATATTCATATTCTAAATTAGATGAAAATAAATATTTAGAGTTGGGCTTTATAGATAAAGGAATAAGTAATACAGTAATCTCTACAATAAGTGAAAATATAAAATCTTCAAATAAAATAAATGTATTTGTTGTTGGAAAAAATGAAAAAGGATTTTATACTTATGAATTAGTAAAAAATAGTGAGATTCTAAATAAAGAAGAATTTTTTAAGAATGTAGAGATTGTTTCTCTAGATAATATTAAGAAATATGAGATATTAGATATTGGAGTCAATCTTAAACAACAAATGAATATTGTTGATAATTTTGTAACAATAATAACTCCTATTTTTGAAAAAAATATGTATGATGTTTTGGGATTTGAAAATATTGTGATGAAATTAGAAATAGATATAAGTGAAAAAAAAGAGTTTTTAAAAGATTTTGAGAAAATTATAATTCTTTCAATAGTTATACTTTCTATATTTTTAACAATCCTTTATGTTTTTATTAAAAGATATTTTACTAGTCCTATTGAAAAGATTCTAAACTCAATATCAATTAATAAAAAAGTTGATGATAAACAAATTCTTTCTTTAAATAATGAATTAACAGAAATATCAAATGAATATAACTTACTATTTGATAAGTTAAATGAAGAAATAGATTTAAATAAAAAACTTCTTTTAGTTGATACTTTAACAAATTCATATAATAGAAAATATTATGTTATGACAATGAATGAAGTTCTGTCTTTAAACAATAGATATAAAATGCCTTTTTCTATAATATTATTTGATATTGATGATTTTAAGAAAATAAATGATGGCTATGGACATTTAGTTGGAGATAAAGTTTTAATAAATATTGTTAAATTGATAAATGAAGATATTAGAAAAACAGACACTCTTTATAGAGTAGGTGGAGAAGAGTTTATAATAATCTGTAAGAACACTATTAAATCAGATGCCATAATCATTGCTGAAAAGATTAGAAAGAAAGTTGAGGAATCATTAAATATTATTGAAAATAAAACTATTACAATAAGTATTGGTGTGACGGAAGTAATATCGGATGATGATGAGAATTCAATTTATAAAAGAGTGGACGATAATCTTTATATGTCTAAAAATAGTGGGAAAAATAGAGTAACCTCAAATTAGATTTTTTTAAATGACCGATAATGTCCAACTTTGTCCATCAAAAATCGACATTAATTTTTTCCTAACCTAATTTCTAAACCATAGATGTCTAAGCATTTTTTTTGATAAATAATTTTCTATAAAACACTATATTATAAAGGTATTTTCTAGTGTTTTTAATTTATTTTAAAAGTGTCTCAAAATGTCCAAGTTGAATTTTTGGATTTTGACTAGATTTGTCCAGATTTTACTAAGATAGTCTAGTAGAGTCAAAGTTTGTCTAATTTTGATTCAAAGATGATGCAACAATTTAGTTTTTATAAATTAAAAAACTAAAATCTTTTTTAAAAGAGGGTAATTTTTACTCTCTTTTTTTATTATTTAAAATCAAAAAATTATTAAACTTACTCTAAATAAACTATTTTTTAAAACTCTTTTTAGCCATATAATAATTATTTTTCAACATAAATAAAATTATTTTTTCTAGTAAAATAAAATTCAAATAATTTAGATATAATAAAAAAAGTGATTTTATATACTAGGTTAGAATCCATAATTTTAGAATAAAAAAGGTATTAGATGAGAAGATTTTACTATTTTATAGTATTGTTTTTTATTTTTAATATTTATTTATTTGCACAAAGTGATAGTTCATTTGTAGTAATAGATGCTAATACAAATAAAGTTTTAATAGAAGAAAAATCAAATAAAAAACATAAAATAGCAAGTCTTACAAAAATTTGGACTGCTTTAATTGTTTTAGAAAATAGTAACTTAGATGATGAAGTAGTAGTTTCAAAGAGAGCAACTTTACAGCAAGGTTCATCTATATATTTAAAAGAGAATCAAATTTGTACTATAAAAGATTTGGTTCATGGAATGTTGCTTCGCTCTGGTAATGATGCTTCAGTTGCTTTGGCAGAACATATTGCTGGAAGTGAAGAAAAATTTGTAAAACTTATGAATAAAAGAGCAAAAGAGTTTGGTATAAAAAATACAAAATTTGTAGATGTTACAGGACTTGGAAACAATATATCAACTGCAAAAGATGTAGCAATTATGTTTGAATTGGCTTTAAAAAATAGCAAATTTAAAGATATATCAGGTCAATCTTCATATAAAAATAGTTTAGATGGTCAAATTTGGAAAAATAAGCATAAACTAGTTGTAGAAAACAGTAAGGCTTTTGCAGGTAAAACTGGATATACAAAACAAAGTGGAAGGACTTTAGCTACTGCTTTTTATGATGAAAAAAGTTCTAAATCATTTATAGTAGTTACTTTAAATGAAAAAGATGATTGGAAAGTGCATAAATCTTTGGCTCAAAAAGTTTTTATGAAATAGAACTAGTTTAAAATATATATAAATTATGGGGTGTTTATGAAATTATTTTTGTTACTGTTAGTAAGCACATTTTTGTATTCATCAAGTTTAGAAAAAGTATCTATTCAATTTAATTGGAAATATCAGTTTGAAGTTGCTGGATTTATTGCTGCAAAAGAGAAAGGATTTTATGAGAATGTTGGTTTGGATGTTGAACTTAAAGAGTATAATCCAGAAGTAGATATACTTTTTGATGTTTTAAATAATAAAGTTACATATGGAATATCAAATTCAAATATAGTTTTAGAAAATAAGAAGATAGCTTCAATAGTTCTTTTGGCAACTTATTTACAAAAATCACCTTTAGTTTTTATAACAAAACCAGATATAAAAACCCCTTCACAATTTTTGGGAAAAACTATTATGGGAAATAAAGATGAGTTAAAAAATAGCTCTTTAGCACTTTTTCTTTCACATTTTAATATAAATTTTTCAAATACAAAATTTATACCACATAATTTTAAAATAGATGATTTTATTAATGGTAAAGTTGAAATAATGAGTGCTTTTAGGTCAAATCAATTATATGAATTAGATAAAAGAAAGATAGATTACAACATAATAGATCCAGCTGATTATGGTTTTGTTATGAGCGCTGTAAATTTATATACTTCAAAAGAGGAAGCTTTTAAAAATAAAGATAGAACTCAAAAATTTATTGAAGCAACAAATCGTGGTTGGGAGTATGCTTTAAAAAATAAAGAAGAGATTATAGATATTTTAATAAAAAAATATGGAGTTAATAAGTCAAAAGAAGCGCTTCTTTATGAGAGAGATGTTGTAAATCAAGTTATGATGAGAGATTTTTATCCTATTGGAAAAGTAAGTCCAGAGCTAACGCAAAGATTGGTAAAACAGCTAAGTTATTCTGGTATGATAGAACCAAATCAAAAAATAAATCACATCTTTTTTGAAAATATAGTAGATAAAATTCCTAGTGATTTTTCTTTAACTAAAAGTGAAAAAGAGTATTTAAATAGTAAACATAGTTTAAAGATGTGTATTGATCCATTTTGGTATCCAATAGAGTTTATGAAAGATGGAAAAATTTCTGGAATAACATCTGATTTAAAAAGATATTTTGAGGAAAAAATTCAAATAAATATAGATGTAGTACCTACAAACAACTGGAATGAATCTCTTGATTTTATAAAAGATAAAAAGTGTGATATTATATCTTCAATTTCTCCTAGCTATGATAGAATGAGCTACTTAAATTTTACAAAACCAATATTAACTCTTCCTATTGTAGTTACAACACAAAAAGACAAACCTTTTTTAAGAGATATTTCACTTCTTAAAAATGAAAAAATAGCTATTTTAAAAGGACATTTTATTGCTGAATATATTAAAGATTATTTTCCATATTTAAAAATAGTTGAAGTTGCATCAATGAATGAAGGGCTTTATTTAGTAGAACAAGGAGAAGTTTATGGATATATTGATAATGCGCTTGTTTTATCTTCAACAATACAAAAAGAGTTTTCAAATAGTTTAAAAATTGGCTTTAGATTTGATATTTTAGATGAACTCTCAATAGGGACTAGAAATGATGAACCTATTTTAAATGATATATTTTCAAGACTTGTAGATGATTTAGATGAAACAAAGAAACAAGAGTTTTTAAATAACTGGACCATTATTACGGAACAAGTTGGTTGGTTTAGTTTAAAAGAGATTATATTTTTAGTTATATTTACAACTACTATTTTTGGTGGATTGATTTTTTATCAAAGAAAGTTGAAAATACTAAATAAAAAGCTTAAAGAATTGTATTTAACAGATAAGTTAACAGGACTTTATAATAGATTTAAAATAGATAAAGAGCTCTCTTCGCAAAAAGATAATATAGATAGAAATGATAGTTACTCTTGTGGTTTAATACTTATTGATATTGATTATTTTAAAAGTATAAATGATACTTTAGGGCATTTAGTAGGAGATTGTATTTTAAAAGATATTTCAAAGTTATTAAAAAATAATCTCAGAAAAACAGATATTATTGGAAGATGGGGAGGAGAAGAGTTTTTGATTATTCTTCCATTCACTTCAAAAGATATTGCAAAAAAAGTTGCTGAAAATTTAAGAGCTCTTATTGAAGAGAATAATTTTTCTTATAAGATGAATAGAAAAATAACAATTAGCATAGGAGTAACAGAGTTTTCAAAGAGTAAAAGTGTAGAAGATACTCTTTTACTCGTAGATAATCTACTTTATAAAGCTAAAGAAAATGGAAGAAATAGGGTAGAAGAGTCTTAATTTATTTGGTAGTTTATAGGAATTTGAATATTCCAAACTGTTTTATTTAATTCATTTGGAATGGCTTCAAAAAATCCTATATTTGTAAGAAGTTCAATGCTTGCTTCATCCAATTTTTCAAATTTTGATTTATTAATAATTTTTATATTTGTAACTTTTCCATCTTTTAAAATATCAAAAGATACTATCACTTTTCCAGTTTGATTTAATCTTTTTGCAACTTTTGGATAGACTTTATTCTTCTCTATCTTATTTTTTACTTTTGCTAAATATTCACTCTCTAGATTTTTATTTTTTTCGTTGTTTGAATTTTCTTGAATAGAAGATTGTTGCTTTTGTGAAGTTTCATTTTGTTCAGCTACATGCATTTTTTCAATATTTTCAGTTGCTTGTTCAACTATCTTTTCTGGAGTTTTTTCAACAACTTTTTCAATTTGTTTCTCTTGTTTTACAATCTTCTTTTCAACTTTTTTTGGCTTTTCTATAACTTTTGGTGCAGGTTTTTCAACAATTTTTTCAATAATTGGTTCAGTAACAATCTCTTTTTCTATCTCTTTTGTAACTTCTTCCACTTTTTGAATTGCAACACTATTTAATGATATTTTTGTAATACTCTCTTCTTCTTTTTTTGTTTCAAGGCTTATTTCACTAATAACATTAATGAACATTACCGCAAGAATTAAATATATAAAACTAGTTATAAAAAAAGAGTTTAAATATCGTTTCATTTTAAACCTTTACTTCTTTGTTACTATTGATACATTCGAGAATTCATTTTTCTTCAACATATCTAAAACATTTACAAAATGTTCAAATTTTGTCTCTTTATCAGTATTTAAATGAATTGGTGTATCTTTAGATTTTTCTAAAAGTTCAAATTCAATATTTTCTAAAGATATGTTTATATCTTCTAAAAATAGTTCACCTTGATTATTTATAACTATTACTACCTCTTTATCACTTTTTAATTTACTAGCATTTTTAGAATCTGGTAAATTTACAGGAATTATCCCTTTTGTTATAAATGTAGAAGTTAATAGAACAATTGCAAGAAGTACTAATAAAACATCTATAAATGGAATAACATTTATTGAATCATATTTCTGTAGCTTCATAATCACTTTCCAAAACTTCTGCAAATCTACTTAATATATTGTAAAAAACCATAGATATAATTGCAACAACTAATCCAGCAGCAGTTGCTTTAAGAGCTAGTGCTAAACTCTCCATAATTTTTGAAGCATCAATATCTCCTGCATTTCCCATTGTCATAAATGTAAGCATAATCGCTAAAACAGTTCCTAAAAGTCCAATATATGGAGAGTTTGAAGCAATAGTTCCAATTATTGTAAGATGTTTTGTAAGTGCAATATCTAAAGCTTTTTTTGTTTTGTAGCTTTTTACATCAATTTTTTTATAAAACAAAACTCTTTCTATAAAGAAAAAAACAGCAATAAAACTCATAATTACTAATAAAGCTATTACTCCATAATCAACTAAATGTTTTAATGTTTCAATATCATCCATAAAATTAAACCTTTTTTAAAAATTTTTAGAATTCTATTACAATATTGATAATAATTATCTTAATTTTGTAATAAAATTAATTTTTGTTAAAATAGTATTAAAATATATTATATATAATTTTGCATAAACTTTAAAGGAAAGAGAATTGAAAAAGCTACTATTAGTTTTACTAATTTTGAGTCTATTTATAAATCATTTAAATGCAAATGAAAAAGATTTAAATATTATTCAAAAAGATAAAAAAGAGTATAGACTTTTGGAAAAAGAGTCTATACAAACAAGACAACAAAGTCAAAAATATGATTGGATAAGTCCTATTGATTTAAGTGGAAATATTGGAAGAAATCACTCTTTTTCTGATGAAAATAGTCGTAATTTAAATAATAAAAATACAAAGAGTGCATCTATTGGATTTACTCAATCTATTTTTGAATCAGGTGGAATAGGTTTTAAAATGGACTATGCTGATAATAGATTTAAATATGAGATGCTGTCATGGGAGAATCAAAATTCACAACTTATTTATACAATTTATAATACTTTATTAGATATTAAAAAATTGAAGTTAGAGATAAATCAAAATGATTATAGAATTGTAAATAAAGATATTGAGTTAATAATTAAAAAAATTCAATATGAAGCTGGAAAAACTGATATTATAGAACTTAATAATGCAATTATGAGTAAAAATTTAATACAAAAAGAGGAGATAGCTTTAAAAAATAGCTTAAAAGAGAAAGAGCAAGAGTTAGCAAAATATACAGATTTGAAGTATGATGAGATTGAAATTTTAGATTTTCAAGAAACTAACAAAGAGATTTTTTTGGATAAAAACTACTCAATTTTAGAAGCAGATGCAAAAGTTGAGATGTTAAATAGTGAATATAAAATAAAAAAGAGTCAATATCTTCCAAAATTAAGTTTAAGTGCAAAAGCTAGTTACTCAAATCAAGATGAGAAGTTTAATAGTATGATTAATGATACAAATAAAGATGATGCAACTTCTAGCGGAAGTTTAATTTTATCTATGCCTTTATATGATTATACAAAATCTTCAAAAATTCAAGAGTCAAAAATAGAGGTTTTAAAACAAAAAGCTTTGGTAAATGATTTGAAAAATGAAACAGCATTTGAGTATGAACAGATTTTTACAAAAATTGATACATATTTAAAACAAAATGAGACAATAAATAAAAATATAAAACTTTACGAAGAGTTAATAGGTGCAAATCAAATTTCAAGTGAAGCTGGAATGACATCAAAGTATGATTTAGAGATTTTAGAAAATACAAAAACTATAAATGAGTTTGATATTTTGATAAACAAGATAAATATTTTGCAACAATATGCAAAACTATATTTTAAGATAAAAAATTAAAGGTTAAAAAATTATGAGTAATTTAAAAGAAGAGTTAAATAATTATAAAGATAAGAAAAGTTCTTACAAATATATAGGTTTGTTAATTATTGTTTTTGTTATTGCTATTTTAATTTATATCTTTTTCCCAAAAAGTGATAGCCAAAAAGTAGAGTATATAACTTCAAAAGTAAACAGTGGTGATTTAAAGGTTGTTGTTAGTGCTAGTGGAAATATAAAACCTACAAATAGTGTTGAAATAGGAATTGAGGTATCAGGAACTATAAAAGAGATTTTTGTAGATTTTAATGATGAGGTTAAAGTTGGTCAAGTTTTAGCAAAAATTGATACAACAAAACTAGAAGCTCAAGTTGAAAGTTCAAGAGCAGCTTTAGCTATTGCAAAAGCAAATCAAAAAGAGAGTGAAGTAGCTCTTAAAAATAAAAAATTGCTATATGATAGAACAAAAAAGATGTTTGATAATTCTGGTGGAAAGTATCCATCACAAAATGAGTTTGATGATACAAAATTTGCTTATGAATCAGCGATTGCAGTTTTAGAAGCATCAAAATCAAAAGTAGCTCAAGCTTCATCAAATTTAAAAAATGATTTACAAAATTTAGAAAAAGCTAGTGTAAAATCTTCTATTGATGGGATAGTTTTAAATAAAGAGGTAGAAATAGGGCAGACACTTGCAGCAACCATGCAAGCTCCAAAGCTTTTTACTCTTGCAAAAGATTTGACAAATATGGATTTGGTTGTAAGTATTGATGAAGCTGATGTTGCTGATATTAAAGATAATTTAGATGTAACTTTTACAGTTGATGCTTATTCAAATAAAGAGTTTAAAGGGAAAATAAAGCAAGTAAGGTTAAACCCAATTACTACAAATGGAGTAGTAACTTATGAAACTGTTGTAAGTGTTGATAATAGTGAACTTCTTTTAAAACCAGGAATGACAGCAAATGCAAAAATTATTACAAAAAATATAAAAGATCAGATTTTAATTCCAAATAGTGCATTAAGATTTACTCCAAAAAATAGTACTGAAAAAACAGCTACAAAACCAGCTAGTTTTGGAACACCACCAAATTTTAGACCTCAAGGAAGTGTTACAAAAGATAATAAAGCAAAAGATGGCTTTGCAACTATTTATATTCTTGAATCTGGAAAACCAAAAGAGTTAAAAGTTAAAGTTCTAGATAGTGATTCAAAACAATCATCTATTTTTTCTGAAACTTTAAATATTGGTGATGAAGTAATTATTTCACAAAAATCTGGAAATTAGAAATTTATGAAAAATAGTGAAGTTTTAATTGAATTTAAAAATATAAAAAAAATTTATGGTAAAGGTGCAAATGAGACTTTTGCCTTAAATGGAGTGGATTTAAAGATTCATAAAGGTGAATTTGTAGCTATTATGGGAGCTAGTGGAAGTGGAAAATCTACCTCTATGAATATTATTGGATGTTTGGATAAGCCAAGTAGTGGTGAGTATTTGTTTGATGGTGTGAATGTAGAGAATTTAAATCTAAATCAAATGGCAATTTTAAGAAGAAACTATATAGGTTTTGTTTTTCAAGGATTTAATCTACTAGGAAGAACAACTGCTTTGGAGAATGTTGAATTACCTCTTGTATATAGAAAAGTTCCAAAAGAGAAAAGATATGAACTAGCAGTTGAGGCTCTAAAAAAAGTTGGTCTTGAAAGTGTTATTAAACATACTCCAGCAGAGCTTAGTGGAGGTCAGCAACAACGTGTTGCAATAGCACGTGCTATTGTTACAGACCCACTTTTACTTTTGGCAGATGAACCTACTGGAAATCTTGATAGTATTAAAAGTATTGAGGTTATGGAGTTACTAAAAAAATTAAATGAAGAGTTAAATATTACTATTATTATGGTAACACATGAAGAAGAGATGGCTGCTTATGCTTCAAGAGTTATATATTTTAGAGATGGAAATATAGAAGATTCTTTAAAAAAAGGATTTAAATAATGTTGTTAAATGCTTTATTAATAGCAATAAAAGAGATAAGAAGAAATATATTAAGATCAATTCTTACTATTTTGGGAATTGTAATTGGTGTTGCTTCTGTTATTGCTATGGTTATGATTGGAGATGGAACAACAGCAAATGTAACAGCAAATATAGAAAAACTTGGAAGCAATATGCTAAATGTTCGAGTTGGACAAGAAAAAAGAGGAGCTCCAAGAGATGATAATAGTGCAAAACCTTTTAAAATTGAAGATATAACAGCTATAAAAAATGAAGTTTCAAATTTAAAAGGAGTAACAGCAGAAAACTCTAGTATGGCAAATGTTGTTTTTGGAAATAAAAGTAATTCATCTTTAATTGTTGGAACTACAAATGATTATTTTATTATAAAAGATTGGGAAGTTGAACAAGGAAGAATTTTTGAAGAAGGTGAACTTTCAAGTGGAAAAAGTGTTTGTATTTTGGGAACAACAGTTGTTAAAAATCTTTTTGGAGATGAAAATCCAATAGGTGCAACTATTAGAATAAAAAATTTCCCTTGTAGTGTAATTGGGGTTTTAGCTTCAAAAGGAGCTAGTAGTTTTGGAAGAGACCAAGATGAGGTTGTAATAACACCTCTTAAAATGTATCAAAGAAAGATTCAAGGAAATTTAGATGTATCTACAATAATCGTATCAGTTATGGAAGAAAAATATATTGAAGATGCAAAAGCACAAATAATTTCATTAATGCAAGATAGAAGAGCTGTAAAAGTAGGAGAAGCGGATA
>ERZ650302.1919-NODE-1919-length-11369-cov-5.656709_pt1 | contig 11369 bp, 8 predicted proteins | sample MGYA00376238_ERZ650302 | MGnify/ENA primary metagenome ERZ650302 (study PRJEB26733, sample SAMN07839298) | wastewater metagenome | biome: urban; feature: wastewater treatment plant; material: waste water | place: USA: North Carolina | collected 2016-04-28 ... | reverse complement strand
GCAGGTCACACGGGTACTTTCCGTGGTAACCAATTGGCAATGGGTACTGGTCTTGTGGTGCTTAAAACCATTAAAGAACAAAACCTTGCACAAAATGCGCAAGAGCGTGGTGAGTTCTTACAAGCTGAATTGAAAAAATTAGCTGTTGAATTCCCATGTATTGGTAACGTGCGTGGTCGCGGTTTAATGATTGGTATCGAAATTGTAGATGAACGCCAAGAAAAAGACCGTTTAGGTGCTTATCCAGCAGATTCTCAATTGGCTGCTGCTGTTCAAGCTGCATGTTTTGACAACAAATTGTTGCTTGAGAAAGGTGGTCGTGGTGGTACTGTAATCCGTTTACTTTGCCCACTCATCATTACTCAAGAAGAGTGTGTAGAAGTCATCGCTCGCTTCAAGAAAGCAGTTGCTGAAGCGTTAGTCGCAGTTCGAGGCGCATAAGTTTATGGTAGATTTTGCAGAACATCGTAAAGCGTTACTCTGCAATGATGCTCAATCCATTGCTGACTACAGTGCAGCAATGGAACAAGCGACTCAAGCAGTCGCGGCATGGTTGCAAAATGACAAAATGTACACAGGCGGCAGCATTAAAGAATTGCGTGAAGCGATTTCTTTCCAGCCTGCAAAACAAGGCTTGGGTGTACAAAAGTCATTGGAACGCATGGTTGAGCTTTTCTTAAACAAAAGTTTAAAAGTTCATCATCCACATTCTTTGGCACATTTGCATTGCCCAACCATGGTGGCAAGCCAAATTGCAGAAGTGCTCATTAATGCAACCAACCAATCTATGGATTCATGGGATCAAAGCCCTGCAGGTTCATTGATGGAAGTACAACTGATTGACTGGTTACGTCAAAAAGTTGGCTATGGTGCAGGTCAAGCAGGTGTGTTCACTTCAGGTGGTACGCAGTCTAACTTGATGGGTGTTTTATTGGCGCGTGATGCGTGTATTGCAAAGAACTGGAAAGATGAAAACGGTAATCCGTGGTCTGTTCAGCGCGATGGTATTCCAAGCGATGCAATGCGTAATGTGAAAGTCATTTGTTCTGAAAATGCACACTTCTCTGTGCAAAAGAACATGGCGATGATGGGTATGGGCTTCCAGTCAGTTGTGACTGTACCTGTCAATGAAAATGCACAAATGGACGTGGTTGCACTTGAGCAAACCATGGCGCATTTAAAAGCTGAAGGTAAGATCGTTGCGTGTGTGGTTGCGACTGCAGGTACAACCGATGCAGGCGCGATTGATCCACTTAAAAAGATTCGTGACATCACCAATCAATATGGCGCGTGGATGCACATCGACGCAGCTTGGGGTGGTGCATTAATTCTTTCTAACAGTCATCGCGACATGCTTGATGGTATTGAGTTGTCTGATTCTGTGACACTGGATTTCCATAAGCATTATTTCCAAACTATTTCGTGCGGTGCGTTCTTACTGAAAGATGAAGCGAACTATCGTTTCATGCACTATGAAGCAGAATATTTGAACTCTGCTTATGATGAAGAGCATGGCGTACCAAACTTGGTGTCTAAGTCATTACAAACAACACGTCGTTTTGATGCGTTGAAACTTTGGATGACGATTGAAGCATTAGGTGAAGAGCTTTACGGTTCGATGATTGATCATGGTGTGAAGCTAACACGTGACGTTGCTGATTATATTAAAGCGACTGCTGATTTAGAATTGTTGGTTGAACCACAATTTGCATCAGTATTGTTCCGTGTTGTACCTGAAGGTTATCCAGCAGAGTTCTTGGATAGCTTGAACCAAAACGTAGCAGATGAGTTATTTGCACGTGGTGAAGCCAATATTGGTGTTACTAAAGTCGGTAATGTTCAATCATTGAAGATGACCACTTTAAGCCCAGTGGCAACACTAGACAACGTGAAAAACTTATTGAGCTTGGTATTGGCAGAAGCAGATCGCATTAAAGATGCGATTGTAGCGGGTACTTATACACCACCAATCGACTAATGTTCTCATTATTCAGATTGTGATGAAACACAATAAAAGAAGTCACTACGGTGGCTTTTTTTTGTGCCTGATTAAAAATATTGCAGTGAAGTGTGGTGGAAGCATTTTACCGTTTTTGCTTGAATGTTGTGATGGATTACGTGGTTTTGGCTTAAGAAATGCACTGCCGATGTCATAAAAATTACGCAATTGGTGAATAAACATCAATTTTGGAAGAAAAACCATAAACAATGATGACATTGGCATGAATTATTACATTTGAAAAGCCAATCTAAGAAAAAAACGAGCACAAAAATATTATATTACATATTGATTTTTAAGGAAATTAAAATAAATCAACGTAGAAAAGGCAAATATAATCAAAGCGTAACAAAGTTGTAACATGCCTGTCATATTATAAAACCACAATGCAGTTATCGAAATAAGTACAAAACTTAATAACAAGTGACGTACTCCGAACTTGCATAAATGAGAGAGAACAGAATGCGCTTTACTAACATCGCCATTGCTTTAGCCGTATCTGCAGCAGCTGTAGCAACAACTGCAAACGCAGCTCGTGACACCATTCAAATCGCGGGTTCTTCAACCGTTCTACCATACGCTAGTATTGTAGCAGAAGAATTTGGTAATACTTTCCCACAATTCAAAACTCCAGTTGTTGGTTCAGGCGGTTCTTCAGGTGGTTTGAAGCAGTTCTGTACAGGTGTGGGTGATAACACCATCGACATCGCGAACTCATCTCGTAAAATTAAAGATTCAGAATTGGCTGCTTGTAAAAAAGCAGGCGTAAACCAAGTTTTAGAAATTAAAATTGGTTATGACGGTATCGTATTTGCTTCTAACGCAAACAAAGCGGCTTATAAACTAAAGCCTTACCATGTGTTTGCAGCAATTGCAGCTGAATTACCATCTAAAGGTAAAATGGTTGCTAACCCATATACACGTTGGAACCAAATTGATAAAACACTTCCAAACGAGCCAATTACCCTTGTAATCCCAGCGTCAAACCACGGTACACGTGAAGTGTTCCAAGAGAAAATGGTTGATGCAGGCTGTGAGGCTTATGCTGCGATTAAAGCATTAGACAAAGATGCGCAAAAGAAAGCATGTACTACTTTCCGTAAGGATGGTCGTGTAATTGAAATTTCTGGTGACTACACAGAAACATTGGCTCGCTTGAAAACTTCTCCAAGCGCAGTAGGTGTGTTCGGCTTAGGTTTCTATGACCAAAACCGTGACCGTTTACGTGTTGCAACTGTGAACAACGTAGCACCATCTGAAAACACTATTTTAAATGGTTCTTACCCAGTATCACGTCCATTGTTCTTCTACGTGAAAGGTGAGCACCTTAAATCAATCAAAGGTTTACCAGAGTTTACTGAATACTTCTTGAGCAAAAAAGTATCTGGTAAAGGTTCTAAGTTAGACAAAGCAGGCTTAATTTCAATGTCTGACAAAGAGCGTGCACAAGTTCTTGCTAACTTCAAAGCTGGTAAAGCGGTTAAGTAATTTGAGTTAAAGCAGCTGATGGCAGGGAATAACCTGCCATTGGCTTTTTGCTAAGAAATGTTTTTTCAAAAACACAAATTGAAAAAACAGTGGAGAATACATGAATCTGCTACTCATAGGTGTGTTATTGGCGATTATCGCCGTAGCCTATCAAATCGGGTTAAGCAAGAGCCGTAACCTAGCAGGTAAGGGAAATAACTCTGCAATGTTACATTCACGCCCAGGATATTATGGTGCGTTGGTAGCATTATGGTGTGGTATCCCTGCTTTTTTAATTTTGATTGTTTGGAACTTGGTAGAGCCAAGTATTCTAGAGCAAGTGGTAATTAATAATGTGCCAGCGCACATTGCTGCAAGCCTAGACCCTGCAAGTACAAGTGTTTTGGTTGATCGCGTACAAGCCATTGCATCTGGTTTTGGTGTGAGTGATACACCTGCTGCATACGAAATTGCAGCGGCAGAGCAATTAGCGAAAATTGAAACGATTGGTTCTTATGCCAAACTTGCGGTGGTGATCTGTGCGGCCTTATTTGGTTTGCTGTGGGCAAAGAAACGTATTTCACAACAATTCCGCGCACGTAACCAAGTTGAAAAAATCATCAACATTTCTTTGGCATTATGTTCTGGTGTTGCGATTCTAACTACGGTTGGTATTGTGATGTCTATGTTCAGTGAAGCAATGCGATTCTTTAGTTTCGTTAACCCACTGGATTTCTTCTTTGGGACGGTCTGGAACCCTGGTTTTAGCACCTCGGGTAGTGCAGATGGCAGTTATGGTTTACTTCCATTACTGTGGGGTACATTGATGGTGAGTGGTATTGCCTTATTGGTTGCAGTACCTATTGGTTTAATGATCGCCATTTACCTTGCAGAATATGCATCGCCTAAATTCCGTGCATGGGCAAAGCCGACCATTGAGGTTTTAGCAGGTATTCCGACCATTGTGTACGGTGTATTTGCCATGATGATCATCGGTCCGTTCCTTAAAACAGCGGGCGCAATCATTGGACTAGATATTAATGCCACGAGTGCATTAACTGCTGGTTTAGTGATGGGTATCATGATCATTCCTTTTGTATCTTCATTGTCTGATGACATTATTACGCAAGTGCCGCGTGCGCTACGTGATGGTTCTTTAGGCTTAGGTGCAACCAAATCTGAAACCATTCGTCGCGTGGTGATGCCAGCTGCATTGCCAGGGGTGATTGGTGCGTTCTTACTTGCTGCGTCACGTGCAATTGGTGAAACCATGATTGTGGTGTTAGCTGCAGGTAATAGTCCTTTACTACACGCAAACCCATTAGAAGCGGTATCTACGGTTACGATTACGATTGTGAACCAATTAACAGGTGATACAGATTTCGCAAGTCCGCAAGCATTGGTTGCTTTCGCACTTGGTTTGACCCTGTTCGTGATTACCTTAGGTTTGAACATTGTTGCACTGTACATCGTGCGTAAATATCGTGAGCAATACGACTAATGAATACTTCAAATACATCGTCTTTGGATCAGTTAGATCCACAAGTTGCTGCCGAATTACGTGAACAACGTAAAAAAACCATCGCCAGTTCATTAGGCAAGCGTCATCGTAAGGAAAAAACTTTCCGTATTATGGGGCTGTCGGCAGTTATCGCAGGTTTATTCTTTGTCGTGTTGCTTTTTGGCAGTATTTTGGCCAAAGGCTTGCCAGCATTTTGGCAAAGCAGCATGAGCCTTCCAATTTACTTCGATCCAGCAATTGTGAGTGCAGGTCCAAAACCAAAGGCGGTTGCAGGTGAGTCACCAGCACAATACGAAGAACGTATGATTAAGTGGCAAACCGAAATGGGTATGGTCGATTGGGATGCTTTAATCGTGAATGGTATTGTGGCGAAAGACAAAGCGCTAGAAGCACAGCGTGATGATCTTGGTTACTTATATACCAGTTCAGAAGCGTACCGTATTCGTGACATGGTCTTGGCTGATCCTTCTTTAATTGGTCAAACTAAAGAAGTGAAAGTTCTTGCAGATGCCAACGTTGATGTATGGTTAGAGGGCAAGATTGACCGTAGTTTACCAGATGAGCAGCAACAGCTAAGCCCTGAAGTGCGTCAACTGGCAGATCAGCTCGAATCACAAGGTATTATTGAAAGTACTTTCAATACCAATATTTTTGTTAGCCCAGACTCACGTAGTTCTCCAGCGACTTCTGGTTTGGCAGGCGCATTCATGGGTTCGTTATTCATGATGCTGATTGTAATCTTTATTTCGATTCCAATTGGTGTTGCGTCGGCAATTTACTTAGAAGAATTTGCACCCAAAAATGCGATTACTGATATTATTGAAGTGAACATCAATAACTTGGCTGCTGTCCCTTCTATTGTATTTGGTTTGCTAGGTGCTGCGATCTTTATTGGCTGGATGCATTTACCATTGTCTGCACCATTGGTCGGTGGTTTGGTACTCAGTTTAATGACTTTACCAACCGTGATTATTACCACGCGTGCATCATTAAAAGCAGTGCCGCCATCTATTCGTCAAGCTGCTTTAGGTTTGGGTGCTTCTCGTTTACAAACAGTGTTCCACCACGTACTCCCACTTGCATTACCAGGTATTTTAACGGGTGCAATTATTGGTGTTGCACAAGCTTTGGGTGAAACCGCACCATTGTTATTAATTGGTATGAGTGCTTTCGTTGCCAGTGTACCAGCAACTCCACTTGATCAATCTACTGCGTTACCTGTGCAAATTTTCTTATGGCAGGGTAATGAATTGCGTAACTTCTTCGAGGGACGTACCGCTGCAGCCATTATCGTACTTCTTGCGCTAATGATTGGCTTAAACAGCCTTGCAATTTGGTTACGTAAGAAGTTTGAAGTACGCTGGTAATTGAGGGCAAAGAATATGAATACTGTAGCAAGCACAGAAAAAACGAATTCCTTAGAACAGGATAAACAAGTGAATCCACAACAAAGCCAATTGACATCTACCGATGTAGAACAGAAGCAATCAACGACTTCGTTTGTTTCACAATTTGATACGCAAGCTTCAAGCAAAAAAGAAGCGAAATCTTCAAATGTAAAGTTAAGTACCAATGATGTGCATGTGTACTATGGTGAATCTGAAGCGATTAAAGGTATTGATTTAAATATCTATGAAAATGAAGTCATTGCCTTCATTGGTCCATCAGGTTGTGGTAAGTCGACATTCTTGCGTACTTTAAACCGTATGAACGACACGATTGATAGTTGTCGTGTAACGGGTAAAGTGATGTTGGACAACCAAGACATTTATGACCCGAACCTTGACGTGGTCTTGTTACGTGCGCAAGTGGGCATGGTGTTTCAGAAGCCAAACCCATTCCCGAAATCAATTTTTGAAAACGTGGCTTACGGTCCTAAACTGCATGGTTTAGCGCGCGATAAGTACGATTTAGAAGAAATAGTAGAAAATAGCTTGCGCAAAGCAGGTTTATGGGAAGAAGTCAAAGATCGTTTGAATCAACCGGGTACAGGTCTTTCTGGTGGTCAGCAACAACGTCTTTGTATCGCACGTACCATTGCGGTAAGTCCAGAAGTAATTTTGATGGATGAACCATGTTCGGCACTTGACCCAATTGCAACGGCAAAAGTAGAAGAATTAATTTCTGAACTTTCTACCCAATATACAATTGCGATTGTAACGCACTCAATGCAACAGGCAGCGCGTGTATCTGACCGTACCGCATACTTCCATTTGGGTGATTTGATTGAAGTGAATGCGACTGAAAAAGTATTTACTCAGCCAGACCATCAATTAACAGAAGCGTATATTACAGGTCGTTTTGGTTAATTCTTAAAATCTGTAAAAAGGAACCGCAAATCAAACCGATTTGCGGTTTTTTTATGACGAATGTTTAGTACATAGTATGATTTTGTTTTTGCACAAATTAAACGGTAATGAGATTTAAAATCGATTAAATTAAGCAAATAAACAAGGTGATATTGAATTTTTAAGTTCAGCCCTCATCTTAAGCTAAGCACAAATAAAATTGAGAATTGCGGATCTATGTTATTTCACTTACCTAAACTTCCTGCCGAAATTCGTATTAGCCATTTAAATGCGCGAATTAACGAACAACGAAAAAAAATTGCGCAAACTACGGCATCTAAACTTGAGTTATTACAACTATCTCAACAAATGGCACGTGAAGCACGCGCCCGTAAAAAGAACAATCAAAAAATTTATGTACTTGACTTTAAAGGTGATACTGCCGCGTCTGCTGTAGAGCAATTGCGTGAAGAAATCACCCTAATTTTGGCAACGGCCAAAGCTGGACGTGACCGTGTCGTGGTACGTTTGGAAAGTCCGGGCGGCATGGTGCATGGCTACGGTCTTGCTGCTGCTCAATTGGTGCGTTTACGTGATGCAGGATTTCATTTAACCATTTGTGTCGATAAAGTCGCGGCAAGTGGTGGCTATATGATGGCATGCATTGGTTCAGAAATTGTGTCAGCGCCATTTGCGATTTTGGGTTCTATTGGCGTAGTGGCACAAGTACCGAACTTTAATCGCTTGCTTAAAGAAAAAAATATAGATTTTGAGATGTACACCGCAGGTGAATATAAACGCACTGTGACCATGTTTGGTGAAAATACTGAAGCAGGCAAGGCTAAGTTTGAAGAAGAATTGCAACAAACTCACGTGCTATTTAAACAATTTGTTGAAAAATATCGTCCACAACTAAATGTTGAAAAAGTGGCAACGGGTGAGCATTGGTATGGTCAGGATGCGTTGGATTTAAAGTTAATAGACAAATTACAAACCTCAGATGAATACTTGCTGAGTTTGTTGCCACAGCATGACATCTATGCGATTCAAACTCGTAAAAAGCCGACTTTGGGTGAAAAGCTAGGTTTGCAAGCTGCACAAATAGCCGACAGTCTTATTCCGACAGTGATGAACAAAGTAGTCGATACGTTGACGAAAGCCAATTCGAATCTGGTTCAGATGCGTGATCCGAAGCTTTAATTTTTTTTCTGTGTAAATAATATGGGAAGCTCACTTTGGTGGGCTTTTCATTTTTGAAATCAAATCATTATGATATAAGTGAAGTACTTTAATTGAGTCTAGGCTCATATGCTCACGTTTATTTTATTATTTGGATTCTTTAGCATCGTGTTTATTCCGATGTTATGTATGTTTTATGCTGAAACCAAATTCATAAATAATGATTCGAAGAAGATTCTGTTTTGGCTGAGTTTTATACCCGGTGCGTGTATTTTTATGCTGTATGGTGCTTTGAAGCCAAATAATCCACCAGTCATTCCATCAAAAGAATGTGGTGTGGTGCAGTTTTATCAGGTACATAAAACTCGAGGTGGAAAAGAATTTGAACGAGTCAGTATTCGCTTCAATGGTGCCAAGTATAGTCGTCATTTATATTTTGATCAGCATTTTGAGAAAATGCCACAAGGCCAAACGGTCTGCTTCGAATATTTAGATAAGTTTAAATATCCACATTTGTCAGAATCTAAGCTGGTGAAATGGATTGAACCGACTGAAATGCACCTGCACTGAAGCGAATCAGATAATATAAAGCATATTTTACTGTTAGAGCAGAAACATGACTGTCGCTGAAGCATATCTTGCAACGCAAAACTGTGACTTTAATTACGAGTTTAAGAACTGAATTTGGATGATTTTCCAGAAGAACTATCAGTGTCACTGCGTGGCATGATGTTCCGCCATGAAATCCAATATTCTGAGGCAAGCTATTTTATTTATTACAGCGAGATATTGACGGGGAGTGAATTGCAAAAATGAAAGATGATTGGAAGCGATATTGCCCACTTCCATAATTTAAAAATATGAAGATAATTAAATCCATGATTCAAAACTTTAATTCAGGATGATCTAATAAGCTCACTTTAATACGCTTTTTTTATTTTGTGAAATCCACATTAGTACACCCGTAAACATCGCACCAACTGTTGCTAAAAACATATCTTTATGCGCATCCCACATATCACCTTGCTGACCATTATAATTTTCAGCATCTTCTGCTGATAAGCCAAGCGCAATCAGCCATTCCAGCCATTCATAAATCAGGCTGGTTGCCATGACAAATTGAATGACCAAAAGATATAAAACGAACGGTTTGTTTTTAGGAAACCAAACTTCAAATAAACGTAATAAAATAGGGTAGAGCAAAACACCAAAAGCCAGGTGCACAAAACGGTCATACATATTGCGTGACCAGCCCATATTTTGATTTAAATTAAAGCCAAAGCTGTGCAAAATCCAATCATTATAGGGCACATAAGAATACAGATAATGTGCCCCGACAATGTGAATTAGTAAAAATATTAAATACAACACAAAGCTAGAAAAACTTAGTCCTACTTTTTTAAAAGCAATCAGTAAAGCCGCGAGCATAAAAACTGTGCCTGCCTGATGCAGTAAATATGACTCAAATTCCAGTGGTTGAATACTAGCAGCAAACATGGCGAGTATGACCAAGCCCAAAGCGCAGTAATGTTGAATGCGGAATTGATTTTCCATGTGATATTTAAGTTGGAAGATTTGTTTTATTCTAATAAAAATGCGAAGCCGAAACTTCGCATTTTTGTATTAGGTTGCCGCTTTTACAAATTAGATTTTAGCAATTAAATCTTGAATTTGTTTCGCTTGTTCGGCTGCATTACCTGTATAAGTTGCTGGCGTCATGGTTGCTAATCGTGCGCGATCTGCTGCAGGAACGCCTTCCAACTCGTTACCATTCACGAAATCTACCATCATGTCACGTGTCATGGCTTGACCACGTGTAAGGGCTTTTAACTTTTCGTATGGTTTTTCGATGTTATAACGACGCATCACGGTTTGAATTGGTTCAGCCAAGACTTCTTGAGCATTGTCTAAATCTTCAAGAATACGTTGTGCATTCAATTCAAGTTTGCCAATACCTTTAGAGCAAGCTTCAAAAGCGATCAAGCTTTGTGCAAAACCCACACCCATATTACGCAATACAGTCGAATCAGTTAAGTCACGCTGCCAGCGAGAAATTGGTAATTTTTCGCCCAAGTGAGCCAAGACTGCATTGGCGATACCCAAGTTACCTTCAGAATTTTCAAAGTCAATTGGGTTTACTTTGTGTGGCATGGTTGAAGAACCAACTTCACCTTCCTTCAGTTTTTGCTTGAAGAAACCAAGCGAGATGTAGCCCCAAACGTCACGGTTGAAGTCGATTAGAATAGTGTTGAAACGACGTAGCGCATCAAACAATTCTGCCATGTAGTCGTGTGGCTCAATTTGAGTCGTGTACGGGTTAAAGCTTAAACCTAAAGACTCTACAAATGCTTGAGAGTGTGCAGGCCAGTTGATTTCTGGATATGCAGAAAGGTGAGCGTTGTAGTTACCTACTGCACCATTGATTTTGCCCAAAAGCTCTACTTGCTTGAACTGTTTGATTTGACGTGCAAGACGATAGGCTACATTCGCCATTTCTTTACCCAACGTTGTTGGGCTTGCAGTTTGACCATGAGTGCGTGACAACATTGGTTGATCTGCGTGTTTTTCTGCCAATGCAACAATCGAATCAATGATTTGCTGCATAGCTGCAACCAATACTTCACGACCATTTTTGAGCATTAACGCATGTGACAAGTTGTTGATGTCTTCTGAAGTACAAGCAAAGTGAATGAACTCACCTGCATTTTTCAATTCATCAATGTTGGCAATTTTTTCTTTTAAGAAATATTCAACTGCTTTTACGTCATGGTTGGTGGTGCGTTCAATTTCTTTAATGCGGTTGGCATCATCTTCAGAGAAATCTGCAACAATTGCATCTAATGCAGCATTGGTTGCAGCGCTGAACGCAGGTACTTCGGTAATTTCAGGACGATTGGCAAGCGCTTGTAACCAA
>ERZ650302.1912-NODE-1912-length-11380-cov-8.812892_pt1 | contig 11380 bp, 10 predicted proteins | sample MGYA00376238_ERZ650302 | MGnify/ENA primary metagenome ERZ650302 (study PRJEB26733, sample SAMN07839298) | wastewater metagenome | biome: urban; feature: wastewater treatment plant; material: waste water | place: USA: North Carolina | collected 2016-04-28 ... | reverse complement strand
AGATGCTGCGGATGGTGTCCACCACGGAGCCGATGCGATCGACCCCGTGCTCCACTTCGTTGACCACGGTGGAGGAGCGCTGGATGTTGCCGGAGAGAGTGTCGATGGTGTTGACGGTAGCCGCCACGCAGCGGCTGCCCTCCTCGGCCAGCTGGCTGGTTTCGGCGGTGGCGTGGGACGCCTGCTCCGCGTGGTTGGCCACTTCTCGAATGGCACCGACCATCTGGCTCATGGCGCTGGCAAGCTGCTCAATCTGGGTGAACTCCTCGTTGATGGCCTCGTTCGCCTCATCCATGCAGAGAGTCACCTGGGAGGCGATCTCGTTGAGCTCCTTGCAGGCGGCACGCTGGGTCCCGAACACCTCCTTGAGGTTCTCCTGGGAGTGGGCCACCGCCTTGGCGATGTCGCCGAACTCGTCCCGGGACTTGAGCAGCACGCTGTGGCTGAGATCCTTGTTGGCGAAACGCTCCAGCAGCCCCACCAGGTAGTGGACCTGCTTGACCATGAGGCGGGAGCCGGTGAGCAGCAGCACCACGAAGACGACCCCCATGAGCGCCGTCTCCACCAGCCCGGTCCAGAGCAGGCGATCGGCGATGGTGTTGGCCATGGCGGCATCAATGCCCTCGCTGAGCAGGGTCGCTTCCAGGTTGCTGGCATCGAACCAGAGTTTGGCCAGCAGCAGCAGGGTGCTGAACACCATGAGCAGCACCACCTTGGGCACCAGTCGGATGTTGCTCATGCGCCTCTCCAGCGGGTTCAACTGCATAATTTTTCTCCTTTCAACGTCCATTATTCCTTTGCCGTCATAGCTATCGGCATTATCTTCCTTTTTATTAATTTGCACCGTGCTTAAAGTTGGAAAATGTATGCGACATCACTTAACTCATTTGCGTACCATGGATCTGCTGATGGGGTTTCTCTCCGTGATTTCGGTTTGCCTGGTGGCTGCTCGCTGGCTGGGGCACGGTGAACTGAGCCCCCAGACTTTGCAGCTCTTTTATGATGTCGACAGTCTGATCTGCTACTTCTTCCTCGCTCACTTCGCCTATGGCTGGGCGCGCGCCTCCGACAGGATGGCCTTCTTCAAGAGCAACTGGTTCTATCTGCCCGGCAGCCTGCCCATGGTGGAACAACTGCGCTGGGCGCGGCTCATCCAGCTGTGGCGGGTCTACCAGTTGCTCCGGGACAGACCGGATCTGCTGGCCATGTTCCGTCGTGAACGCAACGAAACCACCCTCTCCGGCATTCTCTTCCTCTTCTTCCTGTTGCTGGGGGTCGGCTCCGGCGTCATGTACTGGCTGGAAACGGGGCAACCCGGCAGCCAGATCCAGACTCCTTACGATGCCTTCTGGTGGACGCTGGTGACCCTCTCTACCGTGGGGTACGGGGATCTGGTGCCCAAGACGGAGGAGGGGCGCTTCGTCGCCAGCCTGCTGATCCTCTTTGGAGTGGGGTTGTTTGGCGCCCTCAGCGGCTTCATGGCCAGCCTGTTCGTCCATCCCGGCAAGACCAACGACGACACCGCTGTGTGGCGACGCCAGCAGAGCGAGCAGCAGAGCGAGCAGCAGGCGCAACTGCTCAAAGAGCTCAAGGCCCTGCGCGCCGAGGTGCAGGCGCTGAAACAGAAGTAGGTGCGACGTCTGGAATGGTCGCGTCGTAAACCGGCGGCGCTGCGAGACAGCTCTCACTCGGGGAGATGGCGCTTTTCTTTGCTTGTCCTTTGACCCGCAGGCGGCTTAACATTCGGCCTGCAACCTAATCCAACGAAGAGAATCGATCGACCATGCGCGCCCTTCTCGGGATCCTGATCTGCTTGTGTGCCCAACAGGCACTGGCCGATACCCGCTATGTTTCAGACAACATCTTTACCTATATCCACAACGGTCCGGGTACCCAGTACCGGATCCTCGGCAGCGTCAAGGCCGGTGAGCCGCTGGAGGTCAAGGCGGTGAACCAGGAGGCCGGATTCACCCAGGTGGTGGACGGTCGTGGCCGCGAGGGCTGGATCAAGAACAGCGAGCTGCAGGGGGAGATCAGCCTGCGTGAACGCCTTCCCCAGGTTCAGAAAGAGCTGGACGAAGCCAAGGCCCGTCTGCTGAACCTCAATGGCGACAACGAGCGACGCTTCGCCGAGAAGGATGGCCAGATCACCGAGCAAAGCAAGGAGATCGCCAGCCTGAAGGCCCAGCTCGCCAGCCAGAGCACAGAGATGAGCAGCCTCAAGGAACAGAACGACGCCCTGACCCAGAGCTATGACAACCAGGAGCACGACATGCAGATGGACTGGTTCATCCGCGGTGGTGCCATGGTGGGGGGCGGCATCCTGCTCGGGATCCTCCTGCCCATGCTCCCGCGCCGTCGCAAGAGCAGCGAGCGCTGGATGAACTGATCGCCCGGGCGGTCAACAGGATGAAAGGTCGCCAGAGGCGGCCTTTTTTCATGGTGTGTCTGGCGAGAAGAGGGCCATGTCGGGGGTCGCCATCGCCCCTTCCCGCTCGTAAGATGAGGCGAACGATCCTGTGCCGCGCGCATTCTCAACAAGAGCCTTCATCATATGTCATCAACTGAACAGGCCTTCTGGTTCGTGCTGGGGGGCGATCACCTCGTCCTGCTGGATGAACAGGGGCGCATTCCACAAGGGGCCCGCGCCGTTTTGCCCCCCCATCTGCACACCGCCCCCTTCGAGCGCTTCGACGAGTGGGACGGCCTGCCTTGCCATCTGCTGGATCTGGGGGGCGAGGCGGAGACCGGGGCCATGGCCCCGCTGCGCCAGCTTATGGTGGCGGGGGACGAAGAGGGCTTTCGCCTCGCAGGGCGGGCCTGGCAGCTCGCCACTTTTCGCCGTACCCATCGTTTCTGCGGTGAGTGCGGCGCCCCCATGACCCCGAGGGAAGGGGAGTGGGCCCAGGGGTGTCATCACGGCCATGTCGTCTATCCGCGCATCTCCCCCTGCATCATCGTCGCGGTGCGCAAGGGGCCGGCCATCTTGCTGGCAGCCCACCGCCGTCACTATCAGGCGGATGATCCCATGTATACCGTGCTGGCCGGCTTCGTGGAGGCAGGGGAGAATCTGGAGCAGTGCGTGGCGCGGGAGGTGTTCGAGGAGAGCGGCATCCGGGTGACCAATGTGCGTTACGTGGCGAGCCAGCCCTGGCCCTTCCCCCACAGCCTGATGATGGGCTTCACCGCCGACTACCAGAGCGGCGAGATCAAGGTGCAGGACGACGAGCTGGTGGCCGCCGACTTCTTCGAGGCGGACCAACTGCCACGGCTGCCCCCCCACGGCACCATAGCGCGGCGGCTGATCGAGCAGAGCCTCGCAGAGAAGCGGTGAGGGCGAGGCCTTGAAAAGCGGGGCCCTGGTTTGCGCCCCCTCACATCTTTGCACTCCGGCGACCCTGCGGCGCGTTTGTGCCGCCCTCAGCCGCGCACAAAGTGGTATCATATCCGCCATTTTATGCTGGATATGAACTCAGGAACTGGGATGAAAGAGCTGAAGAACGATCGATACCTGCGTGCCCTGCTGCGCCAGGAAGTGGACATGACCCCGGTATGGATGATGCGTCAGGCTGGCCGTTATCTGCCGGAATACAAGGCGACCCGCGCCGTCGCGGGGGACTTCATGTCCCTGTGCCGCAACGCCGAGCTGGCCTGTGAAGTCACCCTGCAGCCCCTGCGCCGCTATCCCCTCGATGCCGCCATCCTCTTCTCCGACATCCTGACCGTGCCCGACGCCATGGGGCTGGGCCTCTACTTCGAGCACGGGGAAGGCCCGCGCTTCGAGCGCCCCATCAAGTCCATGGCCGACGTGCAGGCGCTGCCCATCCCGGATCCGGAAGACGAGCTGGGTTACGTGATGAACGCGGTGCGCACCATTCGCCGCGAGCTCAAGGGCGAAGTGCCGCTGATCGGCTTCTCCGGCAGCCCCTGGACCCTGGCCACCTACATGGTGGAGGGGGGCAGCTCCAAGGCGTTCACCAAGATCAAGCAGATGATGTATGCAGAGCCGCAGACCCTGCACCTGCTGCTCGACAAGCTGGCGGACAGCGTGATTAGCTATCTCAACGCCCAGATCAGGGCGGGTGCCCAGGCGGTCATGGTATTCGACACCTGGGGCGGCGTGCTCACCCCGCGCGATTACCGCGACTTCTCCCTGCAGTACATGCACAAGATCGTCGATGGCCTGATCCGTGAACATGAGGGCCGCCGTGTGCCGGTCACCCTGTTCACCAAGAACGGCGGCCAGTGGCTGGAGCAGATCGCCGCCACCGGCTGCGATGCCCTGGGGCTGGACTGGACCACCGACATCGCGGACGCCAAACGCCGGGTGGGCGACAAGGTGGCGCTGCAGGGCAACATGGACCCCTCCATGCTCTACGCCACCCCGGAGCGGATCCGCGAAGAGGTCGCCACCATTCTGGCCGGTTTCGGTCATGGCAACGGTCATGTCTTCAACCTGGGGCACGGCATCCATCAGGATGTGGACCCGGAACATGCCGGCGTGTTCGTCAACGCGGTGCATGAGCTCTCCGCCCGGTACCACGGTCGCTGAGGGCGGCAAACAGCGTGATGAACGGGGCCTGCGGGCCCCGTTTTGCTGTCCGTGACACAGGGGGCTGCATCCTGGTTGCGGCTCGGGTTACACTGCACCCCCATGTTGGCAGTCGTGGCCGGGATGGGGTCGTTGAGGGGCAGGAGGCTGGATGGAGAAGCAGGCGTGGGATTGGGGGATCGACCTTGGCGGGACCAAGTGCGAGTGCGTGGTGCTCGATGGCGACGAGGTGTTGCTGCGCCACCGCATTCCCACTGAACGGCACGGCGGCTACCAGCACATGCTGGGCCAGATCGCCAAACTGGTGGACGAGTGTGCCGCCAAACTCGGTCAGCGTCCTGCACTCATCGGCATGGGGACGCCGGGGGCCCGGGACCCCCAGACCGGGCTGCTGAAAAACAGCAACACCACCGAGTTCAACGGCAAGCCGCTCAAGGAAGATCTGGAGCGCAGGCTGGGCGTCCCCGTGCTCATCGCCAACGACGCCAACTGTTTCGCCCTGGCGGAAACCCATCTGGGGGCGGTGCGCCAGCAGCATCCCGATGCAAAAGTGGTGTTTGGCATCATCATGGGCACCGGGGTCGGGGCCGGCATCGTCATCAACGGCCAGATCCTCAACGGTCACCACGGCATCGCCGGGGAGTGGGGGCACAACGTCCTGTTGCCGGAGGGGCCAGAGTGCTACTGCGGCAAGCGCGGCTGCGTCGAAACCCTCATCAGCGGCCCGGCGCTGGAGGCCTGGTACGAGGCCAGGACCAAACGCCGTCTCTCGCTCGCCCAGATTGCTGCGGCCAGTGCCCATGATCACGTCGCCAGGCTCACCATGGACAGGTTGCACCTGCTGTTCGGCCAGGCCCTCGCCAACGTGATCAATATTCTCGATCCGGACGTCATCGTCATCGGTGGCGGCGTGGGCAATGTGCAGAGCCTCTATCGCGCCGGGCGCGAAACGGTATTGCCCTTCCTGTTCAACCCCCGCTTCGCCACCCCCATGATAGCGCCGGCTCTGGGGGACAGCGCCGGGGTATTCGGTGCCGCACTGCTGGCCCGCGGCGTCTTTCGCGAGGCACTGCTCTCGTGAGTCGCCCCTTCCTCCCATCCCTTTGTCGCAGCTAAGGACACAACGTTTCCATGATCAAGATTGCCATCAACGGCTATGGCCGCATCGGCCGCAACGTGCTGCGGGCCCTCTACGAGAGCGGCCGCGACAAGACCATCAAGATAGTGGCCATCAACGAGCTGGCGGCCCCCGAGGCCATGGTGCACCTGACCCGCTTCGACACCAGCCACGGCCGGTTCCGCTATCCGGTGCAACTGGCGGGCAACAGCATGCAGGTGGGGGAGGATCTCATCGCCCTGTTTGCCGAGAAGGATCCGTCCAGGCTGCCCTGGCGGGCGCTGGGGGTGGATGTGGTGCTGGACTGCACCGGGGTGTTCGGCTCCCGGGCCGATGCCGAGCTGCATCTGGGGGCGGGAGCGGGCAAGGTGCTCTTCTCCCATCCGGCGGACGCGGACGTGGACGCCACCATCGTCTACGGGGTCAACCACCAGGTGCTGACCGGGCGGGAGCGGATCGTCTCCAACGCCTCCTGTACCACCAACTGCGTGGTCCCCGTCATCGAAACATTGCATCGAGAATTCGAGATAAATTGTGGTACTATTACGACAATTCATTCGGCCATGCACGATCAGCAAGTCATCGATGCCTATCACGGCGACTTGCGCAGAACCCGGGCAGCCAGCCAGTCCATCATCCCGGTGGACACCAAGCTGGCAAAGGGGTTGGAACGTATCCTTCCCCACTTTGCCGGCAAGTTCGAGGCGATCGCGGTACGGGTACCGACCATCAATGTAACCGCCATGGATCTGAGCATTACTGTTCGTAAAAAAGTGACAGTTAGTGACGTAAATCAAGCCCTGCAACGGGCATCCAGAGGTACATTACAGGGTATCCTGGACTACACGGAAGAGCCGCTGGTCTCCGTAGACTTTAATCATGATGCACACTCCTGCATCATTGATGGTACCCAGACCCGGGTCAGCGATGCCAACCTCGTCAAGATGTTGATGTGGTGCGATAACGAATGGGGCTTCGCCAACCGCATGCTGGATACCACCCGGGCCATGATGGCCGCAGGCTGAGAGTCTGCACCGGGCGCAAGGTTACTGTTTTTTTAACATTACCTGAAAATATATAGAGGACTGAATATGTCTGTTATCAAGATGACCGACCTGGATCTGGCGGGTAAACGCGTTCTGATCCGTGCTGACCTGAACGTGCCGGTAAAAGACGGCAAGGTCACTTCCGATGCACGTATCGTTGCGACTCTGCCGACCATCAAGCTGGCTCTGGAAAAGGGCGCCAAGCTGATGATCACCTCCCACCTGGGTCGTCCGACCGAGGGTGAATACAACGAAGAATTCTCCCTGGCTCCGGTTGTCAACTATCTGAAAGACGCACTGTCCTGCCCGGTTCGTCTGGCCAAAGACTACCTGGATGGCGTAGACGTCGCCGCCGGTGAGCTGGTTGTGCTGGAAAACTGCCGTTTCAACAAAGGCGAGAAGAAGAACACCGAAGAGCTGGCCAAAAAATACGCCGCCCTGTGTGACGTCTTTGTAATGGATGCGTTCGGTACTGCTCACCGCGCCGAAGGTTCCACCTACGGTGTGGCCCAGTTCGCCCCCGTTGCCTGTGCAGGCCCCCTGCTGGCCGGTGAACTGGAAGCCCTGGGCAAAGCCATGCTGAAGCCCGAGCGCCCCATGGTTGCCATCGTTGGCGGCTCCAAGGTCTCCACCAAGCTGACCGTGCTGGAATCCCTCTCCAAGATCGCTGACCAGCTGGTGGTCGGTGGTGGCATCGCCAACACCTTCATCGCCGCTGCCGGTCACAACGTCGGCAAGTCCCTGTGCGAGCACGACCTGATCGACACCGCCAAGAAGCTGGCTGCCGAGACCAACATTCCGGTGACCACAGATGTGGTTGTAGGTACCGAGTTCTCCGAGTCCACTCCGGCCACCATCAAGTCCGTCGCTGACGTGACCGACGGTGACATGATCTTCGACATCGGCCCTGACTCTGCCAAGGCCCTGGCCGACATCATCATGAACGCCAAGACCATCCTGTGGAACGGCCCGGTCGGCGTGTTCGAGTTCGACCAGTTCGCTGAAGGCACCAAGGTGATCGCCGAAGCCATCGCCGCTTCCCCGGCCTTCTCCATCGCTGGCGGTGGTGACACCCTGGCTGCCATCGACAAGTTCGGCATCGCCGACAAGGTCTCCTACATCTCCACCGGCGGCGGCGCCTTCCTGGAGTTCGTAGAAGGCAAGGTACTGCCGGCTGTCGCGATTCTCGAAGAGCGCGCCAAAGCCTAATTGACCCGGGACGGGGGGCAAAAGCCTCCCGTTTCGTTTATCATGTGGCCGCTGTGCCGGTTCATGATGAACCCCCCACTTTTTATTAACGGCATACGAGACAGGACGATTAAACATGTCTAAGAAAATTTTCGACTTCGTAAAACCCGGCGTGATCACTGGTGATGACGTTCAGAAAGTGTTCGCCATCGCCAAGGAAAACGGCTTCGCTCTGCCGGCCGTCAACTGCGTCGGTACCGACTCCGTGAACGCCGTGCTGGAAGCTGCTGCCAAGGTCAAAGCCCCGGTTATCGTACAGTTCTCCAACGGTGGTGCCGTGTTCACCGCCGGCAAGGGTCTGAAGCTGGAAGGCCAGCAGGCTGCCATCATCGGTGCCATCTCCGGTGCCAAGCACGTGCACGCCGTTGCCGAAGCCTACGGTGTACCGGTCATCCTGCACACCGACCACGCCGCCAAGAAGCTGCTGCCGTGGATCGACGGTCTGCTGGAAGCGGGCGAGAAGCACTTCGCCGAAACCGGCAAGCCGCTGTTCTCCTCCCACATGCTGGATCTGTCCGAAGAGTCTCTGGAAGAGAACATCGACATCTGCTGCGAGTACCTGACCCGCATGGCCAAGATGAACATGACTCTGGAGCTGGAACTGGGCTGCACCGGCGGTGAAGAAGACGGCGTGGACAACAGCCACCTGGACCAATCCTCCCTGTACACCCAGCCGGAAGACGTGGCCTACGCCTACGAGCGTCTGTCCAAGATCAGCCCGCGCTTCACCATCGCTGCCTCCTTCGGCAACGTGCACGGTGTGTACAAGCCGGGTAACGTCAAGCTGACTCCGAAGATCCTGGACAACTCCCAGAAGTACGTCTCCGAGAAGTTCGGTCTGCCTGCCAAGTCCCTGGACTTCGTGTTCCACGGTGGCTCAGGTTCCACCCTGGAAGAGATCCGCGAATCCATCTCCTACGGCGTCGTGAAGATGAACATCGACACCGACACCCAGTGGGCTACCTGGGAAGGTCTGTTGAACTTCTACAAGACCAACGAAGCCTACCTGCAAGGCCAGCTGGGCAACCCGGAAGGCGCCGACAAGCCGAACAAGAAGTTCTACGATCCGCGCGTATGGCTGCGTGCCGGTCAGACTTCCATGATCGCCCGTCTGGAGAAAGCCTTCTCCGACCTGAACGCCATCAACGTACTGTAATTCGTTACCGTATCTTGATTGCTGAAGAGGCGCCCTGCGGGGCGCCTCTTTCATTTTGGGCCCTCGGCTGGCCCCTCAAAAGGTGTCCTTCGGGACACCTTTTACATTTCTGTGATCCACGGAGGCTGGAATGGTGACCCTGGGCTGGGTATTATCGATGACACTGCGTTTAATTTAGTAAACAAATGCAACCAAGGCAGGATGCTGAGCATGCAGACAGGAAGACACAACGGACACCAGGAGCACGTGGCCTCCTATTACGCGGCCACCCGCAACGACCATAGGCAGTGGCCCGAGCTCAGCGGTGAGCTGGATGCCGACGTCTGCATCATAGGCGGCGGTTTCACCGGCCTCAACACCGCCATCAACCTGGCCGATGCCGGTTACAAGGTGGTGCTGCTGGAGGCCAACCGCATCGGCTGGGGAGCGTCGGGGCGCAACGGCGGCCAGCTGATCCGCGGCATCGGCCACGACACCAGCCAGTTTGCCCGCTGGATTGGCGAGGCGGGCGTGCGGGAGCTGGATCTCATGGGGATCGAAGCGGTGCAGCTGGTGCGCGAGCGGGTCGAGCGTTTCAATATCGAGTGCGATCTCACCTGGGGCTATTGCGATCTCGCCACCAAGGCGCGCCACCTGAAGGGGTTCGAGGAGGATGCCGAGCACCTGGCGAGCCTGGGTTACCGGCACGCACTGAAAATGGTGGCGCGGGAGGAGATGCACACCGTGGTCGGGTCGGATCGCTATATCGGCGGGATGATCGACATGGGCTCCGGTCACCTGCATCCTCTCAACCTTGCCCTCGGCGAAGCGCGTGCGGCAGCCAGTCTCGGGGTCTCCCTGTTCGAACACTCAAGGGTGACCCACATCGACTACGGCGAGCGGGTCGAGGTGACCACGGCCCACGGCCGGGTCAGCGCGGACTACCTGGTGATCGGCTGCAACGCTTACCTGGGCGACCTCCAGCCCGATCTCGGGGGCAAGGTGCTGCCGGCGGGCTCCTACATTCTCGCCACCCAGGTGCTGGAGAAGCGCCTGCGCCAGCGCTTGCTGCCACAGAACATGGCGGTGTGCGATCAGAATGTGGCGCTCGACTACTATCGGCTGTCGGCGGACGGTCGCCTGCTGTTCGGCGGGGCCTGCAACTACTCGGGCCGTGACCCCCGCGATATCAAGGCCTTCATGCTGCCCAAGCTGCTGCGGGTCTTCCCCGAGCTCGCGGGTACCGCCATCGAGTTCCAGTGGGGGGGCATGATAGGCATAGGCGCCAACCGGCTGCCCCAGATAGGCCGCCTCGAGCAGCATCCCAACGTCTTCTATGCCCAGGCCTATTCGGGCCATGGCCTCAATGCCACCCACATGGCGGGCAAGCTGGTGGCGGAGGCGATCAAGGGGGAGAGCCGGGGCTTCGATCTCTTCAGCCGCGTCCCCCACATGACTTTCCCGGGTGGCCCGGCGTTGCGCTCTCCGCTGCTGGCGCTCGGGATGCTCTGGTATCGGCTGAAGGATCTGCTCTAGGGGGAGGGGGCTCGGGATTATCCCTGCTGCGTCGCGTCTGGCTCGGCCAGGCGCCAGCCCTGCTCCGTCTTCATCATCCAGACCTGGGTCTCCTGCGCCAGGGCCTGGCCTGCCTCGAAGTCGCCATATTTGCGCTCGAGCTCCATCAGCCCCATCTCCTGCTGGAAGGGGCCGACCCTGTCATAGACGAGATCCTCGTCGTGCAGCACCTGCAACTGATCCAGTCCCTGCTTGAAGTGGAGCTGGTAGCTCACCTTGACCAGATAGACCCCCTCCATCCGCTCCTCCTTGCCGAGCACGGCGAAGTCGCGGATGTCGAACAGGTCAGCATCTGTGCCCGCCTGCAACCTGGCGGTGACCTGGCTCTGGATGGTCTCTTCACCGGGACCTGCGTTGCAGCCATAAAGCCAGAGGGCCAGCAGGGGGATGAACCACTTTTTCATCAAAACTCCGGACGAACGAGACGGGAAAGGGCAAATTCTGCCACGGCGTCGGTCATATACAAGGGATTGCCGGAAAAATGGCGGTCAAACCGGGGGCCCACACGGTTGCACGGGCCACCCGGTATCAGCGCAGCTTGTCCAGCTGGCCGAGAAATTCGACAGGCCCCATGAAGCCGGTCACCCGCTGGCCGTTCACCTCGTTGCCATCGCGATCGAAGAAGAGGAGGGTCGGCAATCCCAGCACGTTGAGGCCGTTGAGCAGATCCACGTCGGCGTCGTCGTTGGCGGTGACGTCCGCCTGCA
>ERZ650302.1911-NODE-1911-length-11387-cov-16.100247_pt1 | contig 11387 bp, 9 predicted proteins | sample MGYA00376238_ERZ650302 | MGnify/ENA primary metagenome ERZ650302 (study PRJEB26733, sample SAMN07839298) | wastewater metagenome | biome: urban; feature: wastewater treatment plant; material: waste water | place: USA: North Carolina | collected 2016-04-28 ... | reverse complement strand
TTCGTTGCGTGTTGCCACGATGAGCTGACGGTAGCGCCTCAAGTCCTCCCAACTAACGACTTTATTTGCCATGTCATGGTGCGGCGCGCATACCATTTTTAGCGGAATCCACCCTAGGGTATGAAAATTAATCATGGATGATAAATCCTCTTGGCTCCACATGATGCCCAAGTCTGCGCGTTTATCCATGATCAGACGGCTAACGTCTTCCATAATAGGTAGTAGCAGTTCAAGTTCTACGCTTGGAAATAGTCGGTCAAATTCTTCAAGCAACTTTGCGAGCCATTCTGAGGGGTATAGGTCATCAACCGCCAATACCAGCCGACTTTCTACGCCTTTGCTTAAATTACTTGCTACGCCAAACATGTGTTCGCATCGCTCCAAGATAAGATAGGCTTCATCTAATAGCCGCAGGCCCTCAGCGGTGAGCTTGGGCTTACGGCTATCTCGACTAAATAATTTGTTACCTAAATCTACTTCTAAATTGGCAATGGCAGCGCTGATGGAGGATTGTGATTTGCCCAAACGCCGCGCTGCGCCTGAAAAAGATCCTGTTTCTACGGTGACTACAAACGCTTGTAGTTGTTCTAGCGAAAAGTTCATCTATCGGTTTTTCCTATAGTTATTAACTTTTATCTATTATTTTAACAGATACAATGGTGGCATTAATTGATTTTTTATCATCAACGAGGATGAATTATGCGTACCCAGAGCGATCGTGTTAGGCATGCCATAGGGTTTGAGGTGGTGGCTTTAATACTGTCGATTCCTATTATGAGTTATTTTTTTGAGTTTTCTATGGCAGATATTAGTGTGATTGCCATTGCTGGCTCCATTATTGCAGCATTTTGGAATTTTGGTTTTAATTTGGTATTTGATCATATTTTGTTAAGTATTCGCCACAATACCGCCAAAACCCCCAAAATTCGTTTGGTTCATGTGTTGTTATTTGAAGGGGGGCTGTTGGCGCTCTATTTGCCAATGGTGGCTTGGTATCTTGAGATTACCTTGTGGGAGGCGTTTTTGATGGATGCTTCGCTAGTCGGTTTTTATTTGGTTTATACTTTTTCTTATAACTGGCTCTATGACAAGATTTTTCCTGACCCGCATTTTGATTATCAATTGAACGCGGCGTAAGTTTTTGGTCACGCCCAAGGTGGGTGGTATTTGCCGATCCACCCTATTCTACACGTCATCGGTTGTCGTATTGCCTCATAACTTGGTTGCTTAAATCAACTTTTTTTGACAAAATAAAATTATATCAACTTATGTTAATTTTATCATGGCAAATACCAATCCCTACACCGACCATAGTTTTACGTCTTCTGACCTAAAAACCATCTTGCACTCCAAACGTGCCAATATCTACTACCTACAATACTGCCGCGTCATGCAAAAAGACGGGCGTGTGTTGTATCTTACTGAAGCCGAAAAAGAGAATCTTTATTACAACATCCCGATTGCCAACACCACTTGTATATTACTCGGCACAGGGACATCAATTACCCAAGCTGCCATGCGGATGCTGTCGCAAGCGGGGGTATTGGTCGGGTTTTGCGGCGGCGGTGGTACGCCTTTGTTTATGGGAACCGAAATCGAATGGATGACGCCGCAGTCAGAATATCGCCCGACTGAATATGTACAAGGCTGGCTATCGTGGTGGTGGGAGGATGGCAAACGCTTGCAAGCCGCCAAACACATTCAATTTGCGCGATTGGCATTTTTGCAAAACATTTGGAGTCGCGATAAAGATTTTCGGCAAATGGGTTTTGACAGTAGAAGTGACGCTGTGACGAACTTAATTGAACGCTATCGCGCTGATATTCCTAAGCAAACTGAAGTTATGCACTTATTACAGCTTGAAGCCCGTATGACTAAAGAATTGTATAAGTTAGCATCAATTCATACCGATAATGCAGGCTTTAGTCGTGAGCATGATGGGATGGATAAAGCCAATGGTTTCTTGAATCACGGCAATTATTTAGCCTACGGACTCGGGGCAACCACTGCTTGGGTGCTTGGCATTCCGCATGGTTTTGCGGTCATGCACGGTAAGACACGGCGTGGGGCATTGGTGTTTGATATTGCGGACATCGTTAAAGATGCAATTGTGCTACCGCTTGCCTTTATTTGTGCCAAAGAAAATACCAGCGAGCAAGAATTTCGCCAAGAATGTCTGAATTATTTTACCACTTATAAAGCGTTGGATATGATGTTCGATACGGTGAAAGATTTGGCATTAAAAAAAGATTTTGAAACATTGTAAGCTTATGAAAATCAATGGACTGGAAAAAATAAGTTATGCTAGTGACGTTTATTTCGCAATGTGAAAAAAAGGCGTTAAACCGTACCCGCCGTATTTTGGATGCGTTTGCCAATCGTATTGGCGATAACGTATGGCACACCGCCATTACCGAAGATGGGCTGGACACTGTCAAAAAGTTATTACGTCAATCGGCAACCAAATCTACCGCCGTGAGTTGCCATCGGGTAAGGACACGGCAACGCAGTGAACTGGTGTGGGTGGTGGGTAACCGCAAAAAATTTGGTGAGCAAGGGCTGGTGGCGGTCAATCGGACCAAACGCAATATCTTGCACAGCGAATGGGAAAATAACTGGCAAAATCTCAATGCCATTGCCATTATCAGCACTTTATCTGCTCTGCTGCACGATATTGGCAAATCCACCAATGGTTTTCAGCACAAACTGTTTCACCCTAGCAAAATGGGCGACCCTTATCGTCATGAATGGATTTCGCTTAAATTATTGATTTGGCTCGTTAAAGACTGCCAAACTGATAATGATGTTTGGCAAAGATTGCAAAAAATAGATGAATTTTTAGCAAGCCATCAGCCGACCACACAAAATTTGCAAGGCAATATCGAAAAAAGTGAAATGGATAAACTACCACCTGTCGCCCAATGGGTAGCGTGGCTGATTGTCACCCATCACCGCTTGCCACCTTTGATCGAATATGGTTTCGCCTCCAAAGTCAAAGAAAGTTTTTTGCAAATAGGCAATAGAAACTTTGCCATTGATTTAAACCTTTATTATCAAAAAGCCGTTAAGGCAATTGCTTTTTGGGTAAAAAATCCCAAATCCATCGAAGAAATGACTACCAAAGAAAAAGAGCAATTTTTTAGCTTCGATAATTTGGTGTTAAATAGTCCAGATTGGCAAAAGCAAGTTAAACGCTATGCCAAAAAAGCCCAGCAGGATGTCGTTTTACAGCAACTTAGCCAGCAATCGACTGCGATCGCCAATCCGTTTTTGCTGATGCTCTCTCGCCTGAGTGTGATGGTCGCTGACCACAATTATTCCAGTCTAACCAATGCTGACAAGGCAAAACGGGTACAAGGTAGTAAAGCGTGGGAAGACAAGCTAATTGCCAATACCGATCGTAAAACAGGCGAAAAAAATCAAGCCCTTGATGAACATTTATTGGGGGTCGCCCGTTTTACCGCAGAATTTTGTCGTAGCTTGCCGATTTTGCATGAAAAACTCCCCAAACTCATCAATCACGAACCGCTAGTTAGAAATACCGCTAACACATTATTTGCTTGGCAAAACAAAGCTTTCAAGCTTGCTCTATCACAAAGTGAGCATAGCGAAATTCATGGTTTTTTTGGGATCAACATGGCATCCACAGGGTGTGGTAAAACCATTGGTAATGCGCGGATTATGTATGCGTTAGCCAATCCTAAAAAAGGGGCAAGGCTCACCATTGCATTGGGTTTACGGGTATTGACCCTACAGACAGGGCAAAGTTTTCGTCAAAACTTAAAGCTAACGGATAGTGAATTGGCGATTTTGGTCGGGGGACAGGCTCAAAAACAACTCTTTGATATCAATCAACATAATGATGATGATAATTATTTTGAGCAGTTTGGCAGTGAATCAGCTGAAAATCTGGTCGATGAATGGGTCGATAGTGATGATTTTGACAGTATTTTGGACGAGTTAAAGCTAGGCACAGTGGTGGAAGACCGTACGGCTCGCAAGCTCTTGGCTTCACCCATTGTGACTTGCACCATCGACCATCTGATGCAGGCAACCGAATGCAAGCGTGGCGGCAAATATATCGCGCCGATGCTTCGCTTGTTTAGTGGTGATTTAATTTTGGATGAACCCGATGACTTTGATCACCATGATATGCCTGCCCTTTCTCGGCTAGTGCATCTGGCGGGATTAATGGGTTCTCGTATTTTGTTGTCATCGGCAACCTTACCGGCCGATATGATCGAAGGACTATTTCTAGCCTATTTAGCAGGGCGAAAAATTTATAACGAGCAGTTTGGCTACGCCGCTCCGCAAGTCGCTTGTGCATGGTTTGATGAAAACCGAGCCATGAGCGAAAACTGTCATAACAGCGACGTGTTCAATGTCGCCCACAACCAATTTATCCATAAACGTTGTCAATTCTTACACAAGCAACCTGTCAGACGCAGGGCAACCATTTTGCCGTTTGATATTGAATATCATGGTGAACAACAACCAGCATTTTATCAAGCGATTGCCGAACAACTGCTAAATCATGCGTGGCAGTTTCATCAGCACCATCATGTCACAGCCAAGGATAAAAATGTGAGTATTGGCTTGATACGCATGGCAAATATTCAGCCATTGATAAAAATTGCCCAAGCCATGCACCAATTACAAGCCTTTGATCACCAAGCTGATACCCAGCTTTATCTGTGTTGCTACCATTCTCAGCAAGTATTAGCGTTACGCAACCGCCTAGAAAATCGCCTAGACAGTATTTTGATCCGTAAAAATGTGTCTGCCGAAGATTTTATCAAGCGACCTGATATCGCCCAAGCGATGGGCAAAAATCCACATAAAACCCATCATATTTTTATTGTACTTGCCACGCCTGTGGCAGAAGTGGGGCGTGACCATGATTATGACTGGGCAATGGTCGAACCAAGTTCCATGCGGTCAATTATTCAGCTTGCAGGACGCGTGTGGCGACACCGTACGGAGCTTGTGGCAGACACGCCAAACATGGGGATTTGGCAGTACAACATCCGAGCGTTAAAAAATCGGGTGCAGAAAAATAGCCAGTATCCTGCCTTTGCCCAGCCTGGATTTGAAGACAAACACTATCCATTGGCAACCCATGATATGACAGCACTTGTCCCTGCCAAAACATTACAAAAAATCGATGCGGTGAGCCGTATCCAAAAATCCGCCGGACTCAATCCAAAAACCAGCCTTGTTGATTTGGAACAGCAAGTCATGGCAGATTTGATGAATAATTCACAGTTTAATGTGGTCAATGCCTACTTTAAAGACGAACAAACCGCCAACCGTCACCATGTCCATTTAAGCGTTTTGACACCGTTTCGGGCAGGTCGTGCCAATATTGAGTACATTATTAAGCCCGATGATGACACTTTTAACGTTTATCACAGCGAGAGTGTCAAAGAGTATGGTCTTTACCATGCTAATACTGTCAATAGTGTAATACAGCCGTATGAGCTACCTACCGTTAGCCCATTTGTGGACGTTTGGTTAGACAGTCATTTGGCGAATGTGTTGGCAGAATTAGGGCAAAAATTCCCTGAACTCAGCCCTAATTCCATTGTGATACGCTTTTCCAACGTCGCCCTGGCAGAGCATCAAAATGGCTACTATTTTGATGAACGCTTTGGCTGTTGGAAAAAAGACTAAACCGCCTGTGTGGCGGTGAAGATTTTTTAAAACCAAATTATTTCCTAAGTCACCTATGTGGCGATAGCGAAATTTTATGCTAAAGATTAAATTTTCTCAATATTTTATCTTTTAAAACCACATTATGGTTTACTAAATAGATTAATTATGATTAAATGGTTTTAACTAAACATTAGTAGGAAGATAAATATGATTGAAAATATAACCGAGCTACAAGTCAAAGATGCCATACAAGCATTCTTGACCGCTCAATACGATAAGAAAACGGAAAAAGAGCATAAGCAACTCGCCAAAGCCATTGAAGACAATGACGTAGCAAAAATTGCTGAACTCAATGCGTTTTTACAACCGTTTAAAGATAAATACCAAAAAGCCAATTGGCTTATTGAAGCCCAGAAAATGGCAGAAAACGTCCAAGTCGGTACGCACGTTTCTAAAGGCGTACACCCCAGCTCTCGGGGCGATAATGTCAATTTTCGTCAAGCCGTTCAAAACAGTTATGTGAATACCCAAACACTGGCTAGTCGATTTTTGGATGCCAACAGCCCCCGTGGGGCGATTGACTTGCCGTTAGTGACTTTTTTTGAATGGGAAGTCGTGGCGGGTTCGGGCATCAAAATGCGGGATGTTATTTTGCAAAATTCGCCAGCAGTTGCCCATAGTTTTGCCGACGATGAAGCATTATCAAAGCATTATCAGCAAGCCTTTTTGGATTGCTTAAATAATCAAATTAAAGCACCCAAAACCCATGAAACCAATAAACAAATTTTATGGGCATTGCCACAGGATGAACCCGATAGCGATAATTATGTGACTTTAGTGCCACTTTATCCTTCTGTTTTGACCCATGAAGTTTTTCACAAAATCAATCAAAACCGCTATTCAGATGACAATAAAACCGCTCGGGATAATCGCAGCAAAAAAACTGCCGAACAAAAACCCTATATTACGATGAAAGATTTGGCAACGGTGCAACTGGGTGGCACAAAACCCCAAAATGTCAGCCAACTGATGAGCAAACAAGGCGGTCGCAACTATCTACTACCGTCAGTGCCACCGCTTTTCCGCCAGTCGCAAGATATCCGAATTTCGCCTAATGCTACCAGTATCTTTGCTACCAAAGCCTTGCAATACAAAGCCAAAGAAGCACTCAATGCCTTGTTTACCCTGATTAAAACCGATTACAACAATGTCAATATCCGGGATGCTCGTAAAGCAATTTTATCTGACATCGCCTATCAAGTGATTAGCTTAGGTGAAACCTTACAAACCATCCGTCCAGCAGGTTGGACAAAGGATTATCATAATTTATCGATGAACCAAAAATACTGGCTTGACCCACATCGAGCGGATTTGGAAGGCGAAGAAAATTTTAAACAGGCACGAGAAAGCGAAGACTGGCGAACCGCCATTGAAGTCGATTTTGCTAACTGGCTACAAGGCATTTTAAAAACAGAATTTAAAGCTTTTGCCCATGATTTTGCTGACCCAGAGCATAATGAATGGCGAAGTGAAATAGCAGATGAGATTAAAAAAGCCTTAAGACTAGGCAAAGGGGGCTTAGCATGAGTTTTATTTATCCAAATTTACACTGCGTGGGCTATCTGTGCCTAAATCGTATTCAAATCAGCAATGCCAATGCCATTTCTAGCCCACTCACTTATGGCTTCCCTGCGGTAACAGGCTTTACAGGGGCAATTCATGCGTTAAGCCGAAAAGTGAGCCGAATTGATGGTTTAGAAGATATTCGCCTTGATGGGGTGCTAATTGCTTGCCATGAATGTCAGCCACAGACCTATCGTGAAAGCAGTTATAAAGATTTTACCTTTATCCAAACTCGTAATCCGCTCAAAAAAGACGGCAAAACCGCTTCAATTATTGAAGAAGGGCGTTGTCATTTGACGGTTTCGTTAATTGTTGGGGTTTATTCCGATAGCCTTTTCTTCGATGAAGATGATGACCAAATCGACTTATTGCAACAAACAGTAAAAAATTTAATCCAACAACAACGCATTGCGGGCGGTAGTGTTATCGGCTTGAATAAGTTTGCGCCAGTCAGTTTTCGTGTAAAAGAAAAAATTTCTGAATTTACTGACAAACTGTTACCTGCGTTTGTCTTGACCGATGCACACGACGATTTACAAACCATCACCGCAGGACTCCAAACAAAAAATCCCGAAGCCACTGCCTTGGATGCGTTACTTGAAACCGCCACGCTTCATCATGTGCCAAGCGATGCACAAGGCTCAAGTTGGACGGTTGAATCGGTTAAAAAAGGACGGGGATGGCTTGTACCAATCCCTGTTGGCTTTCAAGGGATTTCACCACAGTTTGATGCATGGCAAATGCAACATAGCCGCAACCCTGAATATCCCAGTCAGTATGTCGAAGCCATCTATAGCCTTGGCAAATGGGTATTCCCCTATTCAATCGCTGAGCTTAGTACCGCCCTTTGGTATCAACAGTATGATGCCGAGCAGGATTTATATTTAGTCAGTCATAACGTTTAACCTTTAACTCTAACCTAAGTTTCACGCCATTTATAGGAGAATTATCATGGCAAAAACTGAACTAAAAACCGCATCCGTATTGGCATTCGAGCGTGTCTTGGATATTTCCGACGCTTCTTTTTGGCAAAAAGACAGCCAGAATGCCGACAGCCAAGCCAGTATCGTCACCGTGCAAGAAAAATCAGTGCGTGGCACGATTAGCAATCGCTTAAAAAATGCTGTTGCTAATGACCCTGCCAAACTTGATGCCGAAACACAAAAAGCCAATCTACAACGTGTCGATTCAAGTAGTCTTGATGAAAGCAACGATACCTTAATCGCTAAGTTCACTTGTAAAGTATTGCCATTTACAGGTAAGCCCAATGTGTGTAACGACCAAGATTATCAACAAGCCTTATTGGCAGTGGTTGCTGATTATCAGCAAAGCCAAGGCGTAAGTGAACTCGCCAAACGCTATGCTACCAATATTGTCAATGCCCGTTGGCTATGGCGCAACCGTGTCGGGGCAGAAAAAATCACTGTCACAGTGCGTTTTAATCAACAGACTTTAACCTTTAATGCCAAAGACTTTGCATTAAATGAATTTAATGCTGATGACAAAAACTTAGCCCAACTTGCCCAATGGATTGAACAAGGTCTGACAGGACAAGCCTTTGTGATTTTATCCATCGAAGCCCAAGCCCACGTTGGCTACGGTCAAGAAGTCTATCCATCACAAGAGTTGATTTTGGACACAGGTAGTAAAAAAAGCAAAGTGTTGTACCGTGTTGGAGACATCACCAAAAACCACGCAGGGATGCACTCGCAAAAAGTCAGCAATGCCATCCGTACCATTGACACTTGGTATCCCGAATATGAAGACAATCACTTCCCGATTGCCATTGAGCCGTATGGGGCGGTGACGACCTTGGGTAAAGCGTTCCGTCAACCAAAACAAGGCAAGGATTTTTATAACCTATTTGATAAATGGGTATTAAAAGGCGAAAAACCCGAAGTTAGTCAACAGCATTATGTGATGGGCGTGTTAATTCGTGGCGGTGTCTTTGGCGAAAGTGGCAAGGAGTAAGCGATGAATTTCTACCAAGAAATCACGCTAATACCCGATGCCGAGATTTCACCTTATTTCTTATGGAGTAAGGTTTACACTCAGCTTCATATCGCCCTTGCCCATGTCAAAAATCAACATGGCGTAGACGGTATTGGTATCAGCTTTCCTAATTACAAATATGAAGAGAAAGACGGCAAAACCTTCGCCACACTCGGCAACAAACTACGCATTTTTGCCAATACTGGCGATGAACTCGACAAATTGGCATTGCCTGTGTGGCTTGATCGGTTGATCGATTATGTGCATTTGACCAGTATCAAAGAAGTGGGCGATAAAGCAACAGGTCATGTCATTGTCAGACGCTATCGATATAAAGACTTTGACAAAAAGGTGTCGGAATTTGCCAAGTTTAAAGGCATTAGTGAAAAAGACGCATTGGCTCATTGTCTTGAGCATAAACGCCCTATCAAACGCTATCCTTTTATCAGCTTAAAAAGTGAAACCAACCAGTCTGATTACAGATTATCGATTTGGCAAGAAACCGCCAATGAAGCTAAAACAGGCAGTTTTAATACTTATGGCATCAATAATATGTCAAATGACGTGACCGTGCCTAATTGGTAAGTTATAGTTGAATTATAAAGTAAGGGTGAATAACCCTTATTTTTGACTCAATAAAAATAGGTATAAATTTCAATCAGTTATATCCAGGCAAAAAATGTAGGGTAAAAAGGGTATTTTTACTTGGTAAGCCTTGCTATAACTGCTTTTTTTGGGATAAAATTCCTATTCACCGCCACACAGGCGGCTTAGAAAATGCTTAACGCTTTCGTCATACGCTTTTTGGAATTCACCGCCACACAGGCGGCTTAGAAAAATAGTAAAACCATATTTGGCTATGGTTTAAAATTCACCGCCACACAGGCGGCTTAGAAATCAAGCGATGGCAGCATGACGCCACACGCACCATTCACCGCCACACAGGCGGCTTAGAAATTCTTAGACCTGTTCCATGAAACGCACCAAGCATTCACCGCCACACAGGCGGCTTAGAAATATTATACTACAAAAATCCCCACACCTGTACTTATTCACCGCCACACAGGCGGCTTAGAAAATTGGTTTCTTGCTTACGGAGAGCAGACCACGACAGGCGCAAACGCACGGCTGATAGCTGGCTGTTAGTCACCGTTTTAATGTATGGCGTGCCGCCTTTTAACTCGACATTAATATTGGTTTCGTTTTCAACTGACGGAAAGCCTTTAATGTACTCTTGGTCATTTGTACCGGTACGAAAATCCCATGTTACCGCTAGATTGCCGTTGTCATCTTTAAAATTTGGATTGCCGCTATCGTCAAGTAATGGCGTATCGTCAAGATAGATAGATTTTGCCCCGTTGGCTAGTCCGCTAATCTCACCCTCGGACAAGCCATACAAGATTTTAAGATAACTGATAGATGCAGCACTGTCTTTGGCAATCACTGGTTGTCGTTGTGATTGTTGTCCTGCCTTTGCGCCTTTAATCATCTCTTATCCTTACATTGCATCTTCTGCGTAAATGCCGCCACTTGCGTAAAATCCGCCAATCTCGCGCTCACCGTAGAGTATCGGCACTGGATTGCCCTGCGATACGGTAGTGACTGCACTGCCAAACCCTTTATTTGCTTTATTGCCGTCAGGGTCTTGCTTATCCATTTGTGGCGTTGGCATTAATAGCCCTGCAACACCGCCAACCAACAATCCTACACCTGCGCCTATTGCCCACTGCATACCTGGTACAAATACCCCAACGCCAACAAGCACAGCACCACCAATCACTTGCAGCCAGTTGAAAGAATCACCACCACTGCCCACAATGCGCGGTACGATGTGGATAACATCAGTATCGGTTACGTTATCAATATCGTTTTCGGTGATATTTTTTCGCCCTAAAAATACCGCAAACTTTAAGCCTAGCTTGTCGCTCTCTAACATAAAGCGTTTAAACTCTGCGTTTTGGCAAGCAATCGCATGGGTGGCTTCACGCGCTGTTTGTACGTCAAGTTTAAAAAACTGTCCAAATCGTTTAGCCAAGACGCCGTGGAGTTGCACTACTTTTAGCATATTAATAAACCTCTGAAAAAATAACCTCTGAAATTTCTTTCACAAATAGTCC
>ERZ650302.1910-NODE-1910-length-11391-cov-11.700865_pt1 | contig 11391 bp, 7 predicted proteins | sample MGYA00376238_ERZ650302 | MGnify/ENA primary metagenome ERZ650302 (study PRJEB26733, sample SAMN07839298) | wastewater metagenome | biome: urban; feature: wastewater treatment plant; material: waste water | place: USA: North Carolina | collected 2016-04-28 ... | reverse complement strand
ATTTAGTTAATTCATCTCAAGGTGGTGGATTTAAAGATACTTGGGTTATGGAGGCGTAAAATGGAACAATTATTAACTGCAAATGTTGCAACAAATTTATATTGGTTTGGAAGATATTTAGAAAGAATAGAAGCAACTTTACTTGAAGTTGTTTATGCCTTTGACAAAATTATAGATACAAATAAAGATTGTGGAAAAGAGATTTATGAGAAATTAGGAATAGACTTAGATTATTCTTGCTCAAAAGATTTTTTAAATAAAGCGATATTTGGTAATCATCATGCAAATTTACACACTTTAATAAGTCATGCAAAAGAAAATGCAATTATTTGTAGAACAAACATGGATACAGAAGCTTTTGGTTCAGTTATTGAATTAGCAAATTTACTTAAACAATCAGGTTTAGATATTGATTGTAGATTTGCTGATAATGTTTTATCATTAATTAGTGAAATATGGGGTGAACTTACAAGAAAACAACATAGATATGCAAGTGATTATTTTATTAGACTTGGAAAATTAGTTGAAAAAGTAGATTTCCATTTAAGATTAGGGAAGGATAAAGAGTTTTCATTAGTTGTTATGGAAGAAATTGATAAAATAGTAACTATATTAGCACCCGATTCAAAATTTATTCCCCATGATAAAAATGATTCTCATGAGGTAATTATGAATTCTATTAATGCTAAAATCAATAAAATAATAGTTGAGGATTAATGAATACAACAGAAATTTTTACGTCAGAATTACCTGTAGGTGAAAAATTATCTATAAAAAGAACAAGATTTGAACCTTTAGAAAGCTCTAATGATAAAATAAAAAGAATCTCTATAGTAAGTGGAATCCACGGAGATGAGCTTGAAGGTCAATTAGTTATTTACCTTTTAGCTGAATGGTTAAATAATAATAGTGAAAAATTAAAAGGGATAGTTGATATCTATCCTGCTGTTAACTCTTTAGGAGTTGATACAATTACAAGAGGTTTTCCTCTGTATGATGTTGACTTAAACAGAGCATTTCCAGGTGGACCAAATGAGTTTTTACCTGGACAAGTTGTTCACGCCCTTGCAAATGATGTGGAAGGAAGTGATATTGCTATTGATATTCATTCAAGTAATATTTTCTTACGAGAAATTCCACAAATTAGAATAAATAAAGAGTATTCAAAATCAACTTTACCCCTTGCAAAAGAATTAAATTGCGATTTTATTTGGATACATGATGCTGTAACAGTTCTTGAATCAACATTTTCACATACAATGAACTCTAAAGGAACAAAAACTCTAGTTGTTGAAATGGGTGTTGGAATGAGACTTACTAAAGAGTACGGACATCAACTTTTAATTGGAATTCTAAATCTAATGAAAAAAGAAGGCATTATTGAGTGCAAAGATGATTTTGTTACTAGAGAAGCTTTTAATTCAGAAGTTGGAGAAGTTTATTATTTGAATGCTCCAAAGAGTGGATTATTTGTACCTGCACTTGACCATTGTGCAATAATTAAAAAAGATGAAAAAATTGGAGATATTGTTGATCCATTAACTGGAATTATTCACGCTACTTTAGTTGCACCAAATGATGGAATATTATTTACTTTAAGAGAATATCCTGTTGTTTATGAAGGTTCATTAATAGCTAGAATTTTTGGAGGTAACAATGGAAAAGATTGAAATATTAAGAATTGAATCTTTAAGTAGAGCCCCTTTAGTTATTGAAGGGTATTTATTTAAAGGGACAAGTAAAAAAGCACCAAAAGTTGCCATTGTAGGTTCAATGGAAGGGGAAGGTGTACTTCCTTTATATTGTGCTTCAACAATGGTGGACTTTTTCAAAAACAAAATTGATAAAAAAAATATCAAAGGTGATGTTTTAATAATTCCTTCAATAAATCATTATGCATTAAATATCGGAAAAAGATTTTGGCCTTTGGATAATACTGATATTAATATGATGTTCCCTGGTTATGAATTGGGTGAAACAACTCAAAGAATTGCTAAAAAAGTATTTGATGCAATTAGTGGTTATGACTATGGAATAATACTTGAAAGACGTCCTGATCCAGCAACATGTTTACCATATATAAAACTTTATAAAAGTGGATATGAAGATTTAAAAAGTGCAAAGAAATTTGGATTTAAAATGATTCATCACAGAACAATGAAATCAATTGATACTGTAACATTACAATATAACTGGCAATTATGGGGAACAAAAGCATTTTCAATTATGTGTCCAAGTGATAACCATGTTGATAAAAAAATTGCAAGTCAAATTAATCAAGCCATGATTAGATTTATGGATAAATCAAAAATCATTGATTATCATATATTTAGTGGATATGAATCAACAGTTATAGATAGAAGTTCAATTAATGTTGTAAAATCTCCAAGAAGTGGTATTTTTATTTCAAAAGAGTTACCAGGTAACTATGTTTCAAAAGACCAAGTTATTGGTGAGATTGTACACTCTTTAGAAGGAAATGTTATACATCAATTTTTAGCACCATGTAATGGAATGATTACTTGTTTTTATAGTAATTCATTGATATATGAACATGCTGTTGCTTTTAGAATTGCAAAGATTGGCTAACTTTTTAGCTAATCTTAGAAAATCAACATAAATTAATTATTTAAATATATAAACATTTAAATAAGTAGTATTAATATAGTTATTATAATCTATTTTTATGTATAAACTACCAATTTTTTTATAAAATATTGTACAATATGAAATAGATTAGTTTATAAGGAAAAGTAATGATACGAAATATCAATACAAAAACAAAATTACTATTATTTCCACTTATGTTTTTAATAATAGTTGTTATTTCAGGTGTTGTTTATTCACACTTTAGTGGTAAAGAAAATTCAAGAACTGATATTGCGATGGAAACAGATGAGTTTATTCAAGAAGTTTTAAAAGGAAGAATCTCTGTTTATCAATTTTTAAGAGCTCCAAATGATGATACTAGAAAAAAAGTAGTTGATAATTTTCAAATTTTAGATAAAAATGTTTCAGAATTAAAATCTATTTTAACCATGGATAAAAATATTACTTTATGTAATGAAATTTTAGCTTCTTCAAAAGATTATGTAAATAATTTTAATACTGTTGCAGATTTGATAATAACAAATCGTAAAAATGGTATAGAAAAAGAGAATGATGAAGTTAAGACTACTATCTCAAAAATGGTACAAACAGGTCTTATTTTAGAAGGGAAAATTGATGAAATAAATAAAAGTGCAATAGAGTTAAAAGAAGAAGCACACTCTTCACTAAATACTACATTAGTAATATTAGCAATTGTTTCAATAATCCTTTTCATACTATTTTCTCTTTTTGTTTCAAATATAATCGTAAAATCTTTAAATGATTTTAAACATGGCTTATTAGCTTTCTTTGATTATTTAAATAAAAAATCTACTAATGTTTATCCTTTGGATGATAGTGCAAAAGATGAATTTGGTGAAATGGCTGTTTTTGTAAATGATAATATTAAACAAATTGAAAAAACTCTAAATCAAGATGTTGCTTTAATTGAAGATGCAAAAGTAGTGATGACAAGGGTAAATAATGGTTGGTATGGACAATTTATAGAAAAATCAACATCTAATACTTCCCTTGAAGAGTTTAAAAATAATGTTAATGGAATGATACAAAGTACAAAAAATAGATTTGAAGAAGTTGATGTAATTTTAGAAAAATATGCTAAATTAAATTATACAGAAACTTTAAATATGCACTCAAATGATGAAAAAGGTGGTGTATTTGAAAGATTAGTTGTAGGAATTAATGCATTACAAAACTCAATCACACAAATGTTAGTAGAGAATAAAACAAATGGATTGACTTTAGATGAAAGCTCAAATATTTTATTAAATAATGTAGATAAATTAAATATGAGTTCAAACGAAGCAGCGGCTTCTTTAGAAGAAACAGCAGCAGCAATTGAAGAGATCACTTCTAATATTAGAAATAATACTGAAAATATTACTAAAATGGCTTCACTTTCAAGTGAAGTAACAGCATCGGCTACTCAAGGTGAAAAATTAGCTAATGATACAACTATTGCAATGGATGAAATTAATAATCAAGTTAATTTAATTAATGATGCTATTTCAATAATAGACCAAATTGCATTCCAAACAAATATTCTTTCACTAAATGCAGCTGTTGAAGCAGCAACTGCTGGAGAAGCAGGACGAGGATTTGCTGTTGTTGCTGCTGAAGTAAGAAATCTAGCTTCAAGAAGTGCAGAAGCAGCTAAAGAGATAAAAACAATAGTTGAAAATGCTACAACAAAAGCAAATCATGGAAAACAAATAGCTGGTAATATGATTGATGGTTATAAACAGTTAAATCAAAACATTACACATACAATAAATTTGATTTCAGATATTCAAAATGCATCTAAAGAGCAGTTATTAGGAATTGAGCAAATTAATGATGCTGTAAATCAATTGGACCAACAAACTCAACAAAATGCAATGGTTGCCTCTCAAACTCATGATGTTGCAGTTATTACTGACCAGATTGCAAAACTTGTTGTTAGTAGTGCAGATGAAAAAGAGTTTTTAGGTAAAAAAGAGGTGAAAGGTAGAAGTATAAATGTAAATACGAAAACAACACACTCTATCCCAGCTTCAAGTAAAACATCAGTTAAAACAACAAGCAAACCAACAGTACAAAAAGTGGTGAAAAGTGAACCTACAAATGTAGTTAAACCAAAACCGTCAAAAGAAGATGATGAGTGGGAGAGTTTTTAAAACTCTCCTTTAGTCTTTATCTAAAAATTTAACATTAACTTTTACACTAAGTAAGCTGTTCCCACTACTTTGAACAACCCCTTTAAGTGGTGATATATCTGTATAATCTCTTCCATATCCTAATATTATATACTCTTCATTTGGTATTTTATTATTTGTAGGGTCAAAATCTGCCCATCCAAAATCAGGAATATATATTGAAAACCAGGCGTGTGAAGCATCTGCTCCAAAAAGCTTCTCTTTTCCTTCTGGAGGAAGAGTTTGGATGTAGCCACTTACATATCGTGCAGGAATTCCAATGCTTCTAAGAGCTGAAATTGCGAATTGTGCGAAATCTTGACAAACTCCTTTTTTTTCCTTGAAAATTACTTCTATTGGAGTTGTAATATCACTAAATCCCGATACAAATTTAAAATCATTAAAAATTCTAGCCATAAATTCGTTTGTTGCTTCAATAACATTTCTATTTTCATTAAATGATGCCAAAATATATTCTTTGATTTCAGCTGAAGGCATAGGAATAGATTCTGTTTCAAATAAAAAGTATTTAGCCATAACATCATTAGGATGGTAAGTACTAAGTCTTTCTTTTAACTGAGCTAATGTTATTTTTGCAGTATTTAATAAATAGGACTCTTTTTTTATTTCATATTCAAGTCTTTCTACTTTTGAAGTGGCAATAACTTTTAGACTTTTATGTGCTTCTCTTATTAGCATAAAATTATTTGTATTTTCAAAATAATCAATAAATTCATTTGTTTCATAGGGATTTGGCTCCATAGATAATGAATATTCTAATAATTTTTGTGTAGTACAATTTTTAGGTTTTAATCTAGCAATATTATGGCTGAATGTAACAAGCCCAGCATAATCAAAATTTGTTTCGTGGTATATTTCATAAATCATGGTTACTCATTGTAGTGCGAAAAATATGTTTTTGTTAACTCTTCAGATGTTTGGGTAAGTAAATCTGAAAGAATCGATAAGAATTCATCTAGTTTTTTGTAAACATAATCATCTTCATTTGTTTCTAAAAGTTTTTGTGTGGTTGTAAGTGTAATCATAGAAAATACTTTGAAAACAGGCTCTTCAAAACTACTAAGATGCGGACTGTTCGCATTTTTTGGAAGTTCTTTTAAATCACTCAATAATTGATTTATTATATAAATTAGTGATTTTGGATATTTTGTATTAAAAATTAAGAAATCTAATACATTTTCCAAATCCAATGATGATTTATAATAAGCTCTATAAGAGTTATAACTCTCATAAGAATTTAACATAGAATCTAAAACATCATACTCTATTAATTTATCAAGTTTTAGAGTAAGAAGAGATCTTAGTTTTGAAATTAGAAGTTGAGAAATTTCTATTTTACAACCAATATCATATAGAATTAATCCTTGCTCTTTAAAAATACTTTCATCAATTAATTCTCTATATGCCATTAGATAAATCAATAATTTGTCAAGTTCCCCGATATGATCTTTATTTGTAAGAAACTCTCTTTTATTGTAGTTATTCCACTCTTTTTGCATCTTTTCGTAGATTCTCCACGCTTCCATAGTAAGAAGATTTTTTACACTTGCATTTAAATTTGATAACATAGAAATAGTAAAGCTTAATGTCCCAATTCTATTTTTATCTTTTATTAAAGAGATAATTTCTTTTAATGGCAAGGTATTTTTTTCATCTAAAAAGCCAGGATAACTCATCGTTAAGTGTGTTAATGCTAAATTTAAAATACCACTTGTTTTTTTAGAGTTATTGTTATCATCATATCTGTTTAGATTAAGCATATTTTTTAGATTAAATCTAATCATTCTTGCAGTTGTGATTGCTCTTGTTAGGTATCTTCCTAACCAAAAAAGATTTTCAGCTCTTTTGGTTGAAATATTTTCAAGTCTTGAATCAATAAAAGACCTATTTTTAAAGATATTATTTCCTTCAAAATCTTCACTTTTCCCAAGAATCCATAAATCTTTACTTGTTCCACCCTTTTGATTTGATACAACTAAAGAATCTTTTGTGGGAGATACTCTTATTAATCCCCCTGGCATTACATGATATTCATTTTCATGTAAATATGAAAAAGACCTAATCACAGTATTTCTAGGTTCAACCTTTCCTTTTGAAAAAGATGGTGTTGTTGAGAAGTCAATAATTTCTTGTCCGACATAATAGTGTGGATTTTTCTTTATTTTCTCTATTAGAAGGTTTAATTCTTTTTCATTTAGTCTATTTGCAAAATGTATTTCAATATCATCTGTTTTATCAATTTTCTTTATAATAAGATTTTGAATATTTTCAAGAACAAAATTTAGTTCTTTCTTTTGCCCACACCACCAAGTAGCTATTTGAGGTAAGATTAACTCTTCATCCAATAAATATTTTGCGATGTTTTTCATAAATGGATTTAATCCAATATTTTCTAAAATCCCAACACCAATAGGATTAATCATTGATAAGTTGTCTTTTCTAATTACATTTACAAGTCCAGCAACTCCAAGCTTAGAATCATTTCTTAATTCTAATGGGTCACAATATTGTGAATCAACTCTTCTAATTAAAGTATCAACACGTCTTAGACCATTTAAACTTTTTAACCATAATTGGTTGTTTTTTACAAGTAAATCTTCACCTTGAACAAGATTTAAATCTAAAAAAGAACTAATATATGAGTGCTCAAAATATGTTTCATTTAATGGACCGGGAGTTAAAAGTGCAATAAGTGGATTATCTTGATTCGTACTAGATAGAGATTTTAACATGTTTTTAAAACCCTCTATGAATTTTGCCATTTTTAAAATCTCTACATTTGGATATAAATCATTTGAAACAGAGTTCATAGTAAGTCGATTTTCAATGGCATATCCAAGACCTGAAGGTGATTGAGTTCTATCATTTATTACCCAAAATTTACCATCAGGACCTCGACTAATATCTGTTGCATAAAATCTCATAGAGTAATAATCTTTATTTTCAAAGTTGAAAACTTCAGGTATAAAACTTTTATGGGCAAAGATAATTTCAGCAGGAACAATTCCCTCTTTGATTAATCTTTGCTCTGTGTATAAATCTTTAAAAATTAGATTTAAAAGTTTTGCTCTTTGTTTTAAACCTTTTGAAATTTCATCCCATTCATCAGATGTTAAAACCAAAGGAATAGGATCTAAATTCCATCTTCTATTATTTCCTTCGGGGTCATTATAAATATTATAAGTAACCCCATTATCTTCAAGTCGCCAATCAATTTCTAGCTGTTTTTGTTCTAATTGTTTGATACCTGCACTTTCTAAACCATTGATAATATCATTCCAATGGGGTCTAACATTACATTGTGCATCAAACACTTCATCAAATGATGATTCTAACTTACAACTATCAAAAATTGACATCTACTTTTTTATCCACCTTTGTCTTAAATCTAATGTATGAGGATACTCTTTATTTTTTGGCATCTCTTTAAATAGAAGTTTTTTACTTCCTTTTGTATTTGTTAAAGTTCTTGTTGCTTCAACTGCAAAAATAGTATTTGCTTCCCCAGAAATTGACGGTTCATAAGCTTCTAGTTCACCTTGAGAGTGATTAAAATCCCAGTACCTATTTATTCTTCTTGATTCTGCTTCATAAGAGTTTACAGGGAAAGTATCATAACTTCTTCCACCTGGATGTGCTACAAAATAATTAAATCCACCGATAGATCTAGTATTCCATTTATCTATTATATCAAAAGTTAAAGGTGTATCTACTTTAATGGTTGGATGAAGTGCTGACCAAGGTTGCCAAGCTTTATATCTTACTCCACTTACAAACTCTCCTTCAATATCTGTTTTTGATAGGGGAACTTGAACTCCATTACAAGTTACTATGTATCTTTCTTCATTGAAGTTAGCGATTTTTATTTGTAATCTCTCAACTGATGAATCCACATATCTAGCCGTTCCTTGAGAACTTGACTCTTCTCCTAAAACATGCCATGGTTCAATTGCAGATCTAATTTCAACTGGCATTCCTTCAATCATTGTCATTCCATATAATGGGAATCTAAATTCAAAGAATGGGTCAAACCAATCAAGTTTAAACTCATAACCCTCATCATTTAAATACTGAACCACACTTCTTAAATCATCTTTTACATAATGCTCAAGTAAGAATTTATCATGTAGTCTTGTTCCCCATCTAACTAAATCGTGTTTATATGGTTTTTTCCAAAAGCATGATACTAAGGCTCTTACTAATAACATTTGTAAAAGTGCCATTTGAGAGTGAGGTGGCATATCAAAAGCTCTAAGCTCTAAGATACCAAGTCTTCCAGTGCTACTATCAGGAGAATATAGTTTATCTATACAAAATTCACTTCTATGAGTATTTCCTGTAATATCTGTTAACATATGTCTAAATAGTCTATCAGTTAGCCAAAATGGTACATCACCAGTTTCTGGAATTTGTGAAAATGCAATTTCAAGTTCATAAAGATTTTCAGGTCTTCCTTCATCAACTCTAGGAGCTTGAGAAGTTGGACCTATGAATGCACCTGAGAAAAGATAAGATAAACCTGGGTGGTGTTGCCAGAAAGTGATTAAACTTCTAAGTAACTGAGGGTTTCTTAATAGTGGTGAATCACTAGGTTTCATAGCGCCAATAGTTACATGGTTACCACCACCAGTTCCAGTGTGTCTTCCATCAAGCATAAACTTCTCAGTTCCAAGTCTGCACACCCTTGCATCTTCATAAAGTGAAAGTAGGTTATCACTTAACTTTTTCCAAGAAGATGCTGGTTGAATATTTACTTCAATAACACCTGGATCTGGAGTTACTTTGATTCTATCAGTTCTTAAATCATGTGGAGGCTCATATCCTTCAATAATCACTTTTAGATTTAACATAGTTGCTGCTTGTTCAATTGAAGCAATTAAATCTAAGAAAGCTTCTGTGTTTTCAATTGGTGGAAGGAAAATACAAAGTTTGTTGTTTCTGATTTCTGATGTTATTGCTGTTCTTACAAATGTATTTGAATTAAATTTCGTTGTTGTTTTAGAGTTTAGTTTTTTAGCTCTTTTTTTAACATTTGTTATGTAATCCCCAAGTTCTGGAGCAAATGCAAAAAGGTCTGTTTCAAAGCTTTTTTCTATTTCAACTGGTGGTTTTACGATTAATGATTCAAGTGGAAGTCTAAGACCCAATGGAGAATTTCCAGCACTTAAGAATAGATTGTTTCTTCTAAATTCCCATTTTGAAGTAATCCATTTTGTTGCACCAAAATTTAAAGGTAAAATATATCCAACTTCATTGTTTAAACCTTGAGATAGTTTTTGAGCAATTGTTCTTCTTTCAAGTGGGTCTTTTAAATCATATTTTAAAGGGTCAATATCTAGTGGAAGTTCTGCTTCTTTCATAATATAATAAATTGGGTCTTCAAAAGCTGGAATTATATTTTCATCACTAACTCCTAAAACTAAAGCAAGTTTTGATAAAAAGTTTTTGGCATCTTGGGGTGTATAATCAAATACATCATTTTCATCGAAAGGTTCGGTTTGTTTAGCTGTATTTCGTTTCCATAACGTTACAAATTGACCAACTTTTTTAGGCGTAATTTTCGATTTTCGAAATTTTATAGAAAACTCATTAACATTGAAATTATAACCAACACATTCATCACATTCTAAATCTTTTTCTAGCTTAGAAATGGATAAATTCATTGATTTTAGAACAAAATCTTCAAGTTTTTGAATAATCTCAGTCATTTATTTCAATTGTTGATAAAAGTATAAATCATAAGTTGGAAATAAATTTGGATAGAAAATTTTTCCTAAATCATTCAAAATAATATCTGGTCGAAGAATTCCTTGCTCAAAATAATCATTCGAACCTTTTGCATTCATTCGTTTATTGTAAGCATATACATTTCCTTTTTTGAACGCATCAAACCACGCATAATTTGGATAAGAAGCTTTCATTTCTGCTAATGAATTTACGTTTGTTACATTGATCCAATAATTTGCAGATTTTCCAACTGTATAAACTTCTTCAAACGTTAAGCTCAAACTATTTTCACCTGTTTTATTCTTGAAAATATAATTTCCTTTCGCATCGTCAATCAATTTTGCTTGCAACAAATCATTTGTCGGAGCATACCAAATATCGCCATACATTGTATTGACAATTGTTGAAACATTACCTTGTGCTTTGGTTTGAATGATATTTTTGATCGAATCATAATTATTTTTAACCGTTTCTACACGTTTTTCAGCTTCTGTATCTTTTCCGAATAATTTTCCGAAAACCTTCAAATATTCAACTTGTCCCAATGGGTTTTGCTCTTTGTATTCATCCAAATACAATACTTTTATCCCATTTTGTTCCAATTGTTGATGAAATTTTGCCAAAACAGGATTAGAACTTGCAATAATTAATTGAGGTTTATTTTTTAAGATAATTTCTGTGAATAATTCGTTCGAATTTCCAACTTTTAAGATTGATTTATTAGCGATTCCTTCGGCAATTTTAGGATTGTAAATAAAATCTGCATCGCAAACTCCTTTGATTAAATCAAGACTTCCTAAGTGGGTTGTTTGGAAAAACAGCTGGTGGTAACGGAGGCTTGATGATCTACTTATCAGTT
>ERZ650302.1909-NODE-1909-length-11394-cov-24.197725_pt1 | contig 11394 bp, 6 predicted proteins | sample MGYA00376238_ERZ650302 | MGnify/ENA primary metagenome ERZ650302 (study PRJEB26733, sample SAMN07839298) | wastewater metagenome | biome: urban; feature: wastewater treatment plant; material: waste water | place: USA: North Carolina | collected 2016-04-28 ... | reverse complement strand
TTTTTCAAAAATTACAAAAGTATTTAAAAAATAGTTTAAGTAAGTGGTTAAATCTAACTTACTTAATTAAAAACATCTATCACTTTAGCCTCTTTATATCCTCTTCAAGCTCTTTTAAACTTTGGATTTTTTCTATTTTCTTTTGTTCATCTTTAAACTTTTGATACTCTAATTCACTTTTTGCTTTTGCGTTTATCTGGCTTATTTTTCCTGCATGAGTTAGTAACTCTCTACCATTTAAAGATATAACAGCATCTAATCTTGCTATCCAATCTTTCATATACATAGGTGTTCTTTGCATTGCCATAGTCTCTGCAAATGCTAAATATTGTTCAACAAGTAATCCTAAGAGTTTTATCTCTTCTTCGTTTAAATAGTTTTTAGCAATACTCACATCTTTTTTTGTTACATTTTTACTCTCTTTATCGTATGAACTCATCCCTAAAAGAGCTTTGCTCATATCTACACGATTGTGTACAAGTTCAGCTGCTGTTTGTGATGATACTGCCCAAAGTAGTTTATTTTGAACAATTTTAAAAAACTCTATTGTTTTTTCATCTTTTGGATCATAATCAATACTTGTCATATAGATATCTTTGATTTTTTGATAAAAAAACTTTTCAGATATTCTAATATCTCTAAGTCTTTTTTGAAGTTCATCAAAATAGCCCATAGAGTTGCCATTTTTAAATCGCTCATCATTTAGTACAAAACCTTTTGTGATGTACTCTTTTAGTTTATCATTTGCCCAAATTCTAAATTTGGTACCTGTACTTGAACGAACTCTAAAACCAATGGCAATTATCATATCAAGATTATAATATTCTATATCTCTTTCTACTTCTCTATTTCCCTCTTTTTGAACTGTTCGGTAATTCCGAACAGTTGAAATTGGATTTAATTCCTCTTCTTCAAAAATAGCTTTAATATGTTCACTTATTGTTGATTTTGCTTTACCAAAAACTTCACAAATTTGAGCTTGAGATAACCAAATTGAACCATCTTCAAACATCACATCTACTTTGATGTTTCCATTTTCATTTTGGTAGATTAATATTTCACTCATTTGTAAACCTCTCTTTTTTGCTAAATTACTTATCTTACTTTTTCTAACTTTCTAACATATTCACGGCTTAAGATTTTCATCTGCTCTATTGCTATTTTATTTAACTTTTGAAGCCTATCTTTTTGAGATAATCCCTCATTTATAAAATGTGCATTTAAAGATTCCATATTTGCCAAACATACAAGCTCTTTCACATTTGCCGTATCTCTTATATTTCCTTTTTCATCTTTGTTTTGTTCTCGCCACTCTTTTGCAGTCATTCCAAATAGTGCAACATTTAAAATATCTGCTTCACTTGCATATACAAAATTTATTTGTGAAGAATTTAGCTCTTTTGGGATTAGATTTTCTTTTATTGCATCTGTATGGATTTTGTAGTTTATTTTTGTAAGATTTCTTCTAATATCCCAACCTAATTGTTTTAACTCTTGTTCTTTTAATCTTTGAAACTCTTTTATAAGATAAAGCTTGAACTCAACAGAAACCCAAGAAGCAAACTCAAAGGCTATATCTTTATGTGCATAAGTCCCACCATATCTTCCAGATTTTGCAACTATTCCTATGGCATTTGTTCCTTGTATCCATTTTGTAGGACTCATTGTAAAGCTATTTAATCCTGCTTCTTTTCTAAACCCGTCGAATTCGACGGGTTTAAAATCTGGATTGTTTAATTGTTCCCAAATACCTAAAAACTCTATTGTATTACGGTTTCTGAGCCAATTTTTGATTATGTCGTTTGCAAGAATATTGTCTTTATATTTTGCTATATCAGTAATACAAATATAATCTTCATCTTCAATCTTTAAAACTGTTATTTCATTTTCTAAGACTTTTATATTTGCCATTTTTATCTCCTATTTGAAATTAAAAAATCTTATCTATTTTATCGTTTTGTAATTGTGCAACAAGCTGTTGCACAAATTGGTCAACAGCTTGTTGACTATTTGATTTAATATTTGTAAACAACTCTTTATACTCTTGTGATAATAGCTCCATTTTGAACTCTTAGAATATTTTATGTGTTATTTTTAAATTTCTAAAACGGTATTTCTTCTTGATTTTCTATTTCACAATTTATATATTCTTCTTGATTATTCCATCCGCCAAACTCTTTTTTTAAAGCTTTTTTCTCTTCTAATTTTTGAATTAGAAATGGATCTTGTATTTTATTTTGATCATATAGATATTTAATAAAATTACACCAAAGTATTTTCTCTTCATATTTCCAATCTTTTTTGCTAAATATTCTTACTATATTAGCTTCTGATGTAAGATTAAATAGACTTGTTTTAAGATTTGTTCTTAATTCATCAAATATTTTTTCTAATTCTTTTAAGGAAAAATATTCAATATTATTTAGAATTTCATGTTGTAAAAATCTATTTAATAACTCAGTATCATTAATTTCAATTAATTTATTTAAAATATCAACTTGGAAATCTATAACAATTGATACAGAATTTATATCATTATTTAATGCATTTGACTCTAGACAATTAGTAGTATTCAAGCATCTATCTTTTGTAGATTTTTTATTTTTCAAGTATTCTTTCAATCTATATACTAAACCTATTGCTTCTTCTACTTCTTGACTAAAGATTGGTGCTTCACTACTATGAGAAGATGGATTTAAAATTCTATCTTTAATTCTTTTTAATTCACCAAATATTTCTAATTCTTCTGTTTTATAATTTTGATAATTTTTTGTAAATTCAAAAAGTTTTTTTCTTATTCCTCTTAATAATCCTTTTTCTTTATCATTTAAATCAGAATCTTGTTCAAAATTTGTATCAATCTTTGAAATCAAATCTTTGTCAATATCTTTAAATTTAAAAATTTTATTAAATTGAATTTTATACTCTTGTTCCAACTCATTTTTAACTTGATTTAGTAAATCCTCAAGAGTTTTAAACTCTTTATTAATACATTTTAGATTTGGGTCTAAAAATTGTTTTAATATTTTTTCTAACTCTTTTCTTAAATAATTTGCACTTGCTTCAAAGTCCTTATTTAAGAAAAGCTCTTTAGCTTTTTCTAATTCCGTTTTTGATTCTTTTATACACTGTTTTTCATTTTGATTATAAAATTCAAACACTTTCCAGTCAATAGTTGAAATTTTTTGTCTTAATAATTGAAAAAAACCTCTATCATGAGTTAAAACTATTATTTGATAATCTTTTAAGTCTTCATCCTCTAGTAAAAAATTTATAACATCTATTCTATGCTTCATATCCAATGATATTAGTAAATCATCCAAAACTAATATTTTTAAAACATCCTCTGTAATTAATCTATTCTTTAGTATAGAAAATCTTAATGATAATGCAATAGCTGTAAGTCTAGCTTCATTCAAAAAAGTATGTGGTTTATCAATCTTATGATTTTTTTCAGAAAACTCTATTGTTAAATATATTTTTGGAGATAAAGTTAAACCATTTCTTTTTGTAGTGCTATTTTCTATAAAATCATTATATGTTGCTTCTGTATTATAATCTATAGAAACTACTAAAGGTTCTTTAAAGTTATCTTTTAAAATTTCATTTGTTTTTCTAATTAAAGTTTGTAAATAATTTTTAAATTTTTCATTAAAATCTTTAATATCTTTTTGAAAGTCTTTATATTTTTGGTCACTCATCTTTGGTTTTGGAGAAATACCTTTTTTTAATCTTTGCCAAAGATTATTAAAATTTTCTCCATCAATAGTTATATATTGAAATATTTCATCTTCAAACATATCAAATATTTCAATATTTTGAGAATTTTTAAAGTTATATAACTTTGATAATAGTCTATAGTTTATAAAATCACTTGCAAGATTTGCCTTTAATATTTCTTTATCTTCTTTATTTGTGTTTATATTATCAAATGATATTTCGTAAGTAGATCTAATATTTAGTTTATTTTTTAAAGTTAGTTTTATTGATGATTTATCATCATCTTCTTTAAATATATTAATAAGCCTTTCTGGATGCTGATTGTTAAAATATTTTTTAATCTCATTATCTTCTTTTAAACTACTTTGCATAAAAGTATATAATGCCCAGTAAAGTGAACTTTTTCCACTACCATTTTCACCATATACTAATATATTTTTAGAATTAAACTTTAAAGTTTCCAATCCTCTAAAAAACTTAAAATTTTCTAGTGTTAATTCATCGATTTTTTTCATTTTAACTCCAAATAATTGTTTTTATAAAATCAAATTCTATAGGTAAAAGTAATAAGTTATTTCTAATTTTATTTTTGCTCTCAGTTAATTTAAGATAGCTGTCTCTAATGATTTTTTCTTTTAATGAATCATCTAAATCTTCTATAGAACAAAAATCTTCTTTAACATATCTAATAAACTCTATATCTTTCGATATAAACTCTTCTTTAAAATAAAGTTCAAAAACCATAGCATCTATAACATCTTCAAATTGTTTTACAATATGCTTATTTGAAACATAATTATCTATATTAGTATTATTTAAATGTTTTTTTATATAAATAACATAATCAACTATAATTTCAAATGTTTTTTGCTCTACTTTTGAAACTATAGGAATTGGAAAATTTTTAATATCATTAACTAATATTTTAGGGAAAGCCCCTTTAGTTGCTTTTGGTGATGTATTAAAATGATAAAATTTAGCGAAATTTGAATTTAGTATAGCTAACAAAGTTTTTAGCGAAAAATTATTACTACTCAAGATAGATATTATTGCTGGGTCATGATACATCTCTTCTGTTGCTAAAGCAGCAAAAATCGAAGGATTCGTTATTTCTCTAACTAAGATTCTATCACCTATAAAAAACTTTGGATTTCTAGGATTTGCTATATTATTATTATAATCAATCCATTCTTTTTCATTCCAAATTATATTGTATTTTTGTACATTTTCACCCAATAACCATTTTTTATATTCTCCATTAATATTATTGTCATGATGAAAAGCTCTTGTTTTTATAGTTTTTTCATCTTGACCTCTATGTTTATCATAAGCTATAAGTCCTTGACTAATTTCTGGAAAATAATCAATCAATTTATTATTTTTCTTTATTTTTGATACTAAACTAATTATATCTTTATCTAATCGAAAAGCTAAACTCCAATTATCAATATTGTCTAACATCTCTTCTTTTGTTAAATACATAGTTTCTTTTAAAATAAGTTCATTGAAATTTTTAATATTTTTTGTTGGTTTATATCCAACTTGTTTATTGTCATTTATATTTTTTTTCATAAGTACGATAGAATTAAATACAGTTGCTTTTTCAAAAATTTTAAATGATGTACAATCTAATATATACTCTATTGAATACTTTTCTAGCATTATTTCTCTGAATTTTTTTGCATAAACATTAAAAAGGAAGGTATTTGGTATAATCAATGAACTTATACCATTTTTTTTACCAAACTTATAGCTAAGTTCTATAAAAAAATAATAAATCTCATAGTCAGGAACTTGTCCCAAATATTCAATAACTTTTTTCCTGTAATCATCTTTTATGGAAACTCCATAAGGCGGATTACCAATTACTATATCAAAACCATCTTTTATATTAAACATAAATTCACTGTCATAAAACTGTGCAACACTTAGTGGGTCAAAAGGGTTATAATCTACCAAAACTAGATTTCCACCACCAAGAGCTACAAACTCATCAAAGAGCTCTTTTTGTATATTTTTATACTCTTTTTTTATACTCTCTTTATCTTTTGAGGAACTATAAAAATATCTCTCTTTTAGAGATTTTATTTTTTCATATATATTATTTATATTATCTGTATTATCAAAAATAGTTGTTTGAGTATTTTTCTTTATATTAAAAGGAGATGGTAAAAGTGTATTTGCACAAACAAACTTAAACTCCAAATTTGGTAAAGGCTCAGGCTCTCCATCTTCATCTACAATCAAAGATAAAAAAAATCTAAGCTTACTTATTTCAATTGCAGATGGCTGAATATCTACACCAAAAATACTATCTTTTATAATTTTAAGTTTTCTAAGATAGTTTATATTTTTCCCGCTATTTTCTTCTATAAATGCTTTTGACTGTAACTTAAACCAAATTGTTGCATCCTCATCTATCAAAGATAGTATTTTCATCATCTTTTGTAATATTCCCATAGGAAATGCACCACTTCCACAAGCAGGATCTAAAATTTTTAGTTCAAAAAGTGCTGATAAAATTTTTGTTTTATCATAATCATTTTTTGGTTCTTCATTTTTAAAAACAATTGTTTTTAAGATATTCTCTTCTATATTGGTTTTATCTTTTAAGTATTCATATATAGAGCTACTTACCATATAATCAACTATCTCTCTTGGAGTATAAAAACTTCCAGTAGATTTTCTTGCATTCTCTTTTGTTTCAGGATTTATCTCTGCTAATAAATTTTCAAAAATTCTTCCTAACATCTCTGGGTCTATTGATAATTCACTATCATCCAAAGAGTTTTCATCTATTGTAAAATTATAGTTAGCCAAATGCGAATAAAACTCTTCAAAAAATTTATCAGATATTATCAAATCTCCTCTATAGAAGTTGCTCATTCCTTTATAGTCATAGAAATCCAATCCTAAAGGTTCAAAAAGTCCACCATTTAAAAATGGAATTTGTTCATCCTTAAACTCAGGTTTTCTATCTTTTTTTGGTGTATTTAATTTTTCAAAGAAAAGTGGTTCTAAAACTTCATTATAATAATCTTTTTCTACAGTAAATATACTATTTGGTACAAGTGACTTTTTATTTAAAAATTTTATAAAAAGAAGTCTTCCTATAATTCTTATTGCAAACTCTTTTTTACTGTTTTCATATTGTTCACTTCTATTTGGATATTTTAAATAAGTTTCTAAAAAATCATTATATAAAGTAACTAAACCAGCATAAAACTCTTTTGTAACTTTATCAACACTAAATGCTTCTTCAAGCTCAATTAGACTAGGATATTTTAAATTTTTAAGCTGATTATATGCAGTTTTTATTGGAATATTTTTTCCTAAAACATAAGTAAATCTTTTTAGATTTGAAACTTGTTGTTTATCATTTTCATCATAGCTAAACTTTATAAAAGAGAGTCTCCAAACAGATGGATTATTAGGATTATAAAATACCGCTATTGCTGAATCAAGTAGTTCATTAGATGCTTTATTTTTTAAAATATTTCCAAGAGATACTCTATTGTTTTCAATATCAGTTTTTTCTGTTGTTATAACTTCAAAAAAACCTATCTCTTTTTTATCATCAAGTTGGCAAGACCCCATAAATTTATATTTTAAAATATGCTTTTGCTCTATATTTGTATCTGGCTCTTCATAATCTATATTATTCTCTTCAAAACCATAAAATTTATCAAAGATAAACTTTTTAAAATTTTCATAGCTATATTCCGATTCTAAAAATTTCTTAATATCCAATTTTTATCCTTTTATACAAATGTTTCACTAAGTATTATCTCTAGTTTTTTTTCTACTATTTTTGGACTCTCTTTTTTTTCAAAAAGATTGTATTTTTTTTGTAGCTCTTCCAATTTAACTATAATATCTTTTGATTGATATTTTTTTGCTATATTTACTATCTCTTTACTCAAGTTTTGAAGTTTTCCATCTTTTATAGTTTTAATAAATATTTCATATAGTTCTGTAGTAATAAAATCTTTGTCTATCCAAGACTTTAGCTTTCCTATTGATTCTTTGTCACTTTTGTGTTCAACTTTTACATTTGTAGTTTGAACTGCAATATCACTTATCTCTTTATCATACATTTCAATAGCTTTTTTTACATGAGAATAGTGAAACTCTTTTATAGGATTTATAGCAACCTCATCTTTTGTTGTTTTTAATTGAGTTGCCATCTTTACAAAGTTTACTGCTTCACAATTTTGATTATCTACCATATAGTAACTTTTTGAGTCATTGTTTTTTATAAATACAAAAGATGTCTCTTTTAAATCTTTACTATCTCTTTGAACTCTAACTTTTTTTGGTAATTCTTTTAAGTATTTAAAAGTTTTTGGATTTGCCTCTTTATATTTTCTAATCTCTTCTAAGAACTTCAACTCTTCATCTGCTTTTTCAACTTCAACTTCATATAAAGATACTGTGCCTACTTTTTCATTTTTTGAATATATTTGGCTATCTTCTCCAACAGCGTGGTGAAATGTTTGAAGTTTTATAAATGCTTTTTTTGACAACTCAATCAAGCTTTCACTTTGTGCTGTTGGTTTAAAATTATAAATAAAAATTTCGCTATGTTTTGTACCTATACGATTTATTCTTCCAATTCGTTGCATAAGTCTTGTAGAATTCCAAGGAATATCATAGTTATATATAATATTACTTCGATGCATATTTACACCTTCACTTAAAGTGTCTGTTGAAATAATTACATTAAAATCATCTTTTTTATTTTTATAATTTGCATCAAAATTTTCTCTAATGACTTCTTTTAGTTTATCTCTATTTTCACCATGAACAGTTAAAACTTGTTTATACTCTTTTAGTTGTTCTTCAAGATACAAAGCTGTCTGTTTAGATTCTGTAAATACTACTACTTTATCTGTTTTATGTAGCTCAAGTATAGATTTAAATTTATCTAGTTTTGGGTCTGAATCAATATTTTCCCATAATTTAACCAACTCTTGCAATATTTTCAAATCTGTTTTTAATTGTTCTAAATATTCATCTTTGAAATCTTTTGAGTCAAATGCTTTCATCTTTTCATTTTCTAAGAAATAATCAACCTTAGCTAAAAAATCATCTTCATCATTTTCTAATAATTCAAATAAATTAAAATGTTTAGCAGGTATATAAACAACACCATTTTCAAACATAGATATTAGTATTTCCAAATTTTTGCATTGTTTTGATATTGTAGATTTAAATGCTACAAAAGAACTCTCTAATCTTTTCACCAACATAGTTTTCATAATATCAGCAAGACTTAATGCACTTTTTTCAAAAAAACCAGCTTGAACTTCACCATATTTTTTTTGCCCATTTTGTGTTAGATTTGCTAAAATTTGATATCTATAATACTTTAAATCTTCCATTAAAATAGATATTGTTCTATCAAATATTTTTAATAAATCATCATCTAATTTGTATTCCAACTCTTCAACTGGATTTATTTTTGGAATATTTAAATTTTGTTCTATTAAATCTTTTTTATATATCTCATTTGTTTGAATATCTGTTCTCGTTCTTCTAACCATAACTTCTCGTAAAATATTATCTCTTACTTTTTTAGATAGTTGCTCCAACTCCATCAATTCATCTTCAGATAAATCACTTTGATTCTCTTTGATACTTATGATTTCTCTATACTTCTTATCAATCTCAGCAAAAAAAGTCTCTAAGTTTGGATGAGAATCTATTGTAGAATTTCTTTTGTCTTGAAAAAGATACAATTGATTTGCTATATCTTGTGGCTTATTATTTAAAGGTGTTGCGGAAATTAATATAACTTTTTTCTTATATTTAACATCTTCTTTACAAATTCTTTCCAACTCTTTATATCTTGAAGTTAAAAAATTTTTAAATTTATGAGATTCATCTATTATCACTATCTCATAATCTTCTGTATCTTTTATTTTTTCTAAAGCTCCATAAGATTTAAAATCAAACTTTCTAATACTTCCTATTTGAAACTCTTTAAAAGTTTCATTCCACTCTTTTTCAATAGATGGTGGAGCAATAATAAGTATTTGTCCTTTTGTTTGATAACACAATCTTTTGACTATCATAGCACTTGTAATTGTTTTTCCAAGACCAACAACATCTGATAGAAAAAAACCACTATGTTTTTTTATTTTTGATAATCCCTCATTTACAGCATCTATTTGATAAGCTAATTTCATATAACCTTTTGGCAAATCTTCTGCAACAGAAGCATCATAATCAACTCTATCTTCAAAATGTTCTATTAAAAATTTTAAATATAGTTCATATGGAGTTATCTCTTTTAGATAACTATTTTGTTTTATGGTATCTATATCTTTTTCTGTAATTTCAACTGATTTTATCCATAAATCATTAAATTCATTTAGTGCAAACTCTATATCTTCACTATATTTTAATTCTACATTAAACTCATAATTCTTTGATAGCCCATTTTCTGTTAGATTTGAACTTCCTGTTATAACTGAACCTCTATACTCAGTAGTATCATTATGTCTTTTTATCTCATTTTCTCTAAGTATGTATATTTTTGAATGAATATTTTTATCTTGAGAAATTCTAATTTCCAATCTATTTTGTGCAATTAATTTTATAAACTGATTTACACTCTCATCAACTTCTTGAGTATACTCTTCATTTGTGAGACACTCCTTTTGATTTTCTATAAATTCTTGATTAAATTTTTCATAATCAAATAGATTGAACTTTTTACCTCTTGCTTGAGCATCATGAGTTAATTTATCAATATTTATTCCTACTAATATCCTAACTTTATCAACATTATCAAGCAGTTTAGCTATTTTTTTAAATCCACTAATTCTAAAATAACCAATTAAAAATTCTAAATTTTTAATATCATAGTGAGTAAGTATATCTTTTAATCTATTTTCTAATGTATTTGTACCTTGATTGGTAAAAAATTTTGAACTCATATTATAATCTATCCATGTGAAATTTATTTTATAAAAGCAAGATTGTACCCTAAAGAGTTTTAAACCAAAAAGTAATTAAAAATATACTTACTTTATAAAATATGTATGAAAAATATCTGCCAAAATATATAACACTAAAAGTGAAAAAATAATCATTCTATAGTTCATGATACTCTCTTAAACTCAAAATTCTCTCTATGCTGTTTGATATTCCTACTTTAAACTCATCTTCATTTGCATACAATCTATACAAATCCAACTCTTTTTTTCTATTTATGTTCATTACTTCCTTTATTATATTATCTAAGGCAATTTTTCTAGTATGGCTATCTTGATTATTTTGATATTTTGTTTCAAAATCTTTATGTTGTTTTACTTTTTTTATTATATGTAAAATTTTTTCTCTACTCTCTTGGGGTGTTTCTGCCCAACCACTAAACCATCTTTCATTAAAACTGTTTATTATTTTATCAAGTTCATCTTTCTCAGAATTTGTATGAGCTCCTCTTGGATTTGCATTTTGAGGGTCAAGTTGTGTTGCACTTTCATCAAGTCCAATACTAACACCTAATTTAACTCTCTCTAATCCATAAGTTGATAAATCTACACTATTTAAAAGTTCATCTAGTTTATCTTGGTCTTTATCTTTTATAATCATTTTTGGTATTAAAAACTTTAAAAACCAAAACAGTTTTTCCCATGCAACTATTTCATAAGGCATAATAGAAGA
>ERZ650302.1900-NODE-1900-length-11426-cov-5.914695_pt1 | contig 11426 bp, 13 predicted proteins | sample MGYA00376238_ERZ650302 | MGnify/ENA primary metagenome ERZ650302 (study PRJEB26733, sample SAMN07839298) | wastewater metagenome | biome: urban; feature: wastewater treatment plant; material: waste water | place: USA: North Carolina | collected 2016-04-28 ... | reverse complement strand
TCAATTGGCGAAGCGAAAAATTCTTCTTTTTGTTCTTTGTCTTTTTGTAATCGCTTGATGATGAAGTACGAAGCAAATCCAGAAGCCACAATCAACACCAATAAAATCAGGAGTTTCCACCATTCACTCATCGGTTTTTCTTCGGTGGCGATGATGTCTTTGATGTCGTACATTTGTTGTTTGGTCGTATCGACTTTTACATCGTTTACCAAAATCGAAAGCGAATCGGTACGGAATTCCTTCTGATTGATTTTTACCAATAATTTCGGAATCACATAGCGTCCCGAATCAAATTGGGTTAACCCGTACTTTTTGATTAATTCGTATTGGTTGTCATTTTTTACGGTATCAATTGGGTATGATTCTAATATTTCCAAAGCACCAAAAAACTTTCCATCTGGAAAAACGACTTTATCTTTTGCGTTTACTTTTGCTTTGATGGTTAAATTGAATTGCGATCCAATTTTAATCTGGGTAGAATCAATAGAAGACGAGATTTGTTGGGCAAAACCCAAAAATCCGAATAATAAAGCAATATATAAGTAAAGTTTCTTTTTCATTTTTCTTAATTGCGCGCTTTAAAATAACCTAATAATTTGGTCACATAGCTTTCATCCACTCTCGAACTAATCGTTCCTGCTCCACATTTTGAAAAAATATCTTTGAAATAATTTACGTTTTCACGATAGTATTTTTCGTAATCCATTCGCACTTTTTTTGACGTGGTATCAACTAAAAGCGTTTCGCCTGTTTCGGCATCTAACATATTTACAATACCAATATTTGGAATACTTTCTTCTCTTTGGTCAAACACTCGAATTCCGGTGACATCATGACGTTTTGAAGCTATTTTCAACGTGTGTTCATAATCTTTCACCATGAAATCGGAAATTAAAAACACGATGGCTTTCTTTTTCAAAACGCTCGATAAATATTTCAAAGCTTGCGATAAATCGGTTTTTTTACTTTTCGATTCGAATTCGATTAACTCGCGAATGATTCGTAAAACATGCGATTTTCCTTTTTTAGGCGGAATAAACAATTCGATTTGGTCCGAAAACAAAAGCAAACCAATTTTATCATTATTTTGAGTCGCCGAAAACGCTAATGTGGCCGCAATTTCGGTAACCATATCTCGTTTTAACTGATTTTTTGTACCAAAACTTTCCGATCCCGAAATATCTACCATCAACATCATGGTTAATTCGCGTTCTTCTTCAAATACTTTTACGAATGGTTCGTTGTAGCGTGCGGTTACATTCCAATCGATAGCTCTTACGTCGTCACCGTATTGGTATTGGCGCACTTCTGAAAACGTCATCCCGCGTCCTTTAAAAGACGTGTGATATTCTCCCGAAAAGATATGATCACTCAATCTTCGGGTTTTGATTTCAATTTTTCGAACTTTCTTTAGAATTTCTTTGGTATCCATTTTTATTTTGTTTCAGGTTTCAGGTTTTCTTTGTTTCAGGTTTTATAACTTGAAACTTTAAACTTGAAACAAAAAATTAAGGCACTTCAACTTCGTTAACAATTCTGCTAATAATGTCTTCTGTAGTTACATTTTCAGCTTCAGCTTCGTAGGTGATTCCGATTCTGTGACGTAATACATCGTACACTACGGCACGAACGTCTTCTGGAATTACGTAACCTCTACGTTTGATGAAAGCGTAACATTTAGCTGCAGTTGCTAAGTTGATACTTCCACGAGGAGAAGCTCCAAAACTGATTAATGGTTTTAGACTTTCTAATTTATATTTTTCTGGATAACGTGTTGCGAAAATTAAATCTAAGATGTATTTTTCAATTTTCTCGTCCATGTACACTTCACGAACCGCTTCTTGCGCTCTTAAAATTTGGTCTAACGAAACTACTTCATTTACTTTTTCGTAAGCACCTTTTAAGTTTTGACGAATTACCAAGCGCTCGTCTTCCATTTTTGGATAATCGATAACGACTTTCAACATGAAACGGTCAACTTGTGCTTCTGGTAATGGATAGGTTCCTTCTTGGTCAACTGGGTTCTGAGTAGCCATTACTAAGAACGGTTTGTCTAACTTAAACGTTTCATCACCAATAGTAACTTGCTTTTCTTGCATGGCTTCTAACAAAGCTGATTGCACTTTTGCAGGCGCACGATTAATCTCATCCGCTAATACGAAGTTGGCAAAAATAGGCCCTTTACGAATGGTAAAGTCGTTTTGTTTGATGTTATAAATCATTGTTCCAACTACATCGGCTGGTAATAAATCGGGTGTAAACTGAATACGGCTGAATGAACCGTGTACTGCTTGTGAAAGCGTATTAATGGCTAAGGTTTTTGCTAATCCAGGAACTCCTTCCAATAAAATATGTCCTTGACCCAACAAACCTATTAATAATCGCTCGACCATGTGTTTTTGACCTACGATTACCTTATTCATTTCCATTGTAAGTAAGTCTATAAAAGCACTTTCTCTTTCAATCTTTTCATTAATTGCTCTAATGTCTAAGGTTGATGTATTTTCTTCCATTTTATGATTGTATTTGGCGGTGTGAAATTAACAACATTTTTTAACGCTGCAAATTGAAATTTTTTTTAGTTTTAACTTGTTAACATTGCGTTAAAAATGCATAAAAAAGGTTGATTTTATGAGTGTTTTATGATTCTATTTTATAATTTTAAGAAAAAATTAAAAACACAACAAATATGTCTGTACAATTATCCCCTATTATTGCTGGAGTTATGAATTGGGGTGTTTGGGATAAAAACCTAAATACCAATGAGTTTACTCACTTAATTAATTTATTCATAGAAAACGGAATTACTACTTTTGATCATGCCGATATTTATGGAGGTTATACAACAGAGGCTTCATTTGGAAAAGCGCTTTCTGAAAGTAAGATAGATCGCAAAAAAATTCAATTAATTACCAAATGTGGCATTCAATATGTTTCAGAAAACAGACCTAATAATTCGATAAAACATTACGAATACTCGAAAGATTATATTATTTGGTCAGCCGAAAATTCATTAAAAAATCTACAAACCGATTATTTGGATGTTTTATTACTTCACCGTCCAAGTCCATTAATGCAAGCTGATGAAATTGCGGAAGCGGTTTCGAAATTAAAAGCAGATGGAAAAATTCTATCTTTTGGAGTTTCAAATTTTACATCCTCTCAAACCGAATTATTACGTCAGAAAACCGAAATTTCTTTTAACCAAGTACAATTTTCGGCAACCCATCATGAAGCGATGTTAGATGGAAGTTTAGACTATATGCAAGTGCACAATATTAAACCTATGGCATGGAATCCGTTAGGAACTGTTTTTAGAGAAAATACGGACCAAACCTTTAGATTGCGTCAGCTTTTGGCTAAGTTGGTGGAGAAATATCGCATAGGTTCTGATATTATTTTATTGGCTTGGATTATGCAACATCCTGCTGGAATTTCTCCAGTGGCTGGAACGGTTAATTCAGGAAGAATTCAACAATTAATGAAAGCAAAATCGTTAGTTTTAGATAAGCAAGATTGGTTTGCTATCTGGACAGAAAGTATGGGAAATAGAGTGCCTTAGAATAGTAATCAGTGTTCGGTTAACAGTGTTCAGAATATTCAGGTAAAAAATGATCAACAAGCGCCTTCTTATCAAAAACATTTTAGCTCATCATGATGAGAACAGTTTTTATGATAAAAAGCGCCAGTTGAATTTACATACCAAAGAAGGAAAAGCTAAGTTTTTGAAACACATTTGTGCGCTTTCCAATTCTAATCCGAGTAACAATTCTTATATTGTGGTAGGTGTAGAAGACGAAACCAATGAAATTGTGGGTGATGATTTTTTTGATGATAGCCGAATTCAGAATTTGGTGAATGCTTTTTTAGAAAATCCACCTAAAATTCAGTATGAAAATGTGCCTTTTCCGAATCTTCCGAAAGATAAAGTAGTGGGATTGGTTACGATTAAACCGAAATCAAAAAATTCATACTTCAAGAAAGGAATTCATACTATTGAAGCGAATACTTATTTCGTAAGGAAAGGCAGCAATACATCTCCCACGACAGATAAAATTCCGTATTCGAAACAGAATGTTGAAACAGTTATTAGTATTGAAAATAGTTCTCGAAACAGTATTGAACACACACTAGAAAGTGTTTTAGATTTCATCAACAATCGCCATAAAGATTTGCCTTCTAAATACAAGGTTTTCAAAGAATTATTTGTGGTTTGCTGGGCTGGAAACAAGAAAAAAGTTCGGGATAAAGTATATTATTCAAGAGTAGATATTGAGTTAATAAACGAACAAGTAAAATTGTTTTACTCGGCGTTAGATGAAGTTTGTATTGAATATGACGAGAATAGTTTTGTGATTACCGAATACATTTCTTTAGGATTAAATGATAAAACGAGTTATTATCCGTTTGAAAAAGTAACCTTGACTTTTTTTGACAATGGTTATTACAAAATGAATTCGGAAATGTTATTTGAACCACCGCAATACAACCGAAAAATGTTGTATCATATTTACAATTCCAATTTGGTACTATTAGGAAAACTTCAAAAAGGATTGGTTTTGCAAGAGTCTGAGAAGAAAGATTTGGAAAGTTTACCTCATATTATGATGATTTGTTACTTAAACGGATTTGATGAAGCAAAACAAAAATTAATTGATGCAAAATCCTATCTAAAATCATTTGAAAACTCGCTTGTTTATGTTTCCTTTAAAGAAGTAATGCGAATTTTAAGAAAAATGAAATATGACTAATACAATTTTTTATTTTTTATAAAAAGTATCAATGCCAAATAGGAAACAAAAAGAAAAACACCTAAAATGTAAATCAGCTCAAATTGCGCATGATATCCTATAAGTTTAGATAAAAATGTACTACTTTCAAAAAATAGTGTGTTGTATGTTAAATCGACCACAGTGTATAGCCAAACCAAACTCAGAAACAACAAAAACAGCAAGATTTTAGTATATAGTTTCATCCTTTTTATTATTTTAATTACAATGTAAAGGTAAGGACGCTCTTTGAATGGGTTGCTGTAGTTTTTCTGCACATTTTGTTAAAATTTCATATCAAGCCCCTTTTTTTTGCTTCTTTAATAATGTCTTCGTCAGAACCTTTTTCGATGTTGAAAAACTCTTTTATATGGGCTTTTCTTTTATCTATAGCACTCAACGTAATATTGATATGTTCTGGCATGTTTTTCGTTTTTATACCTTGAGCCAAAAGAGTAATAATTTGTTGGTAATATTCGTCTAATAGAAAATCATTTGCCATTACTTCGTTAATATTTTGTTGCACGGTGCGACTCTTATATTTTTCTCCACCAACAATTTGATTAAAAGCAGATAAAAGTTCTTGGGCTGAAAAATCACTTTTAACTAAAAACCCTTCAGGTTCTATTTCTCTATGAATTTTGTATAACAAAAAGGCTTCAATGTGCGATGTTAGAATTATAATTTTTGTAGTAGGCATATAACTTCTAACTAATCTTGCTAAATCATGTCCTGAATAAATTTTTTGTTCAGGAAAAGCGGGTAAACTTAAATCAATAAAAACTACATCGTAGGTTAATTCATTCTTATTTTCAGCAATTAAATAATAAGCACTTTCGCAATTATAAGCTGGTGTAACATTAATTTCACAATCCAAATCGTTAAAAGAGAGAATGCTTTTATACCCTTCTATCATGGAAGGATGGTCATCAATCATTAATACATTTAGCTTTTTAGTTTCCAAAATTCTTGTTTTTATAATTTAACTTTTAAAGACACTTTAGTTCCGTTATTTATTTCAGATGAAATTTTTAGTCTCCCGTTTATCGATACTGCTCGACTTTCCATGTTTTTTAGTCCAATTCCTGATTTTAATTTTGAAACCTTAAAACCAACACCATTGTCTTTTATAGACAAATATAAGAAACCTTCATCAATGCTTAAAGTTATCGAAATCAAAGTAGCTTTTGCATGTTTATTGATATTATTTAACGTTTCTTGAATAATCCTATAAATATTCATCTTAACTAAAGCCGAAAGTGATTCGATTGCTTCATCAGATGAAATTGTACTTTCGCAAATAGTATCATAGGTTTCCTTTTGATTTTGAAGCAACTGCTCTAAAATACTTTTGAAATTTCCTTTATTGAGAAAAGATTCAAAATTTAATTCATGAGCAACCGTTCGTATTTCACTTTCTACACTTTGAATTTTATCAATATATTCAATACTTCTTTTTATGACAGTTTCATCTGGCTTTTGAGTTAACGCAAATAAATTAAATCGAATACTAGCCAACTTATTTAGAATGTTATCATGAAGATCTTGAGAAATTCGTAATTGTTCTTTCTTTTTTGCTTCTTCTAACTCGTCTTGTTTGTCGAGCATTAATTTATAAATCTCCTCATTTGCCATTTGTTGTTCTTGACTAAACAACAATTCTCTATGCTTACTTCTTTGATAAAGAATAATATAAAACAATATTCCAAAAGATATAATAAGTAACGATGAGATTAAAATAATTCGAAAACGATTTGAAATAGCCTCTTTTTCTACAATAATTTCATCTGTTTCAAATTCAATTCTTGCTAATTTATTACGTGTTAAGCGCTCTTGTTGCTGTAAACTATCGCTAATTTTTATATATTCCTTAGCGTATTTTAAACCTTCTTTAGGTTTTAATTCAGTGTAGAAATCGAGTGTTTGTAAAAGTTCTTTGTTGTAGTTAGACTCTTTAGCTAAACGATTGGCTTCTTCGTTGTATTGAAGCGCAATAGCAGTATCTTTTTTAGATAAATAATATTCAACAAGGTGAACTCTAATGTTTATTTTACTGTAAATATCATCGATTTCATCTCCAAGTTCTAATGCTTCTTTAAATTCCTTAAGACCTTCATTTTTATTAATTTTGAAACGAGAATAAGCAAAATTATCTAATAAAGAAATATATAAAACCGGCTGTATTTCTTTTAAGTTGTTAATCTTTAATCCTTCTGTAAAAATTTCACCAGCTTCTTTAAACTTACCTAAATTTAAATATACAAAACCAATATTATTTATGGCTTGAGCCTGTAATAAAGGTTTATAATTGTCATTCTCAATCTCCTTAATTTGTGATAAGGATTTTTGATGGTATTCTAATGCTTTTTCATAATTTCCAAGACCTGACAAAGACCTTCCAAGATGGGCAAAACATTCATAAATTAACTCTTGATCTTTAATCTCGGTTGCAACATTTAAAACTTTAACCGTCTCTATCTCACTCCCTATAAAATCTTTTTCATAGGATAAAATATAGGCTTTATGTAATTTTGTACTTGCTAAATTCGGCTTGTCATTTAAATTTTCATATTTTTTCTCTGCTTCCAAATAATAATAATATGCACTATCATTTTTTGAAGTAGAAAAATAATAATCTCCTAAATAATATTCTGCTCTTGCAATATTTAATGAGTCCTTGTTAGATTTGGAAATTTCTAAAACTTTATTAGTTATTTCTTTGTATTTCTCATATTCCAAAACTCCAAAATAGCGATTGGCTATTTTAAAATAGTTCTTTATTTTCAGTGAGTCGGAATAATTTGAATTTTCAATTAGTTGCTCTACCGAATCCATATATTTCAAACGAGTGACTTTATCCAAGTTTACATTTGAACTATTTTCAAAATAGGCATCTAATTTTTTTTGATTTATAGCCTTATCCTCATTTGAATTACATCCAATGAGAATAAAGAAACTAAATAAAGTTATAACCTGTTTCAATTAAAATAATTTGCTCATAAACAAAAATACTATTTAAAGATAATAATTAATCCTTTTTTATAATAATAATAGGTGTTCGCGAATTAATTGCATTTTCAACTTCAATTTTTTCTGTTTTTTCAATTTTATAAGTCATAACTTTTTTAATTGAATCTTTCTCTACATTATTTGACATCGTGGACAAAAAAATAGAGCTTACTAATAAAACTACTGATGTTTTCATTTTAAATTAAATTTATATGTTAATCTTTTTTTATGATTATCACCACAGGATCTCCATCTTTCATAGTCGTAGCATTCTGTGTTTCTGCTACATCTCCTTCTTTAAATTGTTGATTTTGGATATTTTCTGTTATTTTTACACTTTCTTCAAGTGCAGTATCGTACTCATCGGTTGTACATGAGAAAAAAGTAATTCCTACTAATGCTAAAGCGAATAATTTAACTGAATTTTTCATAAGATTTTGATTTTAAAGGTTTTGTTTATTTGTTTGCAATGGGTTTATTAACTTGAAATACAAATTTAGATACACTACGAAAATTAATTGCTGTAGTTTTTCTGCATATTTTTCTAAAAATTGAATAAAAATTGAATTATTTATGAGAAAATTCGTACTAGGAGATATTCATGGTGGATTAAAAGCCATTCACCAAGTTTTAGAAAGAGCCAACGTTACTAATAATGACACTTTGATTTTTCTTGGCGACTTTGTTGATGGTTGGAGCGAATCGCCAGCCGTTTTAGATTTTTTGATTGCATTACAAAAAAAACAACCTTGTATTTTTATTCGTGGCAACCACGACGAACTTCTATTAGACTGGCTATTAGGTAATAACGAAAATATTGATGAAAAATTGTGGTTTCAACATGGTGGAGAAGCAACTGTAAAATCATATCAAAATATTGACGCTGAAACGAAAGAGAAACACATAGATTTCTTAAAATCACTACAAGATTATTATTTAGATGATGAAAACCGTCTGTTTATTCATGCCGGATTTACTAATATGAAAGGAGTGGAACACGAATTTTTTAAACCTTTATTTTATTGGGATAGAACGCTTTGGGAAACTGCTTTAGCAATTGATAATCAACTTTCAAAAGACGCTATTACTTATCCATTACGCTTAAAAATTTATAACGAGATTTTTATTGGACACACTCCAGTAACTAAAATAAATCAAACCATTCCTGTGAATAAAGCTTGCGTTTGGAATGTAGACACAGGAGCCGCATTCAAAGGTAAATTGACTATCATGGATGTTGATACCAAAGAATTCTGGCAAAGTGATGCTTTACCTGAGTTATATCCTAACGAAAACGGAAGAAATTAAAAAATTGTATATTTGTCTAATAATAAAAAATCGAAAGCTATGAAAAATATTCTGACAGTAATATGTTTGTTTGTTACAATTCAAATGGCAAATGCGCAAGTCTTTAAAGGTAAAGGAGATACAAAATTCCAAGTGGGAGCCAACATTCAAGAAAAAGGAACAGGTGTAATTGCTACTTATGATAGAGGAATCGGAACTAATATGTCGTTTGGTTTTACCTCATTATATTTATTAGGAATTGAAGAAGTTGCAGGCGAAAAACCAAATTTTGACGACCGTTTTGATCTTAGAGCCCGTTTTAGTGCCAACATTGCCGATGTATTTGGTATTGAAAAACAAGTAGATATTTATCCTGGATTAAATATCGGAATTAAAAATTTTGGAGCACATTTAGGCGCTCGCTATTTTATTACCGATGGTTTCGGGTTGTATTCTGAAATCCAGTTTCCAATAGCACATTACGATAACAACCCAGTTGGATTTGAAAAATATAACAATCAGTTTAACTTGTCTATTGGCGCAAGTTTTAATTTGTAAACCATTATTCGAATTTATTTTAAAGCAACTCCTCAAAAAAGTTGCTTTTTTTTATGCTGTTTTGTTACAATTTATACCTTTGCTTCAAATTATTTATTTACGTAAAATCCATTCAAAATGAGTGTAATAGAAAAAAAACTGAAAGACCGCAGTGGTTCAGTTTGCGAAATTAGTGGTACCGAACACGATTTAGTTGTGTACACGTTGCCACCTCACACTGCGGAAAGCTTAGAACATTCGGTTTTGGTTGCAAAACATTTAAAAGACCAAATTGAAAACCCAGAAACCATGAATGAAAACGATTGGAGAGGTTTATCTGAAAGTATGTGGAATGAGCATTTACCGGTTCAAATTTTATCTTGGCGCATGTTAGCCCGTTTGAAAAACAACGATTTGCTTGACATGATGTACTTAGATGAAGAAGCCTTAGAATGGGCAAAAGCAACAGGTGAAGGCGCAGAAGAAGACGAAAACAAAATTGTACATAAAGACAGTAACGGCGTTATTTTACAAGATGGCGACTCGGTAGTGTTAATTAAAGATTTAGATGTAAAAGGCGCAACTTTTACTGCAAAACGTGGAGCTGCTGTGCACAACATTAAATTAGTTTGGGACGACGCGAACCTTATTGAAGGTAGAGTGGAAAACCAAAGTATTTACATTTTGACGCAATACGTGAAGAAAACGAAGTAGTTTTTAATGTGCCGATGTGGCAATGTGATAATATAAAACCCTGCAAATTTGATTTGTGGGGTTTTTGGTTTTTGATAACTTTCTGTTACCATTAAGACAACTTAAGTATTTAATGCTATATCCGTGTTATATCAGTGCTGTAACAGTGCTATATCTATAAAGAAAACACCAACTTGACTACTTAATTATAAAAGTTGACTTTACTTTTTATAGTTACAATTTGTTATCTTTGATTGAAATGAACCACGCGAAAGGATTCGCGCGGGAGCGGGGTACAGATGGTCTTTATGAAATAAGAATAGAACACAAATCAAATATTTACAGGTTGTTTTGCTGTTTTGATGAAGGTAAATTGGTGGTTTTATTTAATGGCTTTCAAAAGAAAACACAAAAAACACCCAAAGGAGAACTAGAAAAAGCATTAAGATTGATGCAGGACTATTTTGAACAAAAAAATAAATAAGATGAAAAATTACGAAAACATAAAATCATTTGACGAATTAATTGAGGCAGAACACGGCAAAATAGGCACCGAAAGCCGTAACAAATATGAAGAGAACTCGCAAATGTTCATTATTAGCGAAATGCTAAAAGAAGCCCGCAAAGAAGCAAAACTAACACAAGAACAATTGGCCGAAAAAACAGGAACAAAAAAAAGTTATATCTCAAAATTAGAAAACGGAAAAGGAAATATTCAACTTTCTACCCTAATTCGAATTTTTGAAATTGGTTTAAACAAGAGAATTGGTTTAACTTTTTTGTAAAAATTATTTCAGTAGTTAGTTTTGAAATGGATTGTGGACACGGAATGCAATTCCGAGCTATCTGAAAAACCAAAATATTTATATTTTAACACAATACGTGAAGAAGACGAAGTGATACTTTTTGTCATTCTGAACTTGTTTCAGAATCTAAAAAGAGAAGCTGAAACAAGTTCAGCTTGACAGAATGATAATAGAAAACCCTGCAAATTTGATTTGTGGGGTTTTTGGTTTTATAATAAAATCTTACATTTACAAAAAAAGCATGAAAAAAACATATCTTTTATTCTTATTGTTCTTTTTAGAAATTTGTTTTTCACAAATACCAGTTGAGTCCTATAGAAATGAA
>ERZ650302.1899-NODE-1899-length-11439-cov-9.822909_pt1 | contig 11439 bp, 8 predicted proteins | sample MGYA00376238_ERZ650302 | MGnify/ENA primary metagenome ERZ650302 (study PRJEB26733, sample SAMN07839298) | wastewater metagenome | biome: urban; feature: wastewater treatment plant; material: waste water | place: USA: North Carolina | collected 2016-04-28 ... | reverse complement strand
GCTCTTTTGATTGAGCATTATAATCACTTGAAGATTGTTGAATTAGGTGAGTTAAGGCTTGAAGACTTTTTGCATGGTCACTTAATTTTGTATCTTCAGTATGTTCAATAGGTTGAGCTTCATAATCCACATCTTCTTTTTCACTTAAAGCCAAAATAGTTAAAGTTTGATTTAAAAGTTCATTTGTTCCACAATTGTGATAAAACTCTCCATAAGTAAAAAATCCAGCAGTTGGAGCTATTTTTGAAAAAGGTTTTATCTCAACATTTATCAAATCGGGCATATATCTTCGTCTAGCCATACACGCATATATAAAAAATGTTTCCGTATCTTTTATACAACATTTTGAAAACAAAGATTTAAGAGGATTGCTCATAATAAGTTCAACATTTCCAAATCCAAGTTTTACAACATCACCTTTATGAAGATTTCCTGCAAAACTCAAACTCCCATCATTATGTTTTGCAATAACAGCCCTTGCTAGTGGAATATTGTTTTTTTGTATAATTAGTGGAAATTCAATTCCCGTTGCAGGAAGTGATTTAGCAACATATTCACCTAAATATTTTTCATAAAAATCCAAAGGTGTTAATCCTGAAATTTTATAAACTCTATTTCCTTCTACCTCTTCAATTATATGTTCAATTCCAATTGGTGACCAATTAAAATTATAAGCATTACATACTTTTAGAGTTTTAGAATTAAGTGAAACTCCAACAGCCCCATTTGTTAATATTTTATTTTGGCAAGAGATAAATGTTTGAGTAAAGTGGGCATTATCTCCAGCCATTCCTCCACTTATGATAATCTTATTGTTAATAAAACTAATTCCATTTAAAAACTCTTCACCATTTGTTTTAGCTCCATCAGTAAAAGTGATTAGAAGTTTTGTATCTTCATTGCATAAAAGAGTTGCTAAACTTTTCCCATTTGAAAAAGAGTCTTCTTCGTTTACATAGGCTACTTTTAAAGTAGTTTTATCAAACACACTAATCGTGATTATTGTATTTAATGTAGTAATTTTATCGTTGTTGATTTCTCCATCAGTTGAAGAACCTATACAAACAGCATTTGGTAACTCTTTAGTGATTTCATTTAATATATTTTTTAAGATATCTTTTTTCTCCCCGCAAAATATCTGAATCAATACATTCTTTTCATCTTTAAAAGTAGCAAAATCAATTATAGAATTCAATGGTTCATTATTTATTGTGTAATTAAATGTTTTCATAAAAAAATTGTAGCAGATATTTTGAAAAAAACATAGAAAAAAAGAGCAATAAAAAGCCCAATTTATCGTAATTTGTAACAAAAAACAGCACCGCTATACTCATGCTATACTAGGGCTTTATTCACGCTATAAATGTCGTGTAGAATTTCAATAAGCGAAAAAGAAAAGTTAATAAATTTAACAAATTTTTCCAAGATAAATTATAAAAAAAGGATATAAAAATGATTTACACAAGACCTACATATAAAACTCAATATGAGAACTTCATTGGTGGAGAATGGGTTGCTCCAAAAAGTGGTGAATATTTTGATAATATCTCTCCTGTTAATGGCGAATTATTAACTAGAATTCCAAGATCAAACGAAGCAGATGTTGAAGCAGCAATATTAGCAGCTGATAAAGCATTTCAATCATTTAAGCATACTTCTGTTCTTGAAAGAAGTAATTTATTAAATAAAATGGCAGATGCAATTGAAGCAAATTTAGAAAAATTAGCAATTGCAGAAACTTTAGATAATGGAAAAACTATTAGAGAAACTTTAGCAGCGGACGTTCCATTGGTTGTAGATCATTTTAGATATTTTGCATCTGTAATTAGAGCAGAATCAGGAACAGTTTCAGATTTAGATGAAAACACAATTTCTCAAGAAATTCATGAGCCTTATGGTGTTGTTGCTCAAATTATTCCTTGGAATTTTCCATTATTAATGGCTGCATGGAAATTAGCTCCTGCAATTGCAGCTGGTAATTGTATTGTAATGAAACCAGCAAGTGCAACTCCTATGTCAATTATATTATTAATGGAAGCAGTTCAAGATGTTTTACCAGCAGGTGTAATTAATATTATTAATGGTGCAGGTGGAAGAATTGGTAAATTCTTATCAACACATCCATTAGTTAAAAAAGTAGGATTTACAGGTGAAACTACAACTGGTCAGTTAATTATGCAATATGCAACTGAAAATATTATTCCTTCTACATTAGAACTTGGTGGAAAATCACCAAATATTTTCTTAGAATCAATCATGGACGCGGATGATGAATTCTTTGATAAAGCAATTGAAGGTTTAGTATTATTTGCATTTAACTCAGGAGAAGTTTGTACTTGTCCATCAAGAGCATTAATTCAAGAATCAATTTATGAACCATTTATGGCAAGAGTTTTAGAAAGAGTTAAAGCTATCAAACTTGGAAATCCATTAGATACTGAAAATATGATGGGTGCTCAATGTTCTTTAAATCAAAAAGAAAAAATTATGGAATATATCAACATTGGTAAAGAAGAAGGTGCTGAATTACTAATTGGTGGAGATGTTTATGAGTCAGAAACTAATCCAAATGGATTCTATATTCAACCAACTTTATTCAAAGGTCATAACAAAATGAGAATTTTCCAAGAAGAGATTTTTGGACCAGTTTTAGCAGTTACAACTTTTAAAGATGAAGATGAAGCATTAGCAATTGCAAATGATACAATTTATGGTTTAGGTTCAGGTGTTTGGTCAAGAGATGCTCACCAATTACATAAATTCTCAAGAGGAATTGAAGCTGGAAGAGTATGGGTAAATTGTTATCACATGTATCCATCACATGCATCATTTGGTGGATATAAAAAATCAGGAATCGGAAGAGAAACTCACATGATGATGTTAAACTCTTATAGACATACAAAAAATATTTTAACTTCTTACAGTAAAAATAAATTAGGTTTCTTCTAGGATTTATTTCTAAATCAACCTTGAAATATAAAACCCATAGAAAGTTCTCCTCTATGGGTTTTTTGCGTTATATACTATAAAGGATATAAAATGCCAACTCAAAGATTAAGTGTAACACCCGCTGCCATTGAAGTTATAGAAAAACTAAAAAAAGAACATGGTGAATTAGTTTTTAATCAAAGTGGTGGTTGTTGTGATGGAACAGCTCCAATGTGTTATGAAAAAGGCGATTTTTATGTTCCTAGCCGAAATGTAAAAATGGGTGAAATTTGTGGCTGTGAGTTTTTCATAGACAAAGACCAATTTGAATACTTTAAACACTCTTTTATAACGATAGATGTAAGAGAAGAGAAAAGTGCCTTTGGAAACTCTTTTTCTTTAGAAATAGATTTAGGTTATCAGTTTATTACAAAATCAAGAATTTTTACCGATGAAGAGTATAAACAGTTATTAGAAGAGGAAAAATTACAATAAAAAAAAGGGAAGAGATTTTATCTCTTCCCTTTTTAAATAGTAAAGCTAAAATTATAAAGCTGTTACGTTTTCTGCTTGAAGACCTTTTTCACCTTGACCAACTTCAAAAGTAACTTTTTGACCGTCATTTAATGAAACTCTTCCATATCCAGAGTTGTTGATGTTTCTGTAATGTACGAATACATCTTTACCACCATTTTCTTGCTCGATAAAACCATAACCTTTTTCGCTATTAAACCATTTAACTGTTCCGTTTACTAATGTTGCCATTGTAACCCCTTTTTTTTTAAAATACTTCATTTCTAAAGCTTTGAAGATATAATATTGAGAATTCTTTAGATTGAGTGTGTACTTAAAACTACCGTTACAAGAAAAACATAAACTATAGATGAACCCTAAACCATCTTTCAATGGAAACATTATAGCACAAAAACAAAAAAAAATACTTTTTTATAAAGAATTTGTAATTATTCGTAAATTTGACTATTTTTTATTCTCTTCATTTGTAACTAAAGCAAGATTTGTAAGATTATATTTTTGTAATAAATCTAATACTTTTACAACTCTTTGGTATTCAACTTTCTTGTCAATCCTTACTATAACGGCCTTCTCTTTGTTTTTTATAGCTTTTAGATTATCTTCTAAAGATTCAAATGAAACTTCAATTCCTTTTATTGCTAATTTATTTTGATTTAGTTCAATAAAAATTTGTTCTTCGTCAATTTTCATTTCTTTTGCATTTGAAGTTGGTAAATCTAAAATTAAAGCTAATTCTTCCTTTTTAAACACAGAAGAAACAATAAAAAAGATTAAAAGAATAAATACAACATCAATAACAGGTGTTAAATCTAGACCTAAAGATTCTCTTCTTTTCATTTTAGTTATTTCCAACTAACTCTTTTTTTGCTTTTAACTCAATATTATCAACCATAGAAATAAAGTGATTATAAGCTAGTTGGTGGGGAATTGCTACGATAATTCCAGCAATTGTTGTAATTAAGGCAATTCCAATTCCATTTGAAAAAATAGTAGGATCACCTAATCCTTTAACTGTAATTTCTTCAAAAGAGATATAAACTCCAATTACAGTTCCTAAAAGTCCTAATAAAGGAGAAATACTTGCAATATTTTTTATTGTAGTAAGTCCAGATTCAAGTTTTTGTACTTCATATTCAATTTGTGCTGTTATAGGTCTATTTGGATTTATATTATCTTTAATGTTTTCAATTATTTTATTTTTTCTAATAAGTGTAAAAAATTTCCATAAAATTATAGTAAATCCGATTATATTTAAACCAATTAAAATATAAACAATAATTCCACCCTTATCAATATAGCTCATTAAATCCATTGTAAACCTCAATAATTTTTTCGCTATTGTACAAAACTTTTGTTAAGAGATGGTACAATTTTGCCATGAACTACACAAATTCTCCAATAGAAAAAATAAATTTTAATAACCAAGAATATTTTGTAAAAAGGGATGATTTATTAAATCCTAATTTCTCAGGTAATAAAGCTAGAAAATTTTATTATTACTTAATAAATGATTTTCCAAATATAAAAAAAGTAATATCTCATGGCTCTAGTCAATCAAATGCAATGTACTCTTTATCTGTTTTATGTAAATTAAAAAATTGGCACTTTGACTATTATGTTGACCATACTGCGTCTTTTTTGAAAGAAAATCCAATAGGAAATTATAAATATGCACTTGAAAATGGCATGAATATTATTGAAGGAATATTGCCAGATTCTTTTGATGAAGAAACTTTATTTATAAGTGAAGGTGGAGCAGTAAGGGAAGCCTCTTTGGGAATTGAAATTTTAGCAAAAGAGATAAAGAAGTGGGCAGAAGAAAACAATATAAAAAATCTAAAGATATTTCTGCCAAGTGGAACGGGAACAACAGCCCTTTATTTACAAAAATATCTTCCTTTTGAAGTTTTAACTTGTGCCTGTGTTGGAAATGATGAGTATTTGAAAAAACAGTTTGAAGAACTTGAAAAAAACAATCATCCTACAATTGTTAAGATGGAAAAAAAATATCATTTTGGGAAACTATACAAAGAGTTTTATGAGATACATAATCAGCTTTTAAAGCAGACAAATATTGAGTTTGATTTGCTTTATGATAGTTTAGGATGGATTTGTTTTGAAAAATATATCAGCAGTTTAAAAAATAAAGAAAAAAATTATATATTTCTTTATATTCATCAAGGTGGAATTATAGGGAATTTTTCTATGATTGAAAGATATAAACATAAATATGATTAATAAATAATATTTTACTTTTAACTAAAAAAGAGTAACATACTAACCATGTTATCAAATAAAGAAATAAAATTAATTAAGTTAATAAAGTACACACCCATCCTCATTGTTAGTTTTATATGTTTAATAATTACAATACTATTGTATATGGAAAGAAATATTTCTGTAAAAAAAGATTTAGATAAATTACAGAGGGATTATCTTCAAAATAATAAAGAAATAATCAAAAATGAAGTAGAAAAAGTTCATAACTATATTTCCCATGAAAAACTAAATAGTGAAGTAGAATTAAAAAGAAACCTAAAAAATAGAATGGAAGAAGCATTCAATTTGGTAAATTATATTTATGAAAAATATAAAGATAAAGAGAGCAAAGAGGAGATTATTTCAAGAATTAAAGACTCATTAAAGGCTATTAAGTTTAATGATAATAGGGGATACTATTATATTTATAATCTTAAAGGGTTTAATGTTTCTCATCCCGTTAATCCTCAGTTTGAAAATAAATATATGTTAGATTATAAAGATAATTTTGGTAATTTCGTTCTTAGAGATATTATAAATGATTTAAAAGATAAAAAAGAATCTTTTACAACCTTGTATTGGGAAAAACCTGAAGATATAAAAAAACAATATAAAAAAATTACATTTAATAAAATTTTTGAACCATATGGTCTTATTATTGGAACAGGTGAATATTTAGAAGATTTTGAGAATATTACAAAAGAGAGGATTTTATCTTATATTTCAAGTATTAGATATAGTACGAATGGTTATATTTTTGTAATTGATGATAAAGGTACATATTTAAGCCATATTGAAAACTCTTATATAGATAAAAATAGACTAGATTTAAAAGATGCAAATGGATTTATGATTACAAAAGAGATTTTAAGTCTTGCTAATAGTGGTAAAACAGGTTATTTACAATATGTAGGAACAATAAAACCACAAACAAAGCAACCTTCACAAAAAATAACTTATGTTGAAGGATTTTCTGATTGGAATTGGGCAATCGCAAGTGGATTTTATACTGATGAATTAGAAAAACAGATTTTAGATAAACAAAATGATTTAAAAGAAAAATACTTTAAAAATATTGTAAATTTACTTTTAATTAGTTTATTATTAACAATTGTTTTTTTATTTATTTCTTTTTATATTTCAAGAAAATTGGAAAAAAGATTTTACAAATATAGACAGCAAGTTTTTCATCAAATGAAAAAAAGTCGAGAAAAAGATACTATGATTGCTCAACAGGCAAAAATGGCTGCAATGGGAGAAATGATTGAAAATATTGCCCATCAATGGAGGCAACCATTAAGTTCAATTTCTACTATTTCAACAGGAATTAAAATTCAATACGAATATTTAGATGTTAATAAAGAAGATGTGATTAAATCTATGGATGCTATTGCTAATACAACTAAATATTTATCACAAACAATTGATGATTTTAGAGAATATTTTAACCCTCAAAAAGAAGCAAGTTTTTTTAATATAAAAAGTATTTTAGATAAAGTTGCTCGTTTACTTGAACCTCAGATGTATTCAAAAAATATTCAAATAATAAAAAATATTGAAGATGCCAGTATTTTTGGATTTGAGAATGAATTTTTACAAGTGATAATAAATATTTTAAATAATTCAAAAGATGAATTTGAAAGAAAAGAAGTTGAAAATAAATTTATATTTATTAATACAGAAATTACAGAAGATGAGATTATTATTAAAATAAAAGATAATGCAGGTGGAATTGATGAAAACATTATTGATAATGTTTTTGAATCATATTTTACAACTAAACAAGAAACAAAAGGTACAGGAATAGGTCTTTATATGTCAAAAGAAATAGTTGAAAAACATATGAATGGTACCCTTAGTGTTTCAAATGAAGAGTACGTATATTTAGAAAAAAGTTACAAAGGTGCTACTTTTTTAATAACTCTTCCTTTTATAAAAAAAGAAGAGAATATTATTTAAAGTTTTTTACAAATTCTATAAAAGCATCTTTTTTTAGTGCTTTTGCATAAATCCACCCTTGAATTTCATCACAACTTTCTAATAATAGGAAATCTTTTTGGTTGATCTTTTCCACTCCTTCAGCAATAACTTTAATACCTAAACCTTTTGCTAAAGCTATAATAGTTCTAATAATTGCAATATCTTTATTACTGTTTGGAATTTCTGAAATAAATGATTTATCGATTTTTAATTTATCTATTGGAAATTGTTTTAAATAACTTAAAGATGAATAACCAGTACCAAAATCATCAATTGATAATTGAATGCCTATTTCTTTTAGATTCTTTAGGATTGAAATTGATTCATCAATATTTTCCATAATAAATGTTTCTGTTAATTCTAATTCCAAAAATCTTGAATCCAATTTAGAAGATTTTAGATTTTCAATTACTGTTGTATAAATATCACTATATTTTAATTGAATTGCAGAGATATTTACAGATACTTTTGCATTTTCTAATATTCCATCATCATGTAACTCTTTCATAAAAGAACAAGCAGTTTTTAATACATAATCTCCCAATGGAATAATTAATTTTGTCTCTTCTGCATGGGGAATAAACTCATCTGGAGGAATAATTCCTAAACTTTTATGATTCCATCTTAAAAGTGCTTCTGCGCCAATAATTTTATTTGTTCTAATATCTATTTGTGGTTGATAATAGACTTCAAATTCATTGTTTTTTAGAGCATCAATTATCTCTTGTTTCATAATGATTTTCTCAAAAATTTCACTTGTCATCTCTTTTTTGTAAAACTGATACTGATTTTTTCCAGAATTTTTTGCACTGTACATTGCTGTATCTGCATGTTTTATCAAATCTTCAGCATTTAAACCATGATTTGGGAAAATTGAAATACCCATACTAACTGAAGTGTCAAATAAATATTCTTCTAATTTTATAGGATCAATAAAATCGTTAAGGATTTTATTGGCGATTTTTTCAACGTTTTTTTGTTCAATAATATCTTCAATTACAATTATAAATTCATCTCCACCAATTCTTGAAATAGTGTCATTTTTCCTAATATTTTTTTGAAGTCTTTGGGCAACTAAATTGATGATTTTATCACCAATAGAGTGTCCGTATGTATCATTTATTATTTTGAAATTATCAATATCAATAAAAAATATTGCTAATTTTTGTCCTAATTCAACACATTTGTCAAGTGATATATTTAATCTTGCATTTAATAATAATCTATTTGGAAGATTTGTAAGTGGGTCATGGTGAGCTAAATATTCTATTTTTTCATTAGAATCTTTAATTTTTGTAATATCAGAGAATAGGGCTACATAGTTTAATATCTTTCCCGTTGAATTTTTTACAGAACTGATATTTAGCCATTCAGAATATAGCTCTCCGTTTTTTTTACGATTCCAAATTTCACCTTTCCATGAACCATTTTCTTCTAATTCATTCCATAAAATAGTATAAAATTCTTTATCATGTTTTCCTGATTTTAGAATTTTTGGATTTTTATTTTGAATTTCATCAAAGGTGTAACCAGTTATATTTGTGAAAGCATTGTTTACAGAAATAATTTCACTTCTTTCATTGGTAATCATTATTGCTTCAGTTGTATTTTCAAATACAATATCAGATAATTTTAATTTTTTTTCTATTTTTTGTTCTTGAGTTATATCTTTGAAAATACAATGAGTTCTTATTTCTCCATTTATATTTGAAATATTTCCATTAAAACTTGTAATTATTATTTCACCATTTTTCTTTTTAATTTTTATAATTTTATTTTCAATTTTATTTTCAATTTTATTTTCAATCAGGAAAGTTTTAAATATTTCTTTTAAATATTCAAAAGATTCATCTGTAAATAATGAAAACTTTTCTCCAATTACTTCATCTTTATCATAACCAGTTATCTCAAGCCATTTCTTATTTATATCAGTAATCACTCCTTTTTCATTTAGTGATTGATAAGGATAAGGCGCTTCGTCATATAAAAATTTAAATTTATTTTCAATTTGTTTATTTTTATTTGCGATTTCAGAAATATTTGTAAATAGAAGTTTGATTATTGAATTTTCTAGTAAAACAGTATTTATAATAGTTAATTGAAATAAGTTGTTTTTTATTTCAATAACTTCATTTTCTTTAAAATTATTCATTTTTATTTGATTGTAGATAGCTTTCCATTTTTGAGGTGGAATAATTGTAGTAATATTTCTATCTATCTCTATATCAAATAATTTTAATGCTTTATCATTAAACCAATAAATAATTTGTTCTTCTTCATTATCAAAAAGCTCAATTACTGCTTCATTTAATGAATTAAATGTATTTTTCACATCTTTTAACTTCGATTCTAAAAAGATATTGTAGTTTCCTTTTATATTATTTAAAATATCTTTTGATGTGATTACAAAATATTCGTTTTCAGTTTTATCAAAAATAACAGCTCTTCTAATCTCTTCAATTTTCATCTTTTCAACTACATTAAACAACAACTCTTCACTATCAAAGTTTATAATATTTCTATGCATAAAATTTTGTATATTTGAGTTTGTATCAATATGTTTTTGGGCAAGACTTATAACATCACTTTCTGTTAAAATACCGATTAATTCTTGATTATCAAAAATCAAAATTGAACCGATGTTTTTTTCACTCATTATGTCAATAGCGTTTTGGATATTTGATTCTTTTTGTACAAAAAATGCTTTAAATCCATGTTTTATCAGCTCTTTTGCTTTTGTATGGGTTTTAAATATATCTTGTTCAAATTCATAAATAAGTTTTTCTTGTAAAATAGAACCTAAATAATTATGGTTATTATCCACTAATACAACTCTTCTAATTTTATGATTTAACATTAATCCTAAGAGATAATTTATTTTTCTATTTGGTTTTGAAGTTATTATGCTTTTATTTGCAAACTCCATTGCTTTTAAATTTAAATCAGCATGTTTCGAGTATAAAAATAAAATATCTCTTTCAGTGATAATTCCTACTGGTTTATCATCTTTTACTAGAACAAAATGTTTTGTTTTATTTTTTATCATAGCATCTAAAATTTCTTGTAATGTAACATCAAAATCAATAGAATCTTTTTTGTCTGATATTAGTTTAATTAAGCCCATTTTAGTCCTATTTACGGTAGTTTTATGAATGGAATGTTATCGAAAAACAACCTAATTAAAGCTAATATAAAAAGCTTTAATCCAAATATTTACATAAGTTTAGATATAATCCACAACTATGAAAAAGAACAATATAATATTAATAGGTTTTATGGGTGTTGGTAAGGGTACGGTTGCTCGTGCATTGGTTAAAAAATCAAATATGTTTGCAATTGATACTGATGATTTAATCGAAAGTATGGAAAACAGAAGAATCAAAAAAATTTTTGAAGTTGAAGGTGAACCATATTTTAGAGCCTTAGAAAAAAAGACTGCTTTGTGGTTGGAAGAGAGTGTTCGTGACACAATTATTTCAACAGGTGGTGGATTTTATAAGCAAGAAAATATAAACAAAATAGGAAAGGTTGTTTATTTAAAATCATCATTTCAAGGTATTTTAGACCGAATAAATAATGCCCCAAATGCAGCAAATAAACTGAAAAAAAGACCGCTTTTACAAAACTTAGAAGAGGCAATGAAGCTTTACGATTTAAGAGCAAAAGAGTATGAAAAAGTTGCAAAAATTGTAGTTGATGTGGAAAATAAAGATATAAAAGATATTGTAAAAGAGATTT
>ERZ650302.1897-NODE-1897-length-11442-cov-8.166945_pt1 | contig 11442 bp, 16 predicted proteins | sample MGYA00376238_ERZ650302 | MGnify/ENA primary metagenome ERZ650302 (study PRJEB26733, sample SAMN07839298) | wastewater metagenome | biome: urban; feature: wastewater treatment plant; material: waste water | place: USA: North Carolina | collected 2016-04-28 ... | reverse complement strand
ACCACGCCGCAAAAACAGATTAATTTGTTTGTTTGTTTATTTGTTTATTTGTTTGTTTGTTGTGATATAATGATGCATCAACCACCAGGAGAACCACCATGCGCCCCGTTGAATTCACCCCTGAAGCCATCATCGAAGCCGGTCAAGAGCTGCAAGGCGCTGGCCGAAACATCACCGGCTTTGCCCTTCGCCAGAAAGTGGGCGGCGGTAATCCCACCAGGTTGAAGCAGGTTTGGGACGAGCACCTTGCCAGTCAGTCGGTGCAGCAAGCCGAGCCGGTTGCAGAGCTACCGGTAGAGGTTGCTGAAGAAGTGGCCGCAGTGACCAAGGCGCTGACCGAGCGCCTTGCCACGCTGGCCGTAGAACTGAACGACAAGGCCGTGAAGGCAGCAGAGCGCCGGGTTCATGAGGTTGTGCGATCCGCAGGGGAACAGCGCGCGCAGGCCGAGCGCGAGCTTTCGGATGCAGCTCAGACCGTTGACGACTTGGAAGCGAAGCTCGACGAGGCCACTAGCCAGGTTGAAGCACTGGAAAGCAAACTCGCCGACGTGCAAGCAACCAGCCAGGCCCAGGCCGTGGAGCTGGCCCAAGTCCGCGAGCGCGTCACAGTGACCGAGCAGACCGCCAAAACGGCAGAAGCCCAGCACGCCGCAGAACTGGCCCGCATGAGTGCCGCCATCGAGGCCGACCGCGCACGCCACCAACAGGAGGCCGAGCAGCTTCGCGCCGAGCTGGCCGACCAGAAGAAAGCCAGCCAGGCCGCGACCGCCGAACGCGACCAGGCGCGGGCCGAGCTGGCGACCGTGAAGGCCAAAGCAGAAGCCGCCGACCAGGCGCACCAGGAACAACGCAAGACCGCCGAGCGCGAAGCCCAACGCGCCGCAGAGCGTATCGCCAAGGCCGAGGCTGGACAGGTGCAGGCCAACAAGGAAGCCAGCGCAGCCCGTGAAGATGCGGCCAAGCTGCGCGGCCAGCTCGAAGCGACCCAGGCCCAAGCCGCCGAGCTGCTGCGCGTTGTTGGTCAGAAGGGCCTCACCGCATGAGCACCCAGCACATTGCCCGCGTCTATCTGCGCGTGAGCACCGACGACCAGGACTTGCAGCGCCAGGAGGCCATAACAGACCAGGCCAAGGCAGCGGGCTACTACGTGGCAGGCACATACCGCGAGAAGGCCAGCGGGGCACGCGCCGACCGGCCCGAGCTGCTGCGCATGGTGGCCGACCTGCAACCCGGTGAAGTGGTCATTGCCGAGAAGATCGACCGCATCAGCCGCTTGCCCCTGCCCGAAGCCGAAGCCCTCATTGCCGCGATACAGGCCAAGGGCGCGCGCCTCGCCGTTCCGGGCGTGGTGGACTTGTCCGAGCTGGCCGCAGCCGCCGAAGGCGTGCCCAAGATCGTTTTGCAGGCAGTGCAGGACATGCTTTTGAAGCTGGCACTACAGATGGCCCGCGACGACTACGAGACACGCCGAGAGCGCCAGCGGCAGGGCATCGAGCAAGCCAAGGCAGCGGGTAAGTATCGCGGCAGGCAGCCCGACGAGAAGCGCCGCGCGCAGGTGCTGGCCTTGCGCAGCAGCGGCCAGAGCATCAACCGCACCGCCGAGCTAACCGGGTTCAGCGCGTCACAGGTCAAGCGGATATGCGCGAGCGCCAAAACTTCTTAGCGTGTTTGCGTGCTTTTGTTCTTGCACAATAGACAATAAAACGCCTATAATTTACCCGTCCAAACTTCCAAAGACGTGAGGCCGAATGAAAGTTTTAGTCTTAGCAAGCCAGAAAGGCGGGGCCGGTAAAACGACCATCGCGGCGCATGTAGGCGTTGCCGCCGAGCGTGACGGCGCAGGCCCAGTAGTCCTGATCGACACCGACCCGCAAGGCTCCTTGTCCGCGTGGTGGAACTCCCGCGAAGCCGACACCCCGGCGCTAGCTTCTGCCACGCTGGCCGAGCTGCCGGAAAAACTGACCGCTTTGGCTCAAGCCGGTTTCAAGCTGGCGGTGATCGACACCCCCCCGGCCATCACAGAGGCAATCCGCGACGTGGTGAAGCTGGCCGACTTGGTGCTGATACCGACCCGCCCCAGCCCGCATGACCTGCGCGCCGTGGGTAGCACGGTGGACATAGCGCAAGAGGTAGCCCGCCCGTTCGCTTTCGTGGTGACACAGGCCAAGCCAACCGCCCGCCTTACCGTCCAGGCCGTGGCCGCGTTGTCTGCGCATGGAGCCGTTGCCCCTGCCATCGTGCATGACCGCGTGGACTACGCGGCAAGCATGGTTGACGGGCGCACCGTGCAAGAAACAGACCCCAAGGGCCGCAGCGCCGGGGAAATAATTGCTTTGCTGTCTTTCGTGCAAGAACGCATGAACGCAAAGAAAAAAGCCATAAAAAAGGAAACCGTCTAAATGTCCAAGAAGCCCGCCGCCGATTTGTCCGGCCTTGTCGCAACCAAGGGCAGCGCCGCGCCCGTTGCCAACATGCCCAGCCGCACCCCAGCACACGCCGAGGACACCGCCGCCGAAGATGCCGCGAACAATGTTCCGCTGAATTTCCGAGTGCCGGGAGAGTTCCGCCGCCGCTTTCGCATGTATGCAGCCGCCCATGATCTCAAGCTAAACGAGCTGCTGCGCATGGCGTTTGACGACTACGAGAAAAAGCAAAGCTGAGGCACCCATGAGCGGCCCTAAACCCATCGGAGAAGTGGCGGATGGCCTGACCGCCAGCCTTGCCCAACTGCACAAATCAGTGCAGGAGCGGCACCGCAAGCGCGTAGAAGCCGCAGCACGCCCCGGCGAGACGTTCGAGCAGGCAGAAAACCGGCTGCGCGCCGAGGATGCCGCCCGCGAGCAGGAGGAAGCGCAGGCGAAGGCCAAGGCGCGGGCCGCAGCTATCGCAGCCAGTGCCGAGCGCGAGCGAAAGGAAGCCGCCGCCAAGGCCGCGCCCTCATCGGTGCGCAAGCCACCGAGCGGCGACGCTCAAATGGATTTTTTGGTGCCCGGACTGTACGAGCTGGGAGGCCGGGACAATCGCAGCCTGATGGACGTGGCTGTGTATCGGCTATCCAAAACGAACAAGCGCGCCGGGGAGATCATCCGCTACGAACTGCCAGACGGCTATATCGAGGTGAAGGCCGGTCCTGATGGCATGGCTAGCATTTGGGATTACGACATTGTGGTGATGATGACCTCGCACTTGAACGAGGCGGCGAACCGATGGCGCGAGGGCAAAGCCGACAAACCGGGCCGCACATTCAAGCCGCATGCATCGGACATTCTCAAATTTGCCCGCCGTGGTGACGGTTCCCGGCAGGTGGAGGAACTCGAAGCCGCGCTAGACCGGCTCAAGGGAACAACTGTCAAAAACGTGCGTGGATACACAGAAGCCAATGGCCGCAAGATGCGCGAGACCGGGGCCGATGGCTTGATTAGCAGCTACAAAGTTCTTTCGCGCACTGACACGGGCCGCATCAGTGAAGTTGAAATTGAAGCGCCCCAATGGATTTATGACCGCATCGTGGAAGAAAAACAGCCGGACGTGCTGACCGTTCATCCCGACTATTTCCTGATCGACCCTGGCATTGGCCGCTTCATCTATCGACTGGCCCGCCGCGCAGCAGGGAAAGGGGCCGCGAAGTGGAGTTTCCAGACCATCTACGAGCGCAGCGGCAGCACTGGCACCCTCAAAAAATTCTGCCAGAACCTTAGAAAGATCATCGAGCGTGACGACCTGCCGGAGTACCAGCTAAGGGAAGAACCCGGCCAGAGTGGGCCGCAGCTCATCATGACGCACCGCGATTCATTGCCAGCCTTGGAAGGCTAGAGCGATTTTCAGGGCCTTCCTTTCAGGATTGAAAATCAAAACTTTACGGCGCGAGCATTAGGTCTGAAACCGGTGCTTCCCGGTCTTGATGAAAAGGCGCGAAAACGCCTCGAAATCGTGCAGGTAGATCGCTGCCTGGCCGTCCTCCTTCTGCATGTACGTGCTGCCAAGCGCTGAGGCTTCCCAAAACTCAAAGAAGGGCAGCTTCTTCAAGTCCTCCAGCAGCACGCATTCCGTGCCGCCAAAGGGGTATACAGGCACCCCGAAGTACGTAGTTTTCATGCTGATCTCCCGATTTCCAGGGCCTACAGGGCGTTTCCAGCCCTTTCCCTAGCTTACCCCGCTGCCAAGCCATTAAAACCGCTCGTAGGCCCTATTTCTGGCCTTGGCGGTGCATTCCTGCCTACCTTCTTCATTGCTAAGCCTTTGCGGGGGTGCCTGCGTGGCCGTTCAGGCCGCGCAAGGGGGCCGCAGGCCACAGGGGGGCCGGGGGGCGGCACGCCCCGCCGCGCAAGGAGCGCCCTAGGCGCGGGCCGCGTAGGCCATGGGGGAACAACTCGCCCCCCTCTGGGGGGCACGATTGAGGGGAGGGGGAGCCGCGAAGCGGGGGAACCCCGCAGGGGTGCCCCGTGCCGACAGGCACGCCAGCAGCGCCAAATTTCGGCGCGGCGGTTGTCCACAGGGCGAACGGGTTTTAAGAGTTTTAAGAGTTTTAATACAGTTTTAGCCGGAAAAAGTGGCTTTTACCCTTTCAAAATCAATGGCTTACGAAGATGCCCGGTACCTGATAGACGGTGAAAAGGTACCTGATAGACGGAAAACGGTACCTGATAGACGGTGGTTGGTACCCAATAGACGGGCTATCCACAGATCAAGCGGCCACCGCACCGCAATCAAGAGCCGCAGCGCCTAAAGACGCGCCTTTGACGGCGTATCCGCCATGTTCATGGATTCGGCACCGTCTATCAGGTACCGCGATGGAGCTGCGAAGGTGCTGCATCGGTGTCAGTTGCGTGCCATCGCCTTACGTGCTACCCTGTATGTATCACGTAACACATGGAGGCCCAGACATGAGCGAAGCCACCTTTACATTCCGGGTCGATGAATCCCTGAAAAACGACTTTGCGACCGCCGCCAAGGCCCGCGACCGTACCGGCGCGCAGCTCCTGCGCGACTTCATGCGGCAGTTTGTGCAGAGCCAGCAGGACGCAGCAGCGCATGACACATGGTTCCGCGATCAAGTGCAGATCGGTATCGACTCTGCCAACGCGGGCGATGTGCTATCAGCCGATGAAGTGGAATCCGAGGCGGAGGCGTGGCGGGCTGAAACACGCCGGAAGATTGCCGCGTCGTGAAGCTGGTATGGACACGGCCAGCAGCAGCCGACAGGCGGGAAATCCGCGCCTACATCGCACAGGACAACCCGCCCGCCGCGCTGGCCCTTGACGAGCTGATTTCCGAGAAGGCCGCGCGCCTGATCGACCATCCCCAGCTTGGGCGACCGGGCCGCGTAGCGGGAACGCGCGAGCTGGTGGCGCATCGCAATTACATCGTGGTCTATGACGTGACCGGCGAGCTTGTGCGCGTCCTGCGCGTGCTGCACGCCGCCCGCCAGTGGCCACCGCAAAGAGGGGCATAGCATGGGACGCTTTGGCAATGAGTACCTGGCCGAATCCGTGGGCTACAACAACGGCCACGCGCGAGGCATCGCCTACGGAATCGAAGCAGGCAAGCAGGCCGGTTTCACCGAGGGATGGAATGCCGCCATCACCGAATGCAATCAGATGATCGAGGAGCGCGACCGCGAAATTGAACGCCTATCGGGCGAGATTCACAAAGGCAATGCGTACATCAAGGAGCTACGCGCCAACTTGGAAAAAGCAATGCGCGTCAGCGAGCTTTACCACACCGAACGCGACGAATTCATTGAACGGCACGCGCAGGAAAAGGCCAAGCGCGACAGACTGCAATATCTGGTGAACCTTGCCCGCGAGCACGGAGTGAACGTCGAGGACTTCGACAAATGACCGCGCACCGGGCCGAGCTGCGCGCCCGCTATCCGGCAATCCTGGCCCATGCATCCCTCAGCTATGGGCCGGGCTGGGCCGGAATCATGGAAACGCTCTGCGAACGGCTCCAGTTCCACGCCGACCACAACACCATGCCGCCCGTCGAGATCACGCAGGCGAAAGAGAAATGGGGCGAGCTGTCCGTGAACTACGCGGGCGGCGACACCTACGCGGGAGGGCTGATCGACATGGCCGAGGCCCTATCCGCCCACGTCTGCGAGGTATGCGGCAGCCCCGGCACCTTGCAGGAGGGGCCAGCGTTCCGCACGCGCTGCGCGGCACACACGGGCCAGCCCCTCGCCTGAACGTCAGGCCGTCGCCGCTTCGGCCCGCTGGACGAATCCCGCTTGCGGACGTGCATCGACGGCAGCACGCGCAGGCATCGGGAAGTCCTGCCAGTAGCTGGGCATGGTGAAGCGCGCACCACTGCCACGGTAAAGCGTGATCGCCTTTTGAGGCTCCAGGCCCAACACTTCCGCCGCATCGAAAATTCTCGCCGTGGTGGACGTGTAGCCCTTCGAGACGGATTCATTGACAGACTGCCCGCGCGCGCTGGCCCCTTGGCTTTGCCCTTGGCTCAGGTTGTAGCTGCGCTGTTCCGTGTCCCCGATTTGGGCCGACACATATTCCGCCGTCGCGTTGTCGTTCAGCCGGAAAATCACCTTCAAGTCAGCCGACCCGAGGAAGATTTCCGACGCATTCTGACCATACAGACGGTTCAAGCCCTCGATGCTTTGGAGATACATCGCAAGCGGCATCCGGGCGCTGCGCATCGTGTTCAGGCTCTCGGCAAACTTCGGAATCGGGGCCGCGTTGATGATCTCATCGAGCGCCACGAAAACCGCATGCTCACGGGCCGAGGCGTTCGCTTGCAGCAGGCGCAGCACATAAGCCACCGTGCCCCCGAAAAGCGTAGCCAGGCTGGCCTTGTATTTCTGCTCGAATTGCAGGAAAACCGCTTGCCGTGGCTTCATCAGCACATCGCGCATGGAGAAGTCCGAGACACTGATAGCCGCGTTGATGCGCTCATCGTCCATGAACTCAAAAGCCCTGCCCATCGCTGTCATGATCGACGCCAACAGCCTTTCATTGCTGGCCGTGTTCTTCAACTCGAAGGCGATGCGCTGCACGCTCTTTTTATCCGACGCGGCCAGCAGCTCCAGCAGCTCAGACACCTTGCCCGCTTCCATTATGAAGTCGCGCGCAGCGGGCAGGCTGGCACGTTCGCCCAGGTGCGCTAGAACGGCTTTCAGCAAGCGCCGCGCGTTGTCCGCGAACACGGCCCCGTCGCCATCGCCTGGGGGAATGATGACTGCAAGAACTTCATTCAAATCAGCATCGTCTTCAATCTCAGAAAAAAGGTTGAAGCGGTGCGCGTGGGCACAGGTCGGATTGATGATGTATTCGTCATAGCCGAACTTCTCGAACAGCCCGTTTTCCTTCAAGATCGACCAGATTTCCGGCTTGATGTCAGTGGCAACGAACGAGCGGCCCGACTGCATCCAGTCCACGATTTGAGCCACGAGGAAAGTCGTTTTACCGGCCCCAGGCACCCCGACCACAACGGCACGATCTTCATCGGCGCACGTCCATTTTTTCAGTTTCCACGGGTCAGCGGCGCGGCGCTTCTGTTCCGCCTGCTTGGACACTTCCGTTTCCGTCTGGTTGAACAGAACGAGCGGCCCGCGCTTGTTGCTTGCTTCGAGCTTGTCCAACACTTCCCCGCGCGTGTTGTCCACCGTGTGCATCTTCTGCACGTCAGTGCCATAGCGGCCTTTCGTGCCCTGCTGTCGCAATGTTTCAAGGCGCAGCGCATCGCCGTAGTTCATAACCATGAAGGCCCACGCCGCGGCAAACATCAAGAAGGCCGCAGGCACCATGAACAGGAAGAACAGGGCGACAGCTTCAAGCGGCTTGGAGAAAAACAGCAGCGCGCCCACCGTAAACAGGACAGCAGGAGCGCACCCCCAAAAAATCCCGTAAATCGCGGCATCCCGAATACCGATGGCCTTAATCAAATCCGGGTCGTTGTCAGTCAATCGCCGCTGCCGCTCCAGGATGGCTTGCGCCCGCTTGCGGCTCTTGGGCAGTGAAAACACCGTGCCCACGGCCATGACAGCCAGCACGACCAGGAACATGAAAAAGTAGCTCATATAGGCCCCTATGTGTTACACGATAATGACAGCGTAGCACACACACGCCGCCAAGTGTTATGCATTACATACTGCGTAACACATTGCCGCATCATCCCCGGCCACCGTCGCGCGGCTGTAAATCGTCCCCTATTTCCCGCCAGCCATCGCAAATCATGAGCTTGTCCGGGGATTCAATCTGACGCTTTAACCAACCACAAACAACCGTCACTTGTGGCGTTTTCCCCGGCCCCAGCGGCTTGATAACGTAGCGAGCTGCCGCGCCTTTCAATTCAACATCGCCCGTCCAAACGATGATTTTTGCGTTCACACACGAACCGCAACGCGGCATTTTCTCCAGCGCCGCCGCCCGATCAAAATCAAAAGACATTATTTCCCGCCCTTCCAAGAACCCAAATAAGCATTGGTAATAGCAATTCGCCCGTGCCCCAATTCTTCGCTAATGGTTTTTCGGGCCTCTTGGTCTTTCAGGCGTTCGTCGGCTGTCAGCTTGCGAATACCAGCCACCGCAGGCGAAGCCCATCCCGTTAATTCAAGGTAGCGCCTTTGCGCGTAGGCGTGCCGAAGGCCATGCGTTCGCCCGATACCCTGCGCGGCGGTTTCCTTTTCCCAAATAATCAAATGCTGGCGGTATGACCGATCAGGGGGAATCATCGACCCCGAGCGCGCCAGATAAGCCGCTTTTGCCAAGGCTTCACGCTGCGCCGTGGTTCTAATCGGAATTACTCTATCGCGCCCGCCCTTCGTCCATGAGCCTTTCAGCCTGATTTCCTTGGTTTCGGCATCGAGGGGGGAACGGCCAGAAAGCGCATATTCCGGCTGAAATTTCATTGCTTCTTCGCGGCGCAATCCAAATTCAGATTGCAGCACCAAAGAGGCCGCGATTCTTTCGTCCATTTTTGACAAATCAACGGTTTGCAGAGAAGCGGATTTATTCTCGTTTGTCGCAAATTCCCGTTTTTCGATTTTCAATTCTTCATTGGACATGACCGCGCCAGGGTTGCCGATTTTCTCAGCCCACCAGCGCAAAACAGCCATGCGGTTTTTAATCGTGGAAACAGCCAACCCTTCGGACTGCCAACGGCGCAGAAGCGCCCCGACATGGCGGCCCTTCAAATCGTGCGCACCCATTTTTTTTACGTTGAAACCAGCAACCGAAAGATCATCGGCGAACTGGCTAAGTATCGAGCGCCGGTTAGATTGCGTAGCAAAAGACCCATCACGGTTCCTGCTACAGATTGCAAACAATTCGCTATGTAGTCGAGCCATCGAACTAGGTAAGTGTTATTTGAGGACGAATCAAAAAACGAGTTTTGACCGGTAGTTCCCCAAGTGTTGAAGCGCAATCAGGCAAGCCGGATTGTGTAGAGCATCAACGAATTTTTATCACAGATCAAAAGCTAAGCGTAGGGACGTTAGCGCGTGGATTGTGGGATGGCGTATAGCATCAGTGAACCTTTCAAAAGGAAGAAGAAGAAGAAGAAGAAAAAAGAAGAGCCTGCATCGTAGCATCCTGAAAAGCTGCTTGCAAGCGCGTCACTAGGTCGTCACTGGGATTTTTTTGGCGTTGTCAGAGGGCGAGGGGCGTGCGTCACTACTGTGGCTTTTCAGCCACCGCAGTGACGCACGCTATTTGCCGTGGTGCGCAGAATTGGGCATGATCGCGTTTCCAGAGCTGGGGACAGCGCACTATGTGCGCGTGCATTGCAGCCTCAAGGCGCAATGCACTAGCACCCCTAGCGGGGTGCGTGTTCGCTTATCAGCAAACACAGATTACCCCGCTTTCAAAATCGCTTCGCTCTTTGAAAGGGGGCTAATCATGAAAACCGCTTGTTTCATCGCCCAGTCTCCACGACTGGGACGACGAAAAATAAACATCCACGGACAGCCAATGCGCGAGATAATGCACCTTCATCTTTGCGCCTGCTATACGCAAGGCGCGGCAGATGAATACGGCGCAGGGTTCCGCATGAAATCTAGCAGCGTGGAATCTGACAATGTTTCCGGTGAATATATCGGTCTATTTTTTTCACTTGACGCACCCAATGATTCTGAGCGTCAAATAGCCGAGCGCATTCAAGTCAGACCCGCCAAATTTTGGGAGCGCATAATATGAGTGCATTCGGTGCAATTTTTATGATGATTACCCTCATCGAATGGATTTTCGGAATCGGCGATGGGCACAGCGCAGATCATTTCTTTTTCTTCGGAATGCCATTTTTTGCTTCATGCATCGTCGCCGATGCGGGGATGGCTGCGGGCTTCGCAGGCATTTCAAGAATGACCGAAGCGGGCGAGGACGCAATCGTAAAAGCCCGGTTGCATTGGCGTAACAGCCAAAATTAAAGATAACGGCTAGAGCAGATACATATTCAAATGAGGGAATAATGCAGATTATTAACAAAATCACATTATCGGCGCTGGCTTTTATTTGCGCACCTATGGCCGCATCAGCTCAAAGCGCAAGCGCTGGCCTCGAAACCCTGATTCAATGCAAACCGGCAACGAAGATCGCTGTTCAGACCGCTGAATCTCAGTTCCTCGCCATTGGCCTTGAGAAAAGCGCCGATGGTTTCTATTTTCCGGCCAACGGTAAAAAAGCCGTCTTCTTCGGTGATGAAATAATAGCTGCCGGTGTGTTTTCCGCCGATGGAGAAAACAAAATCTCCGTGTATCTGAAAAACCAGACAGGCCAGCAACTTGCCAGTCGGTTGCGCGTCACGGCAATAGACGAAAACGCCAACACGGACGAGCCTTCCTATGTGAAACAGACGAGCGCAAAAACGACGCTCCTGATTGGCTCGGCTGCTGAACTAGATACCGGCAAAAAAACCGTTCCTTTCCGGTCTTCCATTACCTGCCAAGTCACCCGCTGATAATCTCCGCGATGCCTACGGCGGCCCTTCGGGGCCGTTTTTATTTTGTATTCCAGCGCCGCGCCCGGTGGCCCGTTCCAGGCATGGACAAAGCCGCTGCCCCCACCACAGGGGCGGGGACAGCCCTTCGGGTTCCGGCCTTGCCCACCCCTTCCACTGCAAAAAAACAGCCCAGCCGCTGCCCGTGGACAACGCTTTGCGTTGCCCACCGCCACCGACTGCCGCCATTTTTTAAATTTTCAGTTTTGAAAAAACCAGTAGAGCGCGCAGCGCCAAAACCGTAGCGCAGCCGGTGGGCAACGCAAAGCGTTGTCCACGGGCATAGCGGCCATAGCTCATTGAGGCCCGCGCCATGGGCTAGGCGCTTTTAAGTCCATGATTCACACAATGCGCCACCACTGATAGCATGGGCGCGTTTACGTACACCCAAATAGACCAGCCAGAAAGGAGCAGCATGCAGTTTTCGACCGATGAGCACCACGCCGCAAAAACAGATTAATTTGTTTGTTTGTTTATTTGTTTATTTGTTTG
>ERZ650302.1896-NODE-1896-length-11452-cov-18.496095_pt1 | contig 11452 bp, 11 predicted proteins | sample MGYA00376238_ERZ650302 | MGnify/ENA primary metagenome ERZ650302 (study PRJEB26733, sample SAMN07839298) | wastewater metagenome | biome: urban; feature: wastewater treatment plant; material: waste water | place: USA: North Carolina | collected 2016-04-28 ... | reverse complement strand
TCATCATCATTGGCATTCCACCAAGTTGTGCATAAGCTGCACTTGTAGCGAAGTTAGTAGCTCCAGGGCCAAGAGTTGATAAACAAACTCCAACTTTTCCTGTTAATCTTCCATAAGTTGCTGCCATAAATCCAGCACCTTGCTCATGTCTTGTTAAAATTAATTTAATATTTGAAGTTCTTAAAGCGTCAAGAAAATCAAGATTTTCTTCACCTGGAATTCCAAAAATATATTCAACACCTTCGTTTTCTAATGCTTTTACAAATAATTCTGATGCGTTCATGTTATTTACTCCGTTTAGTTTTTTTAAAATTTTATTGGTAATCATATTTAAATATCCATTGATAATTCTTTTATATTATATTGATTATCAAAAAAATAAAAATTAGTGTATATTTTTACACAAATTTTAACCTTCTTAATTATAAGCCAACATTTTAATACTATTTTTTACTAGTTTATATCAAATTAATGATATTTTTTATACTATCTATAAATTTTCAAAAAGTTAGGTTTCAATGATTTTAAATAATGAACAAAAAGAGCTTATTTCGAAAGAACTAAAAAATCTCGATGATTTAAATTCTATAAAATTTGCAACGGTTTTTACAAAAACAAGTGGAAATTACAAATTAGCTTTTGCAATGTTTTCACTTGTTAGTGTTTTCATAATCTCATTTTTATTAATTCTTTTTGCATATAAATCTGCACTAGAATTAATACAAATACAAATATTAATATTTGTTGGTATGTATCTTTTTTTACAAAAATTCAAGAAATTTTTTATAAATTTTCTTCCAAAAAGTTATACATATCAACTTGCTTCAAGAAATGCCCACAACCAATTCTATAATTTAAAACAAGATAAAACAAAACAAACAATAATGTTTTTTGTAAGTTTTGATGAAAAATATGTGGAAATAATTGTAGATGATGAGATATCTAAAATTATTCCAAATAGCCATTGGCAAAGTATTATTGATGAATTTATTGTAAGCATAAAAGACAATCAATTAGTAAATGGTTATGTAAAAGCTATCATAGCTTGTAGTTCTATTTTAATAGAAAAATTTCCAAATAATAAGGTTGAGTCAAAATGAAAAAGATTACTTTAACTTTACTCCTAATATTTAGTTTTATAAATGCAAATATGACTCAATTTTTTCCAAAATTAGAAGGGAATATAATTGATCAAGCAAATTTACTTTCACCTGCTGTTAAAAACGATATAAATTCAATTTTAAAAGAACATGAAAAAAGAAGATCAAATCAAATTACAGTTGTGATTTTAGAATCTCTCAATGGTTATAAAATAGAAGATTATTCTAAACAGCTAAAACAATACTGGAAGATTGGGGAAGGAAAAGAGGATAAAAGTGTATTACTTCTAATCTCAATGGCTGACAAAAAAGTTAATATTGAAATTGGAAATAATGTTAAACATAGTCTAACAGATAAAATTTCCCATGAAATAATAGAGTTTACAATACAACCTAATTTCAAAGCAAAACAGTATGAATTAGGTACACTAAAAGCAATTAATGAAATCATTTTAGCACTTCAATACGAATATACTCCCAAATTAAATAATGGTGATTTTTCAAATAATGATAAATTAATTTCTATCGTTCCTCTGATTTTTTTCATACTTATATTCTTTTCAATGTTTATAAATACAATATCAAGAAAAACAAAAAATTTGTTCATTTATAAAATCTCAAAATCTTTAATCTATTCATCTTTTTTTGGTTTTCTTATAATTTTTGTTTTAAAAGGATTAATTGAAAATTATTTGATAATTTCTGTTACAATCTGCGCTTGTATATTTGTAATTTACTACTTTTATATAAAAAAGTTTAGTACACTTTTATTAAATGAATACTCAAATGAAACTATAAATTCTAGCAATTTTGAAGAAATCCTAAATAAAATGGAAGAGATTTCAAAAGATACGAATTTAGCTAAAAAAGATTTTTTAAATAAAGAAAAAGGAGGAGCAAGTGGTGGCTGGTAAAAAAACAATTATATTTGATTTAGATGGAACACTTATTGACTCACTTGAAGATATTGCTGTTTGTATGAACCAAGTATTAAAAGAATTAAATCTTCCAATACATGAAATGAATGATTATAAATATTTTGTAGGTGGTGGAATTAGTATTTTAGTTGACAATGCTTTAAATGCCCTAAATAAAGAGATTACTGATGAATTAAAAGAGAAAGTAACCCAAAGATTTAAAGAGATTTATGACCAAAAATTACATCTAAAAACAAAAGCTTATGATGGAATTTATGAATTACTTGATGAACTTGTAACTTTAGATTGTAATATAGGGATTTTATCAAATAAACCCCATGAATTCACCGTTCAATATGCAAACAGTTTATTTTCAAAATATAATATCAAAGAAGTTCATGGACAAAAAAGTGATGTTCCTAAAAAACCAGATCCAATTGCTGCAATTACAATTGCTAATAGTTTTAATATTCCTTGTGAAGAGATTTATTTTGTTGGTGATACAATGGTTGATATGCAAACAGCAGTTAATGCTAATATGATAGGAATTGGTGTTTTATGGGGCTTTAGAGATGAAAAAGAACTTATGGAAAATGGTGCTGATTTTATCGTGAAACATCCATTAGATATATTAGACATAATAAATGGATGATATTTACAAAACTGTTAATTGCCAATTTTATGATAAATTAGAATCATTGGCTGTAAAAAGAACAAAATTACAAATTCATTACATGGACAATGAAAATGAAAAAGTTATTGAAGATATAATTGTGGACTTCAAAACAAAAAATAAAGAAGAGTTTCTAATACTAAATAATGGAACTCAAATTAGACTTGATAAAATCCTAAAAATAAACGAAATTTAATTCTTTCAAAAGGTTGTATATGCAATAGTTGCATATGCAATCAAGGAATTAATATGTCTTACGAATTAGAAAAATCAATTGGTTTTAAAATAAATCAAACAGCAAACAAACTAAACAACAAATATAATCAACTTCTCCAAGAGTATGATATTGCACCTGAACAAAGAGCAACTTTAGAAATTATTAAATATGAAGCAGATGTAAATCAAACAAAAATCGCAAATATTTTAGGAAAAGATAAAACTACAATTAGTAGAACTTTAAATACTTTAGAAAAAAAAGGTTTCATCACAAAATCTCAAAAAGATAAAAGAACAAATCTAATTGTAATAACTCCAAAAGGTGAAGATATTTTAAATAATAGCTTTACAAAAGTAAATAGCTTTAGAAAAAATCTAATTTCTAAATTAAATGATGATGAAGTAACAAATCTAATACTATTATTAGAAAAAGTTGCTCTTAGTGTAGAGGAAAAAGTATGAAAAAACCAATAAATCATGTTTATTTAATTATTCTATTATCAATTTTATCTTCAGTTGCTCCAATTGGAGTTGATACATATTTGCCATCAATTCCAGATATTGCAAAAGCTTTTAATGTTAGTATAGAAAAAATCGAATTATCTTTATCTGTATTTTTGATTGGATTTTCTATTGGTCAAGTATTTGGAGGACCTATTTCAGATAAGTATGGGAGAAAAATAAGTTCAATTTTTGGACTTATTGGTTTTGCATTTTTTAGTTTTCTAATCATTTTTAGCTCAACTATTTATGAATTATGGGTATTTAGATTTTTAGAAGCTTTTTTTGGTGGAATTGTAGTTGTAAATGCAGCAGCTGGAGTTAGAGATAGATTTCATGGAAGTGAAGCTGCAAAAGTCTTTTCACTAATTGGAATGGTAAGAAGTATTGCACCACTTGGGGCACCTGCAATTGGAGCTTTTATTATTCATTTTTATTCATGGAAAGCTATTTTTATATTTCTAACAATTTATGCTTTGATTGTTGCTTTTTTAATTTACAAGGATTTAGAAGAGAGTTTTACTTACTCAAAACAAAATGTTATTGAATCTTTTAAAACTGTATTAAGTCATAAAACTGCATTAAAAACAATGATAGTTTTAGGAATAAGTTTTGGTGGTTTTTTTGTGATTATTGCGAAAACATCGTTTATTTATATTGAATATTTTAAAATCCAAACCGATTATTTTCCACTTTTTTTTGGAGTTAATTTTATTATTTTAATGTTAATGATAAAAGTAAATGTTAATTTGTTAAAAGTATATCATCCATCAGAGCTTGTAAGAATGGCAATTTTAATTCAAATTATTTCTGCTGGATTATTAACTTTAAATTATGAAAACATAAGTTTAGTTTTAACAGTAATTTTAATTGCTTCTTATATGAGTATGATGGCTTTTATTTTTGGAAATTGTATGGCTTTAACTTTAGAATATTTTCCAAAAAATGCGGGAGTTGCATCGGGAGTTGTTGGTGTTTTACAATTTGGATTAGGAGCTGCCATTTCATCAATAGCACTTATTTTCCATGATGGAACTTTTTTTCCTATTGGTTTTGCAATTTGTGTTATTTCAATAATAGCATTTCTAATAATGCTAAATTACAATAAAGAATAAAAGTATTTTTACTTTTATTCTTTTAATCTATATTTAACTCAAAAAAATTCTCTTCAACTTTTTCATATTTTGCAATAGAACATGTAATTTTTATTGCATTATCATAATTTTTAAACTCATCAATAAATAATTTTTGTAATTTCTCTATTTCAATAGCTCTAAAAATAAAATAACATAAAACATCTGTTCCTCTTGAACCTGTTTTTTCTATTCCGAAACTATCAAATCTCCAATCTATTCCCTTTGAAAAGAAAAAAACTTCTGTTAATCTTTTTTCTAACTCTTCTCTTACATTATTATCGTATGCTTTTAAATGCACATAAAAAGCCACATTTGTATTAAATGGTGATTGAACTAATTTTTCTTGCTCAGGGGTTGTTGGGTTTTCTATAATATCTGTAACCATGTTAACTATATTTCCTATTTTCTTCATATTATAGTAAATATTTTTAAAATAAAGCTTGTATTAATAATTTATATTTAATAATTAAAATAATAAAAAAACATATTAAGGTTTTAAAATGTCAAGTAAATTAAATTCTGATTCTATAATTTGGAGAACTCAATATCGTATAAATGATTTGCAAATTGATTCAGAACATCAAAAACTTTTTGAAATAGCAGATGAAGCTATGACTATTTCAAAATTAAAAAATGACCCAGAAGTAAAAACAAAACTAATGGTTGTCATTACAAAACTATCAGAAAGTGTTGAAGCACACTTTGTAAATGAACAAAAACATATGGAAGATATAGAGTATCCTGATGTAGAAAAACATAAATTTCTTCACAAAAACTTTTTAAAAATGTTAAAAATCTTAATTTCAAAATCAGACGATATGGAACTAGAAGAGATTAAAAGCTCTCTTTTTACTTTTATCAATGACTATTTTGTAAGACATATAGTTTTAGAAGATAAAAAAATACATTTATGGGAAGCTTCTATTTTTGAACTAAAAAAAGATTTTGGTTGGAAAGATACTTATAGTATTGGAGATGAAACTATTGATGCTGAACATAAAAAACTTTTAGATATTGCCAAAGAGGCTTTTGAAGAAGTAGAACCTATTTTAAGACTTATAAAAGTTAGAGAAGTTTTATCAGAATTATATACCTACATGAAAACTCATTTTATCCATGAAGAAATGTATATGAAAAAAATAAAATACCCTCATTTAAAAGAACATAAAGCACTACATGATGAAATTGTTGAAAAAATTAACCATTTTGTGAAAAAATTACCAACAATGAAAGATTCTGTTTTTGAAAAAGAATTAGCAAATATCATTGATATTGCACTTGTTCATCATATAATTTTAGAAGATAAAAAAATAGTTGATTGGATAAACTCTAATTCCGTAATAAAATAATTAAATTAATTGTATAATCCCACCAATTATTTAAAATAAAGGATTATTATGAAAAAAATTGTTTTAGCAACTGCTTTATCTATTTGTTCACTTTTGGCATTTGATGTTGGAGGAGCAATTAAAAATGTTGGAACTTCTGCATTAAATGGAAATACTGATAAATCTTCTCTAACAAAAACAGCTGGAGAATCACTAGGTTTAACTCCTGAAGCTTTAGGTGGACAATTAGCTAATAGCGTTAAATCAAATAATACTACAGTTACATCTGTTGATAAAGCAAAAGAGTTATGTACACAAGCTTCTACTGTACAATCATTTGCAAATATTAGCAGTGATATTGTTACTAAAGCTATCGCTATTTGTGGTGAAAAAGTATTATCTACAAAATAGTATTTAGAACTTAAGATGAAAGAACTTTTTCTTTCATCCTTAAACTGCATCCCATTCATTTATTAATTTTTTATTAATATAGATACAATACAATCTTTAAATTTATTATTAAGGCTGTAATAGTGTCAAAACAATCTAAACTTTTTATTTTTATAACAGCTTCATGGATAATTTTAACTGGTTGTGAAGAAAAAGTTAAAACAAATATTCAAGCTCCAACTATCGAAGTTGGTGTTATTACAATCCAAGAACAAGCTATTGCTTTACAACAAGAATTAACAGGTAGAGTAAAAGCAAAATTAGTATCAGAAGTACGTCCACAAATCGGTGGAATTATAACTAAACAACTTTTTACAGAAGGAAGCTTTGTAAATCAAGGTGAAATCTTATATCAAATTGATTCAGCAAGTTATCAAGCCAGTTTTTTTCAAGCAAAAGCTTCACTTGAAAGTGCAAAAGTAGATGCAAAAAAATCAAAAATCAAAAGTCAAAGATATGAAGAATTATTAAAATTTGATGGAACTTCAAAACAAGAAGCTGAAGATGCAAAAGCTGTTTATTTACAAGCTGAAGCTTTGGTTGAAGAGAAAAAAGCGAATCTTGAAAGTGCAAAAATTGATTTAGAAAGAACAAATATTAAAGCTCCTATTTCTGGCTATATCAGTATTTCAAATGTAACAAAAGGAGCTTTAGTTTCAACAAATCAAACAGAAGCACTTGCAACTATTAGAGATACGAGTAGTGTTTATGTGGATTTAAATCAATCAAATACACAACTTTTAGCTTTACGAAAACTTTTAACTCAAGAAAATATCCAAAAAGGAAATGCAGAAGTTACTTTAACATTGAGCGATGGGAGTATCTACGAGCATAAAGGGGAACTTCAACTTCAAGAAATTGCAGTTGATGAAAGTACAGGTTCAGTGACCCTAAGAGCTAAATTCCCAAATCCAAAAGGTATTTTATTATCAGGAATGTTTGTAAAAGCAACCATTCAAGGAGCAATTGATACTAAAGCATTTTTATTACCACAACAAGCTGTTCTTAGGGATTCAAAAGCAAATCCTATTGTATCTCTTCTGCAAGAAGATAACTCTATTAAAAAACAGATGATTACTATCGAAAGAGCTATTGGGAATAAATGGCTAGTAACAAAGGGAATTAACAATAATGATAAAATTATTATTGAAGGTTTAAATAAAATCAATGAGAAAACAAAAGTAAATCCTGTTGATGTAAGTGGCAAATATGTTGAAAATAAATAATAAAAAGCTTCAAAAAGGCTTCTTATGTTAGCACGATTTTTTGTCAATCGCCCTATTTTTGCATGGGTTATTTCTTTTGTAATAATGATAGCTGGAACAATTTCTCTTTATGTACTTCCAGTTGAACAATACCCAGATATTGCCCCTCCTCAAATCAATATTTCAGCAACTTATTCAGGAGCATCAGCTCAAACTGTTGAAAATAGTATTACACAAATTATTGAACAACAATTAACTGGTCTTGATGGAATGATTTATTTTTCATCAAGTAGTAGTTCAGCTGGTACGGCTAGAATAAAAGTGACTTTTCAACAAGGAACAGATCCTGATATTGCCCAAGTTCAAGTACAAAATAAAGTTGAACAGATTCTTTCTCGTTTACCAGATGATGTACAAAAACAAGGGGTTAGAGTTGCTAAAGCGCAAACAGATTTTTTATTACTTGCTTCAATATATGACTCAACAAGCAAAGCAGATAAAACTGAAATTGCCGATTATTTAGTAAGTAATCTTCAAGATAGTATTGCTCGAATCGAAGGAGTTGGAGAAGTTCAAGTTTTTGGTGGACAATATGCAATGCGTATTTGGCTAGACCCCACAAAACTAGAAGCTTATAATCTAATGCCCTCAGATATTGAATCTGCAATTAGTGCTCAAAATTCCCAAGCTTCTGCTGGAAAATTAGGTGCTTTACCAGTTATAAATAATCAACAATTATCTGTTACGGTAACAGCTAGGTCAAAATTTAAATCAGTAGATGAATTTGAGAATATTCTAGTAAAACACAATTCTAATGGTTCTTTTGTAAAATTAAAAGATGTTGCACGAATTGAAATAGGAGCTCAATCTTATAGTAATGTTACTGGTCTTAATGGAATGCCATCTTCTGGTATTGCAATACAATTAGCTTCTGGTGCAAATGCTATAAAAACAGCAAATAATATTAAAGACCTACTCAAAAAATATGAACCAAATTTACCAGAAGGTTATAAAGTAGATTATCCAAGAGATACAACACTTTTTATTCAAGCTTCAATAAAAGAAGTAATCAAAACTCTTCTTGAAGCAATTCTTTTAGTTGTTATTGTAATGTATATTTTTCTTAAAAGCTGGAGAGCTACTCTAATTCCTGCCATTGCAGTTCCAGTTGTTTTACTTGGAACTTTTGGGATTTTAAATATTTTTGGATACTCAATCAATACTCTAACCATGTTTGGAATGGTTTTATCCATTGGACTTTTAGTTGATGATGCTATTGTTGTTGTGGAAAATGTTGAAAGAAATATGAATGAAAAACAACTTTTACCTAAAGAAGCAACTATTGTTTCAATGCAAGAAATTACAAGTGCTTTAATTGGTGTAGCGACTGTTTTATCAGTGGTATTTTTACCAATGGCATTTTTTAGTGGTGCAACGGGAGTTATTTATAGACAATTTTCTATAACTATAATTTCTTCTATGGTACTTTCAATAATCGTAGCTTTGACTTTAACTCCAGCTTTATGCGCAACCATATTAAAACCTCACAATAAAGATGAAAAACAAAAAGGATTCACCCATTGGTTTGGAGAAAGATTTGATGTTCTTACTCTCAAATATAAAAATGGAATTAATAAAGTTTTACAAATGCCTATTCGATGGCTCATTGCTTATGTTCTTATTATTGCTTCATTGATTTTTGTTTTTATAAAACTTCCCACAAGTTTTCTTCCAAAAGAAGACCAAGGTAGTTTAATGGTGCAATACACTTTACCAGTTGGGGCAATTACTTCAAGGACTGTTGAAGTTGCAGAAAAAATCAAAGAGTATTTTTTAACCCAAGAATCAAACAATATAAATAGTATTTTTACCATCTCGGGATATAGTAGTAATAGTAGTGGACAAAATGTGGGAACTGCTTATGTTTCTTTAAAAAGTTGGGATTTACGACCAGATATATCTAGTCGTTCAGACATGATTGGACAAAGGGCAGCAAAAATATTTGCAGATCCTGCATCACCTTATTTTATTCGAGATGCAAAAGTTATTTCAATGAATCCACCTGTTATTCAAGGTTTAGGCTCAACCGATGGTTTTGAATTTCAACTTCAAGCTGATGCTATAACATCACGAACAACACTTGCAGAAGTAAAAGATAAAATATTATTAGAAGCAGGTCAAAATACTAAAATCAATTCTATTCGTTCAGATGGTACAGATAATACTCCCCAACTAAAAATAGAATATGACACAGCAAAAGCACTTGCACTTGGGCTTTCTATGAGTAATATTGATTATACTCTTAGTGCTGCTTGGGGTGGTATTTATGTAAATGATTTTATAGATAGGTCAAGGGTAAAAAGAGTTTATATCCAAGGAGATGCACCATTTAGGTCAAAACCAGAAGATTTATATACATGGAAAGTTCGTAATTCAAATGGAACAATGACATCTTTTTCAGAATTTGCAACTACAAGATGGGATTATGGTCCAGAAGAATTGACCCGTTACAATGGTTTTTCTTCATTTCAAATTCAAGGTTCAGCAGCAAATGGAACAAGTTCTGGAGTTGCTATGGATGAGATGGATAAACTAGCTGATAAACTCTCAAATGGAACTATGCATTCATGGAGTGGGCTCTCTTACCAAGAAAGATTATCAAGTGGACAAGCAGGACTTCTTTATGCGGTTTCTATTCTAATCATTTTCTTATGTTTGGCTGCTTTATATGAGAGTTGGTCTGTACCATTTTCTATTTTATTAGTTGTACCCTTGGGTGTAATTGGAGCAGTAATAGCGGTATATTTTAGAGGTTTAGACAATGATGTATATTTCCAAGTTGCACTTTTAACAACCATTGGACTTGCTGCTAAAAATGCCATTTTAATTGTAGAGTTTGTGGATACTGCATATAAAAATGGCAAACCTTTATTGGAAGCTGCAATTGAGGGAGCAACACTTAGATTGAGACCTATTATTATGACTTCTTTAGCATTTGTTGCAGGAATCATGCCACTTGCAATATCAACGGGAGCTGGTGCAAATAGTAGAATTTCTATTGGAACAGGAATTGTTGGGGGAACTTTGACAGCTACTATTTTTGCTATATTTTTTGTTCCTTTGTTTTTTGTTTTAATAAAAAAAGTTTTTTCATCAAAAAAGGTAGAACAAAATGTTTAAAACAAATATTTCAATAGGACTTGCCCTAATACTTTTTACTGGATGTTTTTCACTAGAGCCAAAACTAGAACCTTTGGACTCAAAAGTTATTCCACTTGAATGGAATAATCCAGTTCAGGCAAAAAATGAAGAAAACTTGACTCAAATAAAACCTTCATGGGAAGATTTTGTTCAAAATGAGACTTTAAAAAAAGTAGTTGACCTAGCCATAAAAAACAATAAAGATTTAAAAATAGCCCTTTTAAATATCCAATCAGCAAGGGCAACATATAGAATTTCAAAAGCAGATAGTTTTCCAACGCTTGAAGCAAATGGTGATATGAAAAATGCAAGGGCAATAAACTCTTCAAATGGAACTACAACTTCACATAATTATTCTGCAAATATAACAGCATCTTACGAAGTAGATTTATTTGGGAAAGTACAAAGTTTAAATGAAAATGCCTTACAAAGTTATCTCTCAACACAATTTGCAGCAAATACAGTAAAAGTTAGTCTAATTGCTGAAACAATTAACGCATGGCTTACAATAGCTATCCACAATGAACAATTAAAACTATCTATGCAAACTGCTGAAAACCTACAAAAAGCATACGAACTAACACAAAAAAAGTTTGCAGTAGGCGTGATTTCACAGGCTGATGTATTAGATGCAAGTGCCTCACTAAAAGAAGCTCAGATGAATGTTATTTCATATAACACAATGATAAAACAAGATAAAAATGCCCTAGAACTACTAATTGCTC
>ERZ650302.1895-NODE-1895-length-11457-cov-4.357744_pt1 | contig 11457 bp, 9 predicted proteins | sample MGYA00376238_ERZ650302 | MGnify/ENA primary metagenome ERZ650302 (study PRJEB26733, sample SAMN07839298) | wastewater metagenome | biome: urban; feature: wastewater treatment plant; material: waste water | place: USA: North Carolina | collected 2016-04-28 ... | reverse complement strand
CTTCTTGAGTAAAATCTGAACGTCCATCTCCTATTATTATTCCATCACTCAAATTCTTTAATTTCGAAATAATTTGAGCTCGAGTTTCTTTCACGGAATCCAATTGATCAACTAAACTCTCCAGCAATTGTTCCATTTGTTGTATTAAAACAACTCGCTGTTTTTCAAGGTCAATTTTTTTATTATGGTACCAACTATTAATCTTCTCATTTTCCTTAGTTAAGTCAAAAATTTCCTTTTCATATTGGTCGGTAATTGACTGAAGACCGTCCAATGTATTTTCCAATTCAGTAATCTGCAAAGATACCAAATCAACCTCACTCTGCTCCTCTATTTTATGAAACCAACTTTTTACTACATTCCAAGGACTTGAAATCATCTTGCTAAAAATAATTTGTACAAGTTCATCCTTATCAACATATAGCCGAAGTAAACTATGTGAGAAAATCTCTTCCTGTGCAATATTTTTTGCAAGTAGGTCCTCAATTTTTAAAATTTGTACTTTATTCTTAGAAAGTTTACTAATATGTTCACTTTCAATATCTGTTAGTTGAAATTGTAGATCCTCTTCAAGGTGAAAAAATTTTTCGTTTATAGAGTTAATTTCTACCTCAATTGAATGAAGTTGCCGCTCTAGTTTATCACGCTCTAATCTTTGACTTTTGTAACTCTCACGCTCAGATTCTTTGGTCTCTTCTTTTAATAAAATTCGAACTGTCTCAATAAGTGTAGATTTTCCAGCATTTGTTTCTCCATAAAATCCAATTGTGAATTTGTACCATTCAGAATTTATCTCAAGTGATTTGATATTTTCTTTAACTTCTTTTATTATTCCTTCTAACTTACTTAATGCTTCTAATCGATATTCATCTATTTCTTTAATATCACTATCTTTAGAAAGTATTTGTACAAGTTTTTCTATCTCATCCAATAAGTTTGAATATATCTTTATATGTAAATTTTGAGCAGTCATTCTACTAAATTCCCTAATTTATTTATAGCAATATTATACCTTAAAATTGTCATAATATCTATCTGTCAATTACGATACAAAGCATAGATTCAAAATTAATGATATCACTTCAACTCAAAAATTCTATACAGATACAAGTTACTTTTTTCACTGAAATTGAGATAGCTAATAAAAAATCTATGATTTTTCCATCACGTTCCTTTTACAATTACCTCCTTTTTAGTTTTTCAGTTTAAAAATATAAATACCTCTATAAATGCTGACAAATCCACGTTTTGGAGCTTTTTTTAACTAATAAATTGTGTTGTGTATGCAATCTTTCCCTAACTTTTGAATATTTTCATATCTGCTATTCAACTGGTCCAACTATACCTAATAAATATAGTAACTATATACAGTAAATCACTCGTCCATGTTCGCAACTAACACAAAAAGAGGATTCGAACCCTCTTTTTAATCCCACTGTGCTATAATATATATTTTCTTCTACAATAATTTAAACAGACATTGCTTGCATCCCATCCACCAATATCTTTGTTGCTTCGTAGGGGTCTTCAGCATGGGAAATGGCTGAGATAAGAGCTATGCCATCTGCACCTGCTTGGAGAATATCCTTGCAATCTTTAGCAGATAACCCTCCTATCGCAACCATAGGAATATCGGAATTGAGTCTCCTTAGTTGCTTTAATCCATCCATTCCAATTGCTGGACTAGCATCATCTTTAGATAAAGTGGGAAAAACAGGTCCACTTCCGATATAATCTACTAGTTCAATAGGCGAATTGAGGTATTCTTCTTCTGTTCCAACTGATAGTCCAATTATTTTCCCTGGGAAGAGCTGTCTCGCTTCTACTACTGACAAATCTTCCTGACCAAGGTGTATTCCATCAGCATCAATTGCACATGCTAACTCAACATCATCATTAATGATTAATGGAACCTGATAGCGATGACACAGGTGTTGAACTTGTTTTGCCAACAGTAGTTTATCAGACCCTTTTAAACCTTGCTCACCTTTTTCACGAAATTGAAAACAAGTGATTCCTGCCTGCAATGCCTTTTCCAGTACATCCAAAAATTTGCCTTTTGGACAATCTGTCGTGCCACAAATAAAGTAAACTTGAAGGATTTTTCTATTCATAATGAATGACCTTTTTATTTTCCTCAACCTCTTCTGATTGGATTGCATAGAGGCTATTTATAAACTCAATCTGGAAGGTTCCTGGTAGTGAGGTTTTCTGCTCTGCCATTTCTCCAGCGATCGAATAAGCCGATAGGACCTCTTCCAAACAATCCAATAATGAATCCTCATCAGCTAGGTGAATAGAGGCAGCCAGAACTGCTCCCAGTAGGCATCCTGTCCCTGTCACTAGGGTCATTAACTCACTACCGTTTTCCAAAATCCGAACCTGATGATTCACAGCGATAGCATCTTTTTTTCCTGTAATCACAACAGGAATTCCTAATTGTTGGTTGGCTCTGAGAGCTAGTTCACCAACATTGTCAATCTGAGCAGAATCTACCCCTTTCGTTTCAATACTTTCACCAATCAAGGCTGCAATTTCTCCTGCATTCCCACGAACGAGTGAAATAGTATGATGATGTAACAGATCCAAGGCAACTTTCTTGCGATAGGCACCAGCACCTGCCGCGACAGGATCTAAGACAGTAGGTACACCATATTTCTCAGCAATATCCAAAGCAGATTTGTATAGTTCCCAAGTTTCATTGGTCAAGGTTCCTGTATTAATCAATAAGCCTTTTGCATAGGGAAGTAGATCCTCCAAATCTTCTGGATACTCGCTCATCGCAGGGGAGGCACCGAGAGCAAGCAAGCCATTGGCTGTAAAATTTTTGACTACATCATTCGTAATACAAATGGTCAAGGGATTTTGACTACGTAATTTTTCCAAATACATCTTGCTACTCTCCTCTGTAGGTGGTATGATTGACAGGACCATTTCCATGACCCAGTTCTGGAGCAGTCTGAATTGCTTCAGTAATAAATCGTTTGGCGGTTTCGACTGCTTGTGCTACTGTCCGACCTTTCGCCAACTCTGCAGTTATGACTGCCGCATAGGTACAACCTGTACCATGGGTATGGTTCGTAGCAATGCGTGCTGCACTGATGATCCTGACCTCACCATCTTCTAAAAATAAGTAGTCAGATGCCACCTTTGCCAAATGACCACCCTTAATGACCACATTTTTTACCCCAAGCTCTTTCCGGATCCAACGGCCCGCATTCATGATGTCATTTTCACTTTTCAGTGTTCTACCGACTAAAACTTCTGCTTCTGGTAGATTCGGTGTAATGATGGTAGCAAGGGGCAGTAATTTTGTTTTCAGCGCTTGGATTGCATCCTCTTCAATCAAACGGTCTCCACTCGTTGCGACCATAACAGGATCCAAGACATATGGACACTTCTGTTCAGCAAGATAGCTTGCGACGAGCTCTATGGTCTCGACTTGTGCTAACATTCCCGTTTTTATTGCATCTGGAACAATGTCGTGAAAGACACTTTTCAATTGTTCTTCTAAAATTTCCTGATCAAGATGACGAATTAGTTGCACCCCTTTGGTATTTTGAGCAACGACACTCGTCACGACTGCCATACCATAAACTGATCTAGCCTGAAAGCTCTTCAAATCAGCCATAATACCTGCTCCGCCTGTCGGATCTGTTCCTGCTATTGATAATGCTACATGTAAAGATGTCATTTTCTATCCTCCAAAATTGGTATCAATTCACTTAATTGCTTGATGCTAACTATACCAGTGTTCTCAACAGAAAAAGGGGAATTTGAATGTTCTATATAAACTCCCGCTATTCCTAACTCATGTCCAATACAAAGATTGTTCTTATTATCCTCGACCATTACGATATTGGCTGGATCTATCCGTTCCTGATGTAGGATGAATTGGTAAAATTCCCTATTTTTATCGCTCCCAAACAGATCCAAACTGCTATATAGTTTCACAAAATAGTTAGACAGATGATGGGATGACAATCCTAGTTCAGCCAGCTCCAGATAGTTTGAAGTGACTGCGTACATGACTGCACCTTTTGCCTTCAATGTAGATAGGAGTTCATGCACACCTTCCACCAAGGAAATATCTCTATATAGTGATTGCAGTTGATTCATTTTTTGCCTTTCAAATTCATTCTCATCTAAGGAACTCTCCACAAGTTGCAATAAATACGCGTTGACATCTTCCATTGGAATCCGCCAAAGTTCTTCCCTTATCTGCTGGGTATACGCAACTCCGTGATGTTTCAAAATCCCTTGAACCACCTGGTCCCAGACCTCATAGGAATCAAAAATAACTCCATCAAGGTCAAACCAAATGACCATTTTGTTCATCAATGTCTCCTTTCACTTTTTCTCGTTAGGAAATGTAAAATGAATCGGCTGAGAATATTTGTGAAAATATTCTTAATTGTATTAGATGTATCATCACTTTCGGCTTGCGGAACTCTACGAAAGTAACTGGTTGCGCATGTCTTATTTCCAACCTAGAACAGCCTCTAGGCTGTTCTAGCTACCTGCACTCAGTTCCTCCTTTCTGAGAACTCTTCATTCGACTATAGAAAAAACTCCATCTGATGGTTTATCAAATGGAGTTACACCTACGATGATTGATGTCCAGTAAATACAGTATCCTATATTAGAATACGAATACAATACTTGTCAACAAAATTTGTTGATACACATTTCCCTTCGGCAATCCTAACTGCATCAGGTTCGATGGGTATAATCTCAGCCTCTTGGCACCCCAAATGTTCTATTCAATTTTACAAAAATATTTTATCATATTTTCGAGCTTAGTGCAATTGTTTTTTAACTAAATTTAATCTTCTTTACTTATCGGCGCTAAACTTGCCAAGACTTTTTTGAGTCCCATGTCGGGGAAATTGATTTTGAGTTCTTGATTGCTGCCTGAACCTGATACTTCAAGGACTGTTCCGCGGCCCCATTTCTTATGGACTGCGATGTCTCCAACTGACCAGTTGGTGCCTGAACTTGACGATTGGTTGCTTGATGCGAAGGGCATACTGCCTCCGAGCTTGGCGGATGGTTGTACGGCTGCTTTTCGACTTTGTAGGGCTTGTTGCAAGCTCATGCCTTGTCCAAACTGTGTCGCTCTGCCATTGACATAAGAAGCCTTAAAGCTAGTATTAGCTGGACGAGCAAGCCCTTGGTAGTCAAGGAGATCACTGGAAATTTCACGTATAAAGCGGCTAGGTTGGTTGTAATTACTGCGACCAAAAAGGAGGCGTGAATTAGCATTTGTCAGGTAGAGAGTCTGCTCAGCACGGGTGATGCCTACGTAAGCCAAACGACGTTCTTCTTCCAATTCGTCCTCTTCTTCTGCTGCACGGCTGAGCGGGAAGACATTTTCCTCCATACCAATCAGGAAGACAACAGGAAATTCCAGACCCTTAGCCGCATGAAGAGTCATGAGGGTCACTTCTGAAGATTCGCTATCGCCATCATCTGTGTCAGCAATCAGTGCCAAATCAAGCAGGAAGCGCGTCAACCGATCCAGACCTGTCTCTTCTTCCTCAGCATCCTTTTCGTCAAATTTTTTGGTAACAGAAAGGAATTCCTGGATGTTTTCAATGCGAGCATTGGCTTCCAACGTATTTTGTGCTGCAAGGGCATCAATGTAGCCTGTCTCCTGTAAGACAGTTTCTACCACTTGAGTAACTGTTAAGCTGTCCAGTTGATTACGGAGCTTATAAAGAAGATTGGCTAGGTCAAAGACCGCCTGTGCAGCCTTGCCTTTGATTGGTGACAGAATAATATCTTGTGATGCTTCCAGCAAGGACATGCCAAGACTGGTCGCAAAATCACGTATCTTTTCAACCGTACCGGGGCCAACACCACGCTTTGGCTCATTGACAATGCGTTCATAAGAGATATTATCTGATGGGTTGGCAATGAGGTTCAAGTAGGAAATGACATCCCGAATTTCCTTACGGCTGTAGAACTTAGTACCGCCAACCATTGTGTAAGGGATATTGGACTTGAGCAGAGCTTCTTCAATGGTACGGGATTGAGCATTGGTCCGGTAGAGAACTGCAAAATCCTTATAGGCCTTGCCTTCTCGGCGCAACTGGTCGATCTGACTCGCTACAAATATTGCCTCGTCATTTTCATCCCGAGCACGATAATAGGTAATCAAATCCCCTTGGGCATTCTGTGTCCAGAGTTTTTTCGGACGGCGATTGCGATTGTTTTCTATCACTTCATTTGCTGCCTGCAAGACGTTCTTGGTCGAACGATAGTTTTCCTCCAAAAGTACGACCTTGCTCTCTGGATAATCCTTTTCAAAGTCCAGGATATTTTGCATATCCGCACCACGCCAACCATAGATAGACTGGTCCGCATCTCCGACCACGCAGATATTCTTGAAACGAGATGCCAGGAGCTTAACCAATTGGTACTGGGCATGGTTGGTATCCTGATACTCGTCGACATGGATGTACTGGAATTTCTGCTGGTAATAGGTCAGGACCTCTGGATTTTGGTCAAAAAGGCGGAGCGTCAACATGATCAAATCATCAAAGTCAACGGCCTCTGACTGTCTTAGCTCCTTTTGATAAGCCGTGTAGCATTTAGCAACAATCTGCGTGTATAAATCGCCTGCCTGGGCTTCAAATGCCTTTTCATCAATCAAATCGTTTTTGGCATTAGAAATGGTTCCCAGGATAGAACGTTCACTCCACTTTTTCGGATCTAAATTAAGATTTTTCAAAATCCGTTTCATAAGGGTGCGTTGCTCACCTGGATCGACAATCGTAAAATTGCGATTATAACCAATATGGTCAGCATCACGACGCAAAATCCGTACGCACATGGAGTGGAAGGTAGCTATCAAACAATCTTGAGTAGCAGGATTGAGAGCATAGGCCCGCTCCTTCATCTCACGCGCCGCTTTATTCGTAAAGGTAATAGCTAAGATATTCCAAGGATTGACCATTTTTTCTTCAATCAAATAAGCGATACGGTGAGTCAGAACTCGCGTCTTACCCGAACCAGCCCCTGCCATAATCAATAGCGGTCCTTCTGTCGTCTGCACCGCTTCTGCCTGTCTGTCATTCATTCCGTTTAATAATGGGTTCATTTTCTCATACTTTCTTAGAACTTGTATTTACAAGTAATTTACTTTCAAATAGGGAATCGTTTATAGCTAATCAAGTTATTTTTTTGAGGAAATACCGACTGTATTTTTGGAAAAAGAAACGATGAATAGCTGAAAAACTAGCCTTAGATGGAAGTACTACACTGTGAATACAGGTTCGTTATAATCATACCCTTCATTATACCAAAAAAACTCTAGATAGGCAGTCGACAACGTGAGAACCACCGCCCAAAAAAGCCCAGAGAATATCTCTGAGCCATATTTATCAACTTAAATTGATTATTCAGCACCCAAGGCAGCTACTGTGATGTAGTTGTAAGGTTTGTTGAAGTGTGGCAAGAAGAACAAGTCTGTCAAGGCCAATTTTTCGATTGTTACACCTTCTTGGATTGCCAATGAGAAGAGGTGGATACCCAATGAAATATCTTCACGAGCAGCCATTTGTGCACCAAGAACACGACGTGAATCTTTATCGTAAACAATCTTGAGAGTTACAGGGAAATTACCATGTTCTATGAATTCTGGTTTTTGGTTATCAGTAACTTCAGTAACTGCTGCGTTAAAGCCAAGACGAGTAGCTTTTTCAAGTGTCAAACCTGTTGATACAAGGTTTAATCCGTAGATAGAGATACCGTTAGAACCTTGTACACCGATACCTTCAAGGTCAGTGCCACAGATGTTGTGAGCTGCTACGATACCAGTACGTACCGCGTTTGAAGCCAATGCGATGTAGCTTGTGTCGCCAGTAGCGTTGTCGTAAATAGTTGCACAGTCACCAATAGCGTAAACGCCTGGGATTGAAGTTTCTTGGCGTTTGTTTACAAGGAAGGCACCATTGCGGAAGCGCTCAATTCCTTCACCTGCAAATGCAGTGTTTGGACGGAAACCAACTGCCAAGATAACCATGTCAACATCGTATTCGTTCTTGTCTGTGATAATTTTTTCAACTTTGCCATCACCAGCAACTTCTTTAACAGTCTCACCGAAAGCAAGTTTGATACCATTGTCTTCCAAGTTTTTAGCCATAAGGTCTGACAAGTCGCGGTCATAGTAACCAGCTAAACATGTATCAACAACATCGATAAGGACTACTTCTTTACCTTTACGTTGGAATGCTTCCGCAAGCTCAACACCAATATAACCAGCACCTACAACTGCTACACGTTTGATATCTTTGTTTTTCAATTTTTCGATAACATCAGCTGAGTTTTGGTACAATTTAACAAATTGCAAGTTTTCAAGAGTTGCTTCAAATTCAAGAGAACCTTCTTTAATTTCAGCGCCTTTGATTGGTGGCAAGATAGGTTGTGAACCAGTTGCAAAAAGAAGTTTGTCAAATGATTCAACATGTTCTTGACCATTTACAAGCGCAGTAACTGTTTTAGCATCATAGTCAATGTTTGTAACAGGTGACTCCAAATAAACTGTAGCTCCCAAACTCTCCAACTCTTCTTTGTTTGAGTAGAAAAGTCCTTCTGGACCAGCAATTTGCTCACCAATCCATAGAGCCATTCCACAACCCAAGAATGAAATGTTTGAGTTTTGGTCAAATACAACGATTTCATTTTCTTGACCATAATTTGTTAACATAGTTTTGATTGCGGCAGTACCAGCGTGGTTAGCACCAACAACAACGATTTTAGACATAGTAAAATCTCACTTTCGAAAATATATTTTTTTACAAATTATATTATACAATATGAATGTTACCGATTTCAAAAAATATGCTCAGAATATCACATTTTTTAAATTTAATTGATTATTGCAAAAATATGTATTGATTGATATGCAAAAAACCTAGATTCCTCTAGGTCTTAGCTTAACGTACTTGTTCAAAACGCAAATGCACAATAATCTTATCAGCATAACCATTACGTTCCAAATCACGTTGCAAGCGATATGAAATATAATGTTCTGCGATTGAGATATAACCCGCATCAAGCAAACGATGTTCAACCTGAGATTGAACCATACTAATGGTAGGTCGCTCTGTATGAGCTTCTTCCAAGTCAAGAACAACTTTTTTGGTTACCTGAGCAAGATTCTTCCGCCAAGTTTCATCAATAACATAAACTGTTTGGGCTGCCTTGAGAATAGCTTGATAAATTTTTTCTGGATCAAATTCAACAATTTCTCCGCTACGTTTAATGACTTGCATAAAAGCTCCTTTCTGGTTTTCAGTAAACCCTTTCATACTTCTATTATCTAGGTTTTTCACGGTTTTGTCAAGTTTCTTTTTTCATTCTGTGATATAATGTCAATATTACAACATAAAGGAGAATACCATGTCTACTGCAATGCCAAAGCGTCATGAAATTGACGTTCAACTTACTTGGAATACCAATCTGATTTTTCCAGATAATCAGGCCTATAAAGATGCCTTGGCAACCTATAAAAAACAAGTTGAGAATTTTGAAGCAAGTTACAAAGGAAAATTAACAACACTTGAGACCATTGTGGCAGCTCTAAAAGAATACGAAGGCTTAGCTATTTTAGAGAGTAAATTATCACACTACGCTTTCCTACCGCTTGAAGTTGATAAAATGAACACCGAGTTAGCCAGTTTGTCAAATGATTTTGACTTGACAATTGCCTACACAATTCCAAAATTGTCTTTCTTACATACAGAACTGAGTTTACTAGACCAAGATGTATTGGAAAGTGTGATTACTGACCAACCTCAGTGGAAATCATACATCCAAAATATTATTCGTCAAAAACCATACCAGCTTCATCCTTTACAAGAAGAGCTTCTTGCAAACTTTGCACCAACATTTGGTCAGCCTTATAACAATTACGGTGTGACCAAGTTTGAGGATATGACCTTTGATAGTTTTGAAGCCAATGGTGAAACACTTAGAAACAGCTATGTTCTCTTTGAAAATGATTATGAACTCAGCCATGATACCGAAATCCGTCGCAATTCAGCTGCTGGCTTCTATTCAACCTTGAAGAAATACAAGAATACAACTGCAGCGACTTATTTGTCTCATATCAAAAACGAACAAATCGAAGCTCGCTTGCGTGGATTTGACAATACGATCGACTTCCTCTTGCATAGCCAAAATGTCTCTCGCGACCTCTTCGACCGTCAGATTGATGTCATCATGAAAGAGCTGGCTCCCCACATGCGTCGTTTTGTCAAACTCATGGCCAAAGCGCACGGCTTGGATAAGATTACTCATGCCGATCTGAAAATCAGCCTGCCTTCTGATTTCAACCAACGGATTACGCCAGAAGAATCCAAGCAATTTCTCATGGACTGCCTGGGGATCTTGGGCGAGGACTATGTGAGGATGATTGAAGAGGCCTTTGACCAGCGCTGGATTGACTTTGCCCAGAACGAAGGCAAGGCAACTGGTGGCTACTGTGCTACTCTCTATGATGGGCCTTCCTATATCCTTCTTTCCTGGACCGGTCTTATGAATGAAATCCTTGTTCTGGCTCACGAATTGGGACATTATTTCGGCTTGCGTCATGTGTTGGGTTACAATCCTTTGATCCCTGGCCCAAAACAGACACTTAGCTGCTTGAGCCGTTCGGTAAAAGGTCTTATAGATTTGCCGCATGAGATTGCAATATGCGGTCTGGACGGTACTTATAGCCAAAAAATTAAAGATTGATTCAAATCAGTATCAGTTCTTAAGAAGTAAATACATTAATTCTCTCTTAAAGTAGCCGGTGGGAGTGCCGACAAATACCGTCATCTGCTTGATAGAAAGTCAATGGTAGTTTTTTTAATATTGAAATTAATGTATCAATTTTTTTATTTTTCAGCTTCATTTTAATTTGATTCGGGCCTTTGCCTTTGCGCTTCTGGCTGGACAGCATGATTTCTGCGACACGCTGGTCACTTTGATAGTTTTCACGCGAAAGCTCATCCACGAGTGTTGTCACTTCCTCTCGCGATTCTGCATATAAGGCCAGTTTTTCAATCAACTCAGCTTTGGAGTATTCCTTGCGGGTCAGGACTGCAAATGCGTAAGAACGCAAACGGGAGCCTTGCAGGCCCGGTTTTTTCTCAGCTTCTTTTGGTTCGAAACTTAAGGCATGATCAGCTGCTGAGTTTTCTGCTGTGCTGTTGACAGCAGAAGGTTGGCTACCATCATCGCCGAATTGCTGTTTCAGCGCTTGATAATCGAGTAGTTTAGGAAATTTTGAATCATTCATTGCGGCATATGCTTAGATAGAAAAACGCCCCGAAGGGCGTTTACCAGTTTAACCTGAAAAGGCAATACGGTCAGCTTTTCAAGTTTAAGTATTCTTGCGTTAAGCAAAAAAGCTTAAGCATCTAGAAAATCAGGCTCGACTTCATCTTTATCTTCTACTGGCAC
>ERZ650302.1891-NODE-1891-length-11463-cov-21.014025_pt1 | contig 11463 bp, 11 predicted proteins | sample MGYA00376238_ERZ650302 | MGnify/ENA primary metagenome ERZ650302 (study PRJEB26733, sample SAMN07839298) | wastewater metagenome | biome: urban; feature: wastewater treatment plant; material: waste water | place: USA: North Carolina | collected 2016-04-28 ... | reverse complement strand
TAAAATTCCCCTCCTTTGGAGGGGTGGATTCAAAAATTTATAATTTTTGAAGACGGGGTGGTTACCTTAATACATAAAACAAACTCCCGAAATTTTCGGGAGTTTTTGTTTAAGAATATGCTGCTGCATCTGAGCTAGAATTGAAATAATTGACCACGTGCAATATTCCCAAAATGGTAATAGGCAATAGATTTTCGTCATCTATTTCAATTTCATAATAATATTTAAAATCTTTCCATTTAAAAATTCTTTTGATTTTAAGAACTGTCTTTTCCGCTTCGTTTTTCATTTCAAAAACATCATTGTACCATTTTTCTTTATTAATTTGAAAATGCCTTTCACCATTGGTGAAGTCAATCAAAACAATGTTACCAGTCCAACTCATTTTAAATTTCATTACAGCTTTTTCATATTCAAAAACTTCTAACGATGTCGTCCAGAAACCTTTAGATTCAATTTTATAAATTTTAGGATTAATGTGAATTTCTGCATTGGTAGAATACCATTTCGGATAAACAATTTTTCCTAAAGAAGTTTCGCTTTCATCAAAAAGTTCAAAACTTCTGTAATCAACAGATTTAGCGATGAATGTTTTTATCATAGTCTATTTAAAGTTTAATTGAAATTTCGAATTACTTTTAGAAAATTGATTGACAGACAACAACAAAAAGAAAGGAATGACAAGGCTGAAACCAAATTTTATTTGATCAAAAATTAGCAAATAAGCAAAAATCACAAAATAGACTGCTAAAAAACCTAAAATGAAAGCCTTAAAAAATTTTGATAGTTTTTCATTAGATTGAGTCCAAAAATAACTTTCTTTAATTTCTACAGGTAAAATTAGTTTTCTTGAACTTAAAACAAAATGGTGTTCCATTTCAAAATCTTTGTCCTTGATTAAAATTTTATGATTTCCTAAAGTAGTAATATAATCTAATTTTGGATTTTTATAATCTAGACTTCCAATAAAAGCCTCGTCAAGAAATATTTCGTAACGATTATTATTAAATGAAGTTCTATTACCAAGTTTTAGTTTTAATTTTCCGTTCATTTTTTATAACTTTTAGTGCGTAAAATAATACCAAAATTTACCTAACTGATACCCAAAATGATAAAGGAGTGTTAGTAATATAACCACAATATAAACAATGTTAAGCGGCGATTTCAAGAATCTATTCAATTTTTCTGTTTTCATTTCTATTATTTTAAAGCTATACCTAAATATCCCACAATAAATCCTGCAACAAAACTTAATATAAGAATCCCCAAAATAAAGACAAAAACCCAAAATAACACGTTGAAAACGCCACCACTTTTTCCGAAAGTTTTATTAAAAAAAGGCTCTGTTTTTGAAATAAATGTTTTTTTGTTCTTGGTTCTAAAAAGATCACTCCCGAAATTGGTGGTTTTTTCTTCACCAGATATTTCAGAAATCAATTCAGAAACTTGATTGATGTATTTTCCGTAAAACTCATTAAACCAAAATTTTCCAAAAAAGTACAATAATAACAACCCAAATAGTAATACCATTATAAAATTAAAAACCAATAAAAAAGGATTTAAAACTTTAAAAATTGGCATAAACTCGTGAATTATAACCAATTCACAAACCAAAAAAGGAACAAATGAAAGATAATACGAAATGTAATATTGCTCATATAATTTCAATTGAAATCGTAAATCTTTTAAGGAATCTAGTGTATTTGTCGTATTATTTAGGATGGATTGATATGTTTTATAAAAAACTTTAAAATAAAATAAAGTCACTAAAACCATCGAAATAATAAGCATACATACATATAATTTAGCTTTTGGATTTTCTATTAAGAACAAAGCACCTAAAAAAAGTGGTACTATTGTCATAATAGACATCCAAAACTCCATCTTCATATTTTTTCTGATTTTATCTAAAGGATTATTGAGCTTTCCTTGGTGCTCCAAAGAAACTTCTGGTGCAGAAACTTCTTCGTTTTGCCATTTTTTTTGTAATTCATCAAAATTCATAACCGTATTTTTTTATGATTTGTTGTAATTTTTCTTTGGTTCTATTGAGTTTTACTCTTGCATTTACTTCGGAAATCCCTAGATTTTGTGCAATTTCTTTGTGACTTTGCCCTTCTAAAAAAAGAAATATCAAGGCTTTTTCTATGGGATTGAGTTCTTGTACTGCTTTGTAAAGAAAATCTATTTGTATTTCTTTTTGCTGAGTTTCTTCTTCGGCTAGTTCTAGGTTTTCGTGTAAAAAAGCGTTGTCTGGTTTTCTTTTTTCGTTTTTAAGAAAAGTAAGTGCTGTGTTTAGACTCACTCTGTACAACCACGTAGAAAACTGACTTTTTCCTTCAAATTTCTGGTAAGATTTCCACAACTGAAACACAATTTCTTGGTAGAGATCTTCCCGATCGTCTTGGTTATCTACATACATTTTAGAAATTTTGAAAATCATTCCTTTATGATTTTCTATTTTTTCTAAAAATTCTTGTTGCAGATGTGCCATTTTCTTGTTTCTGTGGAGTTAGTATAAAAGTAAAAAAAATGTTACAATTTTTCAATTAAAAAAAATCCTTCTAAGCATAAAAACCTAGAAGGACTATAAAAAAAACAAAAATATAACTAAGAAAAATTATTTTACATCAAAACGGTCTGCGTTCATCACCTTCGTCCATACTTTGATGAAGTCTTTCACCATTTTTTCTTTGTTATCGTCTTGTGCATAAACCTCTGCATACGCTCTAAGAATAGAATTAGACCCGAAAACCAAATCTACTCTGGTTGCAGTCCATTTGGTAGCACCCGATTTTCTATCAACAATTTGATAGAGATTTTCACCGGCAGGTTTCCATTGGTAATTCATATCCGTAAGATTTACAAAAAAATCATTGGTTAAAATACCTACCTTATCAGTAAAAACACCGTGTTGTGTACCACCATAATTAGTTCCTAAAACTCTCATTCCACCAATAAGAACGGTCATTTCTGGAGCAGTAAGTCCCATCAATTGCGTTCTATCGAGCATCATTTCTTCTGGTGAAACTAAATAATTTTTTTTCTGCCAGTTTCTGTAGGCATCGTGTAGCGGTTCAAGCTCTTCGAAGGATTCTACATCCGTTTGTTCTTGTGTAGCGTCTCCTCTACCAGGCGTAAAAGGCACTTTAATCTCAAAACCAGCATCTTTTGCAGCCTGTTCTACCGCAGCACTACCACCCAAAACAATTAAATCTGCGATGCTTACTTTTTTATCTAAATTAGATTGAATCATTTCTAAAACGTCTAAAACTTTTTGCAAGCGTTCTGGTTCATTTCCTTCCCAATTTTTCATAGGTTCTAGGCGAATTCTCGCACCATTTGCACCACCTCTGAAGTCAGAACCACGGTAGGTTCTAGCAGAATCCCAAGCGGTATTGATGAGTTCGGTTCTGGTTAAACCAGAATTTAAAATTTTAACTTTTAAATCTTCAATTTCAGCATCAGAAAGTATATAATCTACTGTAGGAATTGGATCTTGCCAAATCAAATCTTCCGCAGGAACATCGGCACCTAAATATCTAGATTTTGGCCCTAAATCTCGGTGTGTGAGTTTAAACCAAGCTCTTGCAAAAACTTCTTGAAAATAAGCAGGATCTTGATGGAATTTTTCTGAAATTTTTCTGTATTCAGGATCTATTTTTAGTGCCATATCAGCATCAGTCATCATCGGATTTCTACGTACATTAGGATTATGTGCGTCTATAGGTTTGTCTTCTTCAGCAATATTTACAGGTTCCCATTGGTGAGCTCCAGCAGGACTTTTAGTCAATTGCCAATCATATTTGAACAACAAATCGAAGAAACCATTATCAAATTTTGTAGGATGGGTAGTCCACGCTCCTTCTATACCAGAACTTACCGTATTACCACCACCACCTTTAGGATTTATCCACCCGAAACCTTGGGTATGAAGATTTTCTCCTTCTGGCTCTGCACCTAAAGTAGAAGCGTCACCATTTCCGTGGGCTTTTCCTACCGTATGTCCACCTGCTGTCAATGCAACTGTTTCCTCGTCATTCATTGCCATTCTTTTAAAGGTAGTTCTCATATCTTGTGCAGTTTTTAGCGGATCTGGGTTACCATCTACGCCTTCAGGATTTACATAAATAAGACCCATCATTACTGCAGCAAGAGGATTTTCTAAATCTCTTTCACCTGAGTAACGGCTTCCTTCGCTGCCAGATTTTGCGAGCCATTCTTTTTCATTGCCCCAGTAAATATCTTTTTCAGGATGCCAAATATCTTCTCTACCTCCTGCAAAACCGAAGGTTTTCAGTCCCATAGATTCGTAAGCCATATTACCAGCCAGAATCATAAGATCTGCCCAAGATAATTTGTTGCCATATTTTTTCTTAATGGGCCAAAGCAAACGTCTTGCTTTATCTAAATTTACATTATCTGGCCAAGAATTAAGTGGCGCAAAACGTTGGTTTCCGGTATTAGCACCACCTCTTCCGTCTGCCACTCTATACGTTCCTGCGGAATGCCAAGCCATCCTAATCATCAAACCGCCATAATGTCCCCAATCTGCTGGCCACCAGTCTTGCGAATCGGTCATCAGATTTTTAAGATCCGTTTTTACAGCTTCTAAATCTAATTTTTTAAATTCTTCGGCATAATTAAAATCTTCACCTAGAGGATTTGTTTTTTTGTCTTGTTGATGAAGTATGTCTAAATTCAAAGATTTTGGCCACCAACTCATTACAGATTGGTCTGTTCCTGTATTGGCACCATGCATTACAGGGCATTTTCCAGAATTAACTGTATGTGATGAACTGCCTGCATTTTGAGAATCATTAAATTCACTGTGATGTGGGAAAGGACATTTCCCTGGTTCGGATGTGCTCATAATAAAAAAATTTGTAGTTAATATGTTGTCAAATTTAAACGAAGAATTTTATCTGAGATTAAAATTTAGAGTTAAAGAATTGATACTCGCCATAGATAACATATATTGATAATTTTATATTAATTTAAGAAATCTATTAAACTGTTCTATTTTGAAAGAATCCTTCAATGAAAACAAAGTATATTTTTGCTATTTTTGGTTGATGAAAAACACTATGAAAAAAATATTTGCCTTTTTTATATCCTTAACCTTAGTTTCTTGTATATCTGTAGAACAATACAATAAGAATTTAGAAACACCTATTGAAGCAGAACATTTGAAAAAAGATGTAGATTTTGCTTATAAAAAACTTGAAAAACTTCATCCCAAATTGTTTTGGTACATTCCCAAAGAAAAGCTAGATTATAAATTTGACAGCCTAAAAACCACCATCACCAAACCACTAAAACCAAATGAATTTTTCCTAAAACTAGCTCCTGTAATTGCTGATGTAAGAGAAGGTCATCTTAGATTAATTCCGCTAGAGAAAAGATTTACCAAAAAAGAAACCAAAAAACTTAAAGACCAAAAAGGAACATTGGGAAGATTAAATTATGTGATAGAAAACAACCACCTATACGTAAAAGACAATACCGAAAAAGTGGGAAATCTAAAAGTAGGCACCGAAATTTTGACAATCAATAACGTTCCCGTTTCCCAAATTTTAGAAAAATACAGACCTCTGGTTACCAGTGATGGCAATAACACCACTTATCAAAAATATTCTTTAGCCAGAAGATTTAATACTTATTTCACTTTAGAATACGGAATTCTAGACAGTCTAAAAGTAGAAACAAAACTAAAAGACAGCTTGCAAACTGTAGTACTTAAAAGAGAAACAAAAACTAAAACCGAGAAGAAAAAAGAAAAACAAGACCAAAAACTAACACAAGAAAAGAAAACCAAAGGTTATAATCCGATTACCAAAAGTTTCAACAGAAATTTACAATTTTTGGCAAAAGACAGTTCTATTGCTTTAGTTAAAATCAAATCGTTTTCTGGTACTTATTCTAAGAAATTTTACAAAGAAACATTCACTACTTTAAAAAAAGCGAAAACTAAATATTTAATTATTGACATTAGAGATAATTTGGGAGGTTCTTTGGCAGAAATCAACAATCTTTACACCTATTTTGCCAAAGAAAAATTCAAATTCATCAAAGATATAGAAGTGAGCAGCCGAACTTCTATTCTTTCTACCGATTACCTCAGCAATTTCCCTACTCTTACCAAACCATTGGGTGTTATTTCGTATCCACTTTATATGATGTTTTCGGTAATTAGCACCAAAAAGAAAGATGGAAAATTCTACATAAAAGATTTATTTCCTTCTAAAAAACCAAAAACCAACGCTTACAAAGGCGAAACTTATGTTTTGATAAACGGAAGCAGTTTTTCGGCATCTTCTATTATTTCTGCAAAATTTAAAGCAGATCAATTAGCAACTTTGGTGGGCGAAGAAACTGGTGGTGCAAACGACGGAACAGTAGCTGGAATTTATTCTACTCAGAAACTCCCAAATTCTAAAATGAAACTCCCGATTGGACTTTTCCTTATTCAACCCAATATTGAATTTAGCAACACTATGAAAGGCGTAACGCCAAATGTAGAAATTATCCCTACTTTAGAAGAAGTTCTTCAAAAGAAAGATGTACAACTGAACTGGATTTTAAATGATATAAATTCTAAAAAATAAAAATTCAGTTTAATCTACAAGACATTGTTATTTTAAAACTCAAATATAAATCCGAAATAAGGAAGCGGCATGCTTCTATCCGAAGTTCCTACATCTAATAAATAATATTGCTGGTTTTGTGGAGCTGAAGGATTGGCTACAATACCGTTATCATTAGCATCTCTCTGCAAATTTACTACAGGCAAAGCCGATGGATTTTTAGAACCATATACATTCACCACATCCATATAAGCTGTTAATTGCCATTTCTTAAAAATCCATTTTTTCTCTGCTCTTATATCTAATTGATGTGCTGTATTTCCTCTGAGCGAATTCAGTTGAGTGTAATTTTTTACTGGTCCATTTGCTACATTCCAAATATCTACCAAAGCACTTCTAGTCAAATCATACGGTGTTTCTGGCAAACCAGATTGCATTCTAAATCTAGCACTAAGATTCCAATTTCTTTTAAAATATTTACCTGCGGTAAGGGTAAAAATATGTCTAGAATCCCAACTAGAAGCCGAAAATCTATTGTTTACATCCGAAAATTTAGAATATCCGAAAGTGTAAGCTGCAATTCCGTAAAAATTATTGATGGTTCTTTTCTGCACCAAAAATTCAATGCCATAGGTTTTCCCTTTTCCTCTAGAATCTACAGGTTCTGCGCCTATTACTCCGAAATCACCTCCTAAATTGGCTAAAGAAATTTGGTTTCTTAATGAAAATGGATAATTAGAATATCTTTTGTAATAAGCCTCTGCTGTAAATCTAAGATTATCTTTTCCATTAAATTCTATTCCACCTACAATCTGTGAATTTCTTATGTATTTCAATGTATTTTTATTCACCAAAACATCATTTACCTGAAATCCTAGTGAAGTATAAGGCGGAAGTTGATAATAAATTCCGCTATTCACATTCAGTGCAAAAGCATCATTTAATTTCAATCTTAAAGAAAGTCTTGGCGAAAATTGGTCTAAAGGATTACTCGTTTTATCAGAATAATTACTAGCGTCTATTCTAGCGCCTAAAGAAACCTGAAGCACCTCATCAAAATATTTTTTAGCAGATTGAACGTATAAACCATATTGCATAAAATTGATTTCTGATAGATAATCATCAAAATCAATAGCTCCTTGATTTACTTGCTTTACAATAGATTGGTTATAATATCTGGCAAAATTGATATTTGCACCTGTACTCAACTGATAATCACCAAAACTTAAATTTCTATCAACTCTGATTTTATTTTCTGCTTCTTTAGAGTCATAATCAGCTAATAAATTGGCGGGTGTTTCTATATTTCTGTAATATTTAATCGCTTTATTGTCTAGCATATTTCGGCTAACGGTAAATAACCAATTTCCGTTTTCTACCAAATGTCTGTAACCAGCACCAAAGGTATAGTTCCACTGTGTATTTTTGGGTAATCTATCAATTAAAGTAAGATTTTCCAACGTTTTTTTAGCATCATTATTAAATTTGAAATCGTCAATTGCTCCCAAACCAATAAAATACAACTCGTCACCAGATTTATATTTTTTAGAAACTTTGAAATTGGCATCATAATAACTTGGCAAAAATGGCAACCCAATTCCTTTGAAAAGCAACTGCAAATTAGATTTTCTAACGCTGAAAAGTCCGCTCCAAGATTGGTCTTTGCTTAAAGGACCATCTGCCATCAATTGCAAATCATCTAACCCAATAATGGCTTTGTAACCCATTTTATCTTTTCGGGCTTGCTTTAAATTAAACTCAAAAAGCGAAGACAAAACGCCATTTCTTTTCGCAGGAAATGCACCACTGTAAAAATCTACATCTTTAATAAAATCTACGGTGATAATTCCACGAGGTCCACCAGAAGCACCTTGCGTTTGAAAATGATTGATTACGGGAACTTCAATTCCATCGATATAAAACTTGTTTTCGGCAGAACTTCCGCCTCTTATAAACAAATCGTTTCTGAAAGTTGCGGTACTTCCCACACCTGGAAAACTCAAAATAGCTTTAGAAACATCTCTGTTTGAACCTGCATTTTTCTGAATTTCTTCCGCAGTAATATTCCTTAAAGAAACAGGAGATTCTGCTGTGGTTTTGTATAATTTTTTAGTTAAAGTAACTTCTTGAATTTGTTTTGCTGATTTATTTAATCCGATAGAAAACGTAAGATTTTGATTCGGAACTACGTTGATATCATTCAGAAAACCAACATCATAACCTTCAGAAAAGATTTCGAAATTGTAATTTCCTGACATTAAATCTGTAATAGAAACACTTCCGTTTCCAGTAAAAGTTTGTTCAAAATTTTGAATTTTAACGGTTGACGCAATTGGTTTTTTAGAAAATTCATCAAAAACATTGATGGTTAACGAACCAACTTGAGCCATTGAGAACAGAGAAAAAAGAAGAAAGAGGAAAGATAATTTAAGTTTCATCGTCATTTTTTTTTTTGCAAAAATAAACTTTGAAAAACAAAACCCATAAATCTTTGATTTAATTTTTCTATTGTAAATAAAAAAACTTCTCAAAAATGAGAAGCCTTAAATATAGAACTTAAATTCTCTTATAAACCTCATCAAAAGGAACACGGAAACGTTCGCCCCAAATTCCTTCGTTGCCTTTTCTTTTACCACAAGAAATAATCATATTGATTTCTGAACCGCTTGGTAAATTCAAGATATTTTTTACTCTTTTGCTGTCAAAACCTTCCATCGGACACGTATCATATTCTTCGTTTGCCATTGCAACCATAAAAGTTTGCGCCGCTAAACCACAACTTTTGTGCGCCACAATTCTGGCATCATTCTCAGAAACTTGCAACATCATCGGACGGAAAAAACTTACAGGAACTGCAATCAATTTTCTAAAAAATCCTAAAATCCCAAAAAATCTAGCGTATAAAAAAGGCATTATTTTTCCGTAATAGAGTTCGCGGTCTTTAATGCGTTTTTCTTGTCTTTCTGCAGGACTGTTTCTTCTGATATTTTCTTTTTCAAATTGGAGAACGGCTTGAGAACGTTTTTTGTACAAATCTTGTCTCACCACGAAAACCACTAATTCTTGCGCTGTAGAAGCCGCAGTTTGATCGAAACACGCTACAGAAAGCTTTTTCAAAGTTTCAGGATGGGTAACGTGGTAGAATTCATACAATTGCATATTAGACGAACTTGGCGCTAAAGTAGAAAGTGCTAAGCATTTTTTCACCACTTCTGTATCTATTTTCTGTGCCTCGTCATACACACGAACCGAACGACGAAATTCTAAAACTTCTTGTAAATTCATAGGTTTATTTTTTCTAAAGACGAATGAAAGTGGATTTTACTTTAAAGGTTTTTTAAATAATATTTTAATTATAATTCATTATATAACCTACTCTTTGAAATGGCTCATAATTGGTAATAAAATATAAAAAAGTCTCAATTTTCATTGAGACTTAAGTATTGTAAAAAAAATTAAATTATTTTTTTTTGTCTTCGTATAGCTTAACAAAATTTGTTACAGGTATCATAATTGGAGACATACCTGCTTTAGCAGATATGGTAGCTGCGTTTTCTCGAATAAACGGAAAAATAATTGCTGCAGCATTTATGTTAGCAAATCTCTCGAGTTTATTTTCAAAATCTTCCTCATCTTTTAAATTTTCTTCTAATTCAAACTGTGCCACGTGAGTTGATGAATATTTGAATTGAGGATTCAAACCTTCTTCGGATTTTAAATCCAAATTTAGGATATACTCAAAACTAACAATTAATATATTTTCAGTAGTTATACCAAAAGAAATATTTATATCAGTACTTAATTCAAAATTATCTTCAAACTCTAAAACAGATTCTCTTTCAAAAGCTGTTTTAACTAATATAATATCATTTAATTTTGTTTTCATAATTAAGTTTAAGCTGCAAAAGCAAATTCATCATCTTCTTTTTCAATCACAATGGTTTCTTTAGAAATTTTTCTCACCAAAAATAATGGTTGATTGTAAGGTGTTTTTTCAGAATAATGAGATTTAAAATTATATTTTGTTTTTAATATATTTATTGTCTTGACTTCTGTAATCGAAGTTGGGATGAATTCAAACACTAGTTCATCAAAAGATAAATTTTCATCTAAAGAGATAAATGATAAAGATTCATTAGGAAAATTTCTAATAAATTCTCTATCAATAATCATTGCAACTTTTGCAATAATATTATCTAAATCTTCCTTTGGATGAATACATATGAAATGATCATTATCATAAGCATCAAAGTAATATTTAATTGTTGTAGCCGGATATTCAGCAGTTAAATCAAATAATTTACTTTTTAAAAATTCTTTAGAATTCATCAATCAATACTTTAAATTGTTCTCTAAAATTAACAGTTTTTTTTCTTGTATCTGCCGTGTTAATTACAAATGCCATACCATAATCCGCCTTCGCTCTTTCCTTTTTTAATAAATTCAAATCACCAAAAATATTCAAAGCATTAATTCCTTTTTCATCCAACTTCATTTTAACTAAATTAATCACTTTGTTATGCGACTCTTTATCGTTAGCAAAATCACGAATTTCTTTTTCTGTATATCTGCAATGAACATTTAAGAAATGATTCAGTAATTGAAGACAAGAGTAATAATAACAATGTATACTAGAGTTCTTTTGATCATTTCTAACCAAAATTTCTGCAGAATCAAATGTTTTATCAGACTTTTCTTCAAAATTGTTTGCTGCCATTTAGTATGCAAAGATATTAAAAAACTAAGATATACAAATATTTTATATTATTATAGAATATAACAATATTTTTATAAAATATTATTCAAATTTAAAACAAACTCTCATCCACAAAATTCGGCAAAGTCACTTTCAAATTCGGTTCTGCTTCCATTGCGC
>ERZ650302.1885-NODE-1885-length-11478-cov-13.270332_pt1 | contig 11478 bp, 16 predicted proteins | sample MGYA00376238_ERZ650302 | MGnify/ENA primary metagenome ERZ650302 (study PRJEB26733, sample SAMN07839298) | wastewater metagenome | biome: urban; feature: wastewater treatment plant; material: waste water | place: USA: North Carolina | collected 2016-04-28 ... | reverse complement strand
ATCTTGATTTTGACATGAATCATTTTGAAGAGTTACTAAAAGCAAATCCAAACTCGTTTGTAAGTATTACACATATTTCAAATGCCTTTGGAAAAATTCACGATATAAAAACTATCACAAAATTAGCCCACGATTATGGCGCTATTGTAATGATTGATGGGGCGCAAAGTTTGGCTCATCTAAAAATAGATGTTCAAGAGCTTGATGTAGATTTTTTTGCAATTTCTGGACATAAAACCTTCGCACCAACTGGTGTTGGAGCTATTTATATAAAAGAAAAACACCTAAAAGATGTAAAACCATATCAAACAGGAGGAGCAACAATCCATGAAGTTGATTATTCAGGTTCAACTTTACTTGATTCTCCATATAAATTTGAAGCTGGAACTCAAAATATCGCTGGAATCATAGGATTTGCAAAAGCTTTAGAGTATATAAATCATATTCATTATGAAAATATCCAAAGTGCAGAAAATAATGTTTATAAATATCTTGATGAGCAATTGGCAAAACTTCCAAATATCATCTTTTACAATGATATAAGTGATAGTATTGGAAGTAGAAGTTTTAACTTCAAAGGAATAATTCACGATGATATTGGAATTTTACTTGATAAGATGGGAATTGCTGTAAGAGTTGGGCATCACTGCGCACAACCAATTATGAAAAAACTTTGTATCAAAGGAACTATTAGAGTTTCAACTGCATTTTACAATGACTATGTGGATGTTGATAGATTGATTGAAGCTTTACAAAAAGCACTAAGAATGTTAAAGGATTAAGATTGAGTATTATTGAAAAAAGAGTACAAGCGATAAAAGAAGATTTAGATTTCTTTGAAGATGAATTATCAAAATATGAGTACATCATAGATTTAGGAAAAAAACTGCCTGAGTTTGATGAAGCTGAAAAAATCCCAGCAAATATCGTTCATGGTTGCACTTCTCAAGTTTGGCTAACCCATGAAATAAAAGATGACAAAATGTATTTTCATGGAACTAGTGATGCAATAATCGTAAAAGGTTTGGTTTTTATGATACTAAAAATCTTTTCTGATTCAACTGTTCAAGAGTTAAAAGATATTGATATGGATATTGTACATGAACTAAAACTTAGTGAAGTAATCACACCAAATAGACAAAGTGGCGTAATAGGAATGATGAAAAAAATAAAAGAGTATGCCCTAAATGCATAAAGGATAAAAAATGGAAACAATTTTTGATTTAAAAAGTATTGAAAATAAAGTAATAGAACATTTAAAAAAAGTATATGACCCAGAAATTCCAGCAAATGTTTTTGATTTAGGCTTGATTTATAATATCGAGTTTGAACAAAAAGAGCAATATTTACACTGCACAGTTACTATGACACTTACAAGCCCTACTTGCCCAGTTGCAGATAGTCTGCTTGAACAAGTAAAATATGTAACCCTAGCAGTTGATGAAATAGATGAAGCTTTTGTAAAACTAGTATTTAATCCCCCATGGGATCCATCAATGATGAGTGAAGATGCAAGGGAGATTATGGGAGCAAGTGGTGCAGCTATGCCGTTTTAGGGCATGGCTGTTTTAGTTTTTAATCTTTTTCATTTTTTGCAAGTCCAGATAAAATAGCTACTAAAATCAAACTGTAAATCCAACCGAATAATATTTCAAACCACATTAACCAACGAGTAAAATCATTAAGTGTCCAATCATTTGAAGGAACATATTGAGCCCAATCTTTTTCCACTTGTAAATCAACAATTGGTAATATAACATCTAAAGAGTACCAAAATGGATTAAATGTTGTATATTCTCCCTCGAGTTTACTATCTATCCAATTATTTGAACTATTATATTTTTCCCAATTAAATACATCTGACCAAGATGTACCATTTTCTTCTACATGACACTCATAATAATCTTTTTTCTGAAAAACTAAAGGATTATTTGGTGCAAAAACTGCAACTTTTGAAGCATTCAAATAAAATAAGCTACAAAAAAACCAAACACAAAACATTGTTATAAAAACATGTGTTAGTTTATATCCATAACCTAATGTTTTTCCGTAAATTAATCCTGCTAAAAATCCCAAATTTTCAAATATGTATTTGATTAAAGTTTTAAAAAAATTCCATTTTTCTTTTAATGCAACATTATAAGCCTGTTTAAATTCTACTTTAAATTCTTCATAATCTTTATTAAATATTTTATTGTTATACTCAATCATAACATCATCAGCCTCTTTATGATGTCCCATATTTCGTAAAACTTTTGCTAATTGTTTATAAGGTTGGGGTTTAAAATTTTCTTCTTTTGGCATTTTATCAAGTAAATTTATAAGTATTTTAGAATCTAAATTTACTCCTGATAAATGATTATATTCAAGCCCATCAAAATTGATTTCTTTTAATTTATCTTCTTCCCAAAATTTACTACCTTCTATATTTAAAATATTTGTTTTAGTTGATTCAAATTCTATACTTCCTATAAGTTTTAAATTTGATAAAGTTAATAAATTATCTATTTTTGCTAAAGATAATATTAAATTTCCTTCTATATGATTTTGAGAAAATTGAATATTTCCTTTTATTATTGCACTTAAACAATTTAAAGCATCCCCATCTTGATTTGATATTTTCCCATCAATAAAAATTAAATTCCTAATTTCTGAAAACCCAAAATTTAATTCTCCTTTAACTTCTAATTTATTAAAAATAATATCATTTACGCATATTAAACCATATCCTTTTATTGCTTTTAAATTTGAATCTAAAAAATATAGTAAGCCTATTTTTGAATACATTAAATTAATTTCATTTTCAATAATTGAATTTTCAAAGAATATTGGTAAATTGGTACTACAAAATGAAAAGTCAAAAATTCCACTTATAAATACTCCACTAAACATTATTCCTTTAGGGTCAATTTTCAAAATATACTTTTTACTACTTTCTTCTATTTTTTGATTATTACTCAAAATCAAAGCTCTTAAAAACTCTCCTCGTATCTCATTATCAACTGTTTTTTCTGTTGGTCGCTCATTTCCTAAATTTAATACTTCACCTTTTTGACAAGCATCCAAAAGCCTTTTTTCTGCTGGTTTCATATTTGAAAACATTTGTAAATTTCCTTTTCTAATTTTTTATATGTAAAATTTTTGCTATTTTCTTTACATATAAAAATAACATGTAAAGATTTTATCATATTCTTTACATGTCTTTAAATAATTCAAACAGTTTATTATGTACATAAAAAACTTTTTTTCCTTTCTTTTTACTTGAAAGGATTCCTAGTTTTTCTAAATTATTAAGATAATTTGTCGCATTTTCATTTATTAAACACTTTTAAATATCTAAATACAAAAAATATTTCACTCATAATTAAATCTATATATTGACACTTATCAATGATAATATTTCACCATTATGCTAAATTATGAAAATCAAAAAGGATTCAAAATGGAAAAAATAGAAATAGAAGGAAGCACTGTTGATTTTTTTAAAGGCAAAGAAAATGAATTAACAACTTATCAGTTTGATACAAGTGAATGTGCACCACCAGAACCTATGATTAATGCGATGGTTGGATTAAAATTATTAGATGAAAATAGTCAATTAATTATGATAAATCACAAATCACCAATTGGGCTTTTTCCAAAAATTGAAAACAATTTTGAATTTAAGGAAGAGTATCTAAGTGATGGAAGAGTAAAAATTATATTCAGAAAAAAACAAATACACAATAATAAATAAAATATTTAGCAATAATAAACAATTATTTTAGCAATGAATGAGAAGATTTAATTTGAAAAAAACTCTACAATTCGGGATAATTTTAAAAATTCATAAAAGGCAAAATTAGATGGCAAAAATTAAAAAAGTACTTATAGCAAATAGGGGTGAAATAGCTCTTAGAATCATTAGAGCATGTAAAGAACTAGAGATTGGAAGTGTTGCTATATTTTCAGAAGTTGATGTTGAAGGTATTTGGGTAAGAAAAGCTGATGAATGTTATCCAATTATGGGAGATGTTATCAAAGCTTACCTTGAGTATGACAATATTATTTCAATTGCAAAAAAAGCTGGTTGTGATGCAATCCACCCAGGTTATGGATTTTTAAGTGAAAATGCAGATTTTGCAAGAGCTTGTGAAGCAAATGGAATTATCTTTATTGGACCAAAACCAGATCATATCGAATTATTCGGTGATAAAATGGCTTCTAAAGTTGCTATGAAAAAAGTTGGGGTTCCAGTACTTGAAGGAACTGATGAGCCTATCGTTGATATTTCAGAGGGTGAAAAAATTGCAAGAGAAATCGGATTCCCTGTAATCATCAAAGCTGCATTTGGTGGTGGTGGAAGAGGTATGAGAATTGTAAAACAAGAAAAAGATTTCAGAGAAATGTTCGAAAGTGCTACAAATGAATCAATGAAATATTTTGGTAGAGGTGAAGTTTTCATCGAAAAATATGTTGAAAATCCAAGACATATCGAAATCCAAGTTATTGCTGATAAATATGGAAATGTTCTTCACTTAGGGGAAAGAGATTGTTCAATCCAAAGAAGACACCAAAAAGTTATCGAAATTGCTCCAAGTCCAAGATTAAACAACGAAACTAGAAAAGAACTTTATAGAATTGCTACAAAAGCTATGTTCAAATTAGGATACGAAAGTGTTGGAACTGTTGAATTCTTAGTTGATGAGCAAGATAACATTTATTTCATCGAAATGAATACAAGAGTTCAAGTTGAGCATCCAGTAACTGAAACTATTACAGGTGTTGATATTATTCAAAGAATGATTGAAATCGCTGAAGGTGATAGATTACAATTCTTACAAGAAGAGATTCAATTTAGAGGTTATGCAATTGAGTTCAGAATCAATGCTGAAAACCCACAAAAAAACTTTATGCCAGGAACTGGAACTGTAAGTAAATATTTAACTCCAGGTGGTCCAGGTGTTAGACTTGATACAAGTATTTATACAGGATATAAAGTTCCAGCAAACTACGATTCAATGATTGGAAAATTAATTGTTTGGGCATTAGATTGGGAAGGTGCTGTTAAAAAAGCAAAAAGAGCTTTAGATGAATTCTATATTGAAGGATTCCCTACAAATATTCCATTACATAGAGAAATCGTAAGAGATGAAGATTTTATCAATGGTAAATTTAATACAAGTTATTTAGATAAAAAAATGGAAATATTTACTCTTCACAGTGAAGATAATATTAAACAAGAAGAAGAAAAAATAGCAAACATTATGAAATTAATGGAAACTATTAATAAAAACAAACTAAAAGTAAAACATTAAGAATCTCTTTTGAGATTCTTAATTTCTCCCATAGCAAGAATTAATCAAAACAATGTAACAATCTTTTTATGAAAGATTTAATGTATACAATAATAAAGTTAATAATAATCGCCGCACTATTGGCTGTTGCGTTTATATTTTTTCAAGAAAAACCTGCTGTAAATGCTATTAATTTTGATTTAATAAAAAGAGATAATGCTCCTAGTATTCCTTCAAAACTACAATGGCACGAACCATTTAAAGGTATTGATAATGTACCTTCAAAATCAAAAGAAAATAAATAAAGTTTTATTCTTTTTTTAAAGCTAAAAATATTCCAAAAAGAATAATAAAAGTAGAAAATCCAAGCTCAAAACTAAACTCTTCACCAAGTAATATTACACTTAAGAAAATAGCCAAAATAGGAACTATTAACTGTAAAATACTAGCTGTTGTAATTTTGATTTGTGGAAGAATTTCATACCAAATCAAATATCCTAAAGCAGAAGTAAAAGCACCTGAAATAACCGCTAAAAAAGAAGTATATAAATCAAATTTTAATTCACTTACAAAAAATATCATAAATAAAATCGAGAAAATTGTTGCTTTAAAAAAGTTGTCAGTGGTATTTAATAAAGCATTTGTTGAAGATTTTCCTATGACACTATAAATAGCCCAAGCAATACCAGAAATAATCATCAACAAAGTGTGGAAAAAAGAAAGGGAAAAATCTTCTTTTGGATAAAGTAAAAAAACTAATCCAGCAAAAGCTACACAAATCCCTAAAACTTTATTTATAGTAAGTTTTTCTTTATAAAAAAATGCAATTAAAATCATACTTAATTGCACAATTACAAAAAGAATAAGTGTTCCAATACCAGCGAACATATTTATGTAAGAATATGAAAAACAAATAGCATATAAAAAGAGCATAAAAGCACTAAGCCAGTTATTCTTTAAACCTAATTTCAGATTTTTATTTTTATAAAAATAGATACATAAAAGTAAAAATGCTCCTGAAAATATTCGTAAAAAAGTAAATGAAAAAGCATCAATATTTTGGGTAGAAATAGCCATTCTACATAAGATAGAATTTACAGCTAAAAAAAGTAAAGCAATAAAAATCAAAATGAAGAGTTTAAAATCTATAAAAATATTACTCTTCATTTTTTTTCTTAGATTTTTGCTATTAATTTATGCACAATTTTATGAACTATTGGCGCTACTACAACTATTATTGGAAAGGCACAAGCAAAAGCAATAATCCATGCTTTTAACCAACTTGAAACAAAAATATCAACAAAACCTAAATTTATAAATGTAATTATAAAGCTCATTATGAAACTCATAAATAATGCCATAAAAAAGGCAAAAACTATTCTTTCATATTTTCTATTTATCATTATTTTTCCTATATTAATTACTTAGAAATGAAAGTATACAACGGGAAACTTAATATCTTTTAAGAGGAACAAGAAAGTTTTATATTTGCAAATTTCATAGGAGTTGGATTTGCATATCTTTCAAAATCAGGATGTTCATCATAAGGATTTTGAGCGATTTTTAATAAATCATTTACCAAAGAATAATCACCTTCATGGGCTTTTTCAATAGCTTCTTGAAGAATATAGTTTTTTAAAATATATTTTGGATTTACTTTTTTCATAACTTCAAATCTTGTTTCAAAAGTTGTTTCTTGCTCATCACAAACTTTTTTATAAGATTCAAACCATTTTTTAAGTGGCTCTTGAAAAACTGCAATATCAAGAATTGAACTTAAATCTTCAAAAGATTTAAGATGAGTTAATCTATAAAAGAAAACATTGTAATCCATCTTTGCATTTTCTAAACTTCCAAGTAACTCTAAAATCAAATGAAGATTTGAATTTCCACTTTTTGAAGCATCTAAACCTAATCTTTTGTTCATTAAATCTAAATATACTTTCTCATGTTGTGGTAAAAAAGTTTTCATATAAGACTCTAATTTACTCTCATCACAAATCAATTTTAAAGCACTTATTAAAGCAAACAAATTCCATCTAGCAACATAAGGTTGGTTATTATAAGAGTATCTTCCCTCTGCATCTGTGTGATTACAAATAGAATTTTTCTCAAAATAATCCATAAAAGCATAAGGACCATAATCAATAGTAAGTCCAGCAAGGGAAAAATTATCAGTATTCATAACTCCATGTTGAAATCCATAAACTTGCCATAAGGCTATTAGTTCAGCTGTTTTATCAACTAAAGAATAAAACATTTTTTCATATTTATTCTCTTCATTTTCCAAATGTGGATATGATTGTTTTATCACATAATCTGCTAGTTGTGAGATAGTATCTTCATCTCTACTTCGAGCAAAAAACTCAAATGTTCCAACTCTAATCCAAGATGGTGACATTCGTAAAACTATCGCACAAGATTCTTGTTCCCACTCTCTGTGAGCAAAACTATCAGAATCAATAATACCTAAAGCCCTAGTTGTAGGAATTCCAAGACCAAACATAGCTTCACTCATAATATATTCTCGTATTGATGACCGCAAAACTGCTCGTCCATCACCTTGTCGTGAATATCGAGTAAGTCCTGAACCTTTTGTTTGTAAATGCCAGTTATTAACGGCACCCAAATTTATAGCTCTTCCATCCCCAAGTTGTGGAACAAAATAGCCAAATTGATGCCCAGCATAAGCCATAGCATAAGGAGTTGAACCCTCTAAAATCTTACTACCATTTATAAAATCTACAAAATCAGAAGTTTCACACTCTGAATAATCAAGATTTATTAATTCACAAGCAAGAGGATTAAATGATACAAGTTTTGGATTTTTTAGTGGTGTAGGATTTACTTTGTGATAATACTTTTCATCAAACTCAAAATAATCAACTTCAAGTTTTAGTTCGTTTAATTTCATAATTTTTCTCTTTTGATAAATATTTGTTTATATATGCAAGAAGCTTACCAAAAGAGAACATAAAAGAGGATAAGTTTAGTCTTGTTTAATTTTTCCTAATATATATTTATTTCTATTAATATGTTTTTTTAACCAATTATTATTTATATTCTTAGGTTGAGGATATTTTAATCTTGATACAAGTTCTATAGCTCTATTCATGTCTATCTCTTTTATATTTTCACCACAAATCTTTTTTATTGCCGTTATACCTTCTAAATTGTATCCATAATAAGCAATTGAAAGATATGCATTTGAAATCTCACTTTTTGTTCTTCTTTTGCTTACTGCAATTGCTAAAAGTTGTTCTCTAAATTTTCGATAAAAATTTTTTTCATATCTATTTGAAATTACACGAACGAATTGTTGTTCTATTGTACTAGCACCTTGATAAACTTTTTTAAAAACTCTAACTTTTATTGCTCTAAATATTGCAATTGTATCTACACCACAATGTAAAGTATTTCTTCTATCTTCCGCAATTATTAAAACATTGATTAGCTTTTTATCTATTTTTATTAAAGAATATTTATCTATTATTTCTAATGATTTTTTTAAATCTTTGTCTATATTGTCTATTTTAAAATATTCAAAAAGACATGAAAAGACTCTAAGTGGAATTATTGAAATCTTAATAAAAATTAATGAAAAGGTGTTCTTTGCCAAATTGTTGTACCACTTTGCTCTGCTATCATTGAATTAAAAAACCCATCTAAATTATCTTTAGACTTAACTTTCAGTTCATAATATGTTGTTGATTCTCTACCTTCTGCATTTTCATTTACATGAAGCTGAAGTAGACTTGATTGAAAATATTTTCTTTCTAAGTTTCCTTGAAAAGTCGAACGTTTTCTATTTTTACCTTCAATATTTCGTGTTCCAGTTGATGAATTTTCATAAATTTTTTCAATTGTTCCTTCTATCCTATTTCCTTCTTTCCAAATAACAGCTGTATATCCTAATATCATATTTCTATATGGATTATATTTCGTTTCTAAAGTATTCGTTTGAAAATACCATTTTCCTGAAATATTTGGAAGAGAGAATAATTTTTCTTTAATTAAAAAAAAGAAAAAAGTAAGAACAGCACCTCCAATAATTGTTGCTAATATGTCTGCAAAAAAACTACTAAAACTCATCTAATCCCTTTTTAAATTTAATCTAAGAAATAACACTTAAAACTTTCATCATCAATATTTTTTATATTCTATCGGATTATTAATTAATACCTAAAGTTTGATTATTACTATCTGCTGATTTTAAATCTTCAATTTGATATAATCTAAAAACATTAACTAAAAGGTTTTCCTATGTCAAAAAATGATATTTTAGAGAGTGCTTTAAACTTACCAATTGAAGATAGAATTAAATTAGTTGAGACTTTATTAGAAAGTTATAACTCTTTTGATAATGACTCAATAGAAAAAGCTTGGTTAGATGAAGTTACAAAAAGAGCTGAAAATCTTGATGATTCTGATACATTATCTTATGAAGAATTTTTTGATGAAAATTAAATTTCAGAAGATTGCAAAAGAAGAATATAACGATGCTTTAAATTATTACAACGATGAAAATAAAACTTTAGGTATAAAATTTAAAAATGAAATAAAACAAAGCATCAATAATATTTTAAAATTTCCTACTTTATATCCCAAAATCAATGAACATATTAGAAAATGTGTAACTCATACTTTTCCTTTTACTATTTTTTATATTATAAAAGATGATTCTATCTTTATTTTAGCAATTGCAAATCATTATAAAAATCCAAAACATTATATTGAAAGATTTAATAATTGACCCTATTTCCCATACTCATCAATCAGATTTCTAACACAAATATCAATCATTTCAAAAACTTTATCAAAGCCTTCAAAACCATCAAAAAAATATGGGTCAGGAACACACTCTCCATCAAAACCAAAATTTCCTAGTTTTAGTGGATTTTTGTAACCTAGATTTTTTAGGTTTTGTATATTGCTATCATCAAGTCCAACTATTAAATCAAAGTTTTTAAAATCTTCTTTTTTTACTTGTCTTGCTTCTTGATTTGAAATATCAACACCATTTAAAAGTGCAACTTTAATTGAATTCTCACAAGGTTTTTCACCAATATGCCAATGTCCAGTTCCAGCACTCTCAATAACTAAATCTATTTTTTTTTCTTTTATATAATTTTTTGCAATTCCCTCTGCAAGTGGTGAACGGCAAATATTTCCAAGACATACAAATAAGATTGATTTTATTTCCATCTTAACTTTAACTCCATTTTAAAATTCATTTTCTTCAATACTATTATAAGAGTATGTTTTTATTTCATCATTTTCAACGATATAAGAGATTTCTATTTTTTTATTACATTTTTTACAATCAGATATTACGATTTTATGTCCATAAAAATCAATATCCAAAGGAATTGAAATTGCTTCTAAACAAGATGGGCATTGTATGTATATTTCTTTCATTTTTATTTACTTTAATAAAAAATTATTTTCTAATAATTGCGTATAAAAATCCAAGAGCTAAACCAATAAAATGAGCATACCAAGCTATTGGAAGTCCAATTATTAATGGTGCAACAGAAATCAATAAAACCCAAGTTATAATCCCATTTCGTTGGGCTTTATCATGATATGCAACATATCCAAGTAAGGCACAAATAGCTCCTGATGCTCCAACTAAATTTACTTGATTATCTAAATAAAAGATATATGCAAACGATAAAATAGAAGTTAATAATCCACTTATTACATATAAAGCCACTAACTCTTTTGGACCTTTGAATCTTTCTATTAGATTTCCAAATTGCCAAAGAACAAACATATTCATTCCAAGATGGGCAATTCCACCGTGAGCAAATATTGTACTTAAAGGTTGCCACCAAAAATCATAAATTAAAAAATATAAATTTAACCCAAATAACAATCCACCTTTTGGGATATTTATTTGAATAATATATGTTAAAACTGTGATAATTATCAAAATATTTGTAGCTGTAAAATCTTTTTTACTAAAGTTTCTTAACATGATTTTGAACCTTTGAGAGTAGTCATAAAGATGAAGCTAGAAATTTTCTAGCTTCATTTTGGATAGTTAAACTAATGCTTCTTTTAAAACATCTTCTATTACATCAACAGCTTTTATTTCCATTGCATCTTTTACTTCTTGAGGAATTTCATCTAAATCTCTCTCGAAATTTTTTCTAGGAATTAAAGCTTTTTTCATTTTTGCTTTATATGCTGCGATTAA
>ERZ650302.1879-NODE-1879-length-11511-cov-6.026624_pt1 | contig 11511 bp, 9 predicted proteins | sample MGYA00376238_ERZ650302 | MGnify/ENA primary metagenome ERZ650302 (study PRJEB26733, sample SAMN07839298) | wastewater metagenome | biome: urban; feature: wastewater treatment plant; material: waste water | place: USA: North Carolina | collected 2016-04-28 ... | reverse complement strand
ATGCCAGTCCGTAATGCCCAATGTTATGGGTAGAATAGCGAGCCTTCTGCATGGCTCTGATAGAAACTGTCTCTATTAAGTTCTCCTCCTTTTTTCCTTGAATGTCATCCAACAGATGATTAATTGATTTCGACACATCGCTTTTGGTTCCTGATGTGCGTAGTTTGTAGCCAAAACGGGCGATGAACTGTGCTAGGTTGTCCAACTTTTCAGGGTCGGGAAGATCGTGAATTCGATAGGGAAAGACTTTTGCTTTTTTATTTCTGGGTACTTTTCCTATTTCTTCTGCTACGGTTTTGTTGGCGAGCAACATGAACTCCTCAACCAGTTTATTGGCATCTTTTGACTCTTTGAAGTAAACGCTGATTGGTTTTCCTTTTTCGTCAATTTCGAACTTCACTTCGTAGCGGTCGAAGTTGATGGCTCCTGCAGAGAAGCGTTTTTCGCGCAGTGCTTTGGCAATCGTATCTAACGTGAGTACTTCTTCTTTGAAGTCTCCTTCTTTTGTTTCTATGATTTGTTGTGCCTCTTCGTAGGTGAAGCGACGGTCGGAGTTGATAACTGTATGTACGATACGTGAGTCTCTGACTTCTCCTTTTTCCGTAATATCGAAGATAACGGAGAAAGCTAGTTTTTCTTCGTTCGGGCGGAGTGAACAAATGAAGTTACACAGCCGTTCGGGAAGCATCGGGATGGTACGGTCTACCAGATAAACGGAAGTTGCCCGCTTTTCTGCTTCCTTGTCGATGATGCTGCCTTCTTTTACGTAATGTGTCACGTCGGCAATGTGTACACCTACTTCCCACAATCCGTCCTTTAGCTTGCGGATGGAAAGTGCGTCGTCAAAATCTTTGGCGTCTTTCGGGTCGATGGTGAAAGTTGTTACTTTACGAAAATCTTCGCGTTTGGCAATCTCTTCTGCTGAAATTTCGGCAGGAATCTTATCCGCTGCTGTCTCTACTGCTTTCGGATATACATACGGCAGACCGAACTCCGCAAGAATTGCGTGCATCTCTGTGGTATTGTCGCCAGCCTGACCTAATATATCTATTATTTGTCCGATAGGATTCTTTGCCTTGTCCGGCCATTCGGTTACTTTCACAATGGCTTTATCTCCGGTTTTACCGCCTTTCAGCTTATCTTTCGGAATGAAAATATCATTGGCAAGTGTACGGTTCTCTGTCACCAGGAATGCGTATGACTTAGCTACTTCCAGTGTGCCGACGAAAGTATCGTTTGCACGCTCCAGTATTTCTATCACTTCTCCTTCTGCCTCTCTGTTTTTCCGTTTGGCATAGAAGGTGATCTTTACTTTGTCATTGTTCATGGCATGTGCCGAATTGCGTTCGGCCACAAATATCGGCTCGCCTCCTCCTTCAGGAATAAAGGAATTCTTGCCATTGCTTTTCCGTTGGAAAGTGCCTACCATCTCTGTTCCATGATTGGTGAGACGGAATTTTCCTTTTTCTATTTCAGAAATATAATCGTCAGCTAAAAGGTCATGTAATATATCGACGCATAACATTTTTTGCGGATGGGTAGTGAGACGCAATTCCGAAAATATATATTTCATACTCAAGGTCTCGCTGGATTTGGCATGGAAAAAGTCTATTAATAATGCTGCCAGCTCTTTCTTACTCATTCTTTTGCCGGCCTTTTTCTCTTTCTTTTCTTTCTTTTTTGCCATATTATATGGAATTTATTAGTAGTTCAATCTACAAAGTAAACAAATTTTTGGACTTGATAGTTCTGAATGAGGACAAAACTTTTTGTGTTACTTGATATTTCATAGATTTTGAAACAGAAAGCCTCCTTTTCTGAATCAATTCGGAAAAGGAGGCTGGTCGGGTTTATAAAGAGAGAGAGAATAAAATTAGAATACCTTCGTTATGGTCATAATTACATATTGCATTTTCACTATTTCCTGTGTAGAGAGGCACATAAAAAGGGAAGTATATCTCTTGACACGCTTCCCTTATCTTTAAGAGAGAATTTATTAATTCTGTAATGAACTAATTGATGAATACTTGTTTATAACTAATTTTTTACGCAACGTACCGAAAGACCGCGTTTTTCTTGTATTCCTCCTTTATCAGAAGAATAACCTAACCCATAACTCATATTACTGAAATATACAGTTCCTGCTCCATAAGTAGCTTGGTCTGTGCTCCAAAAGTCTGTTCTACTCTGTGACTTAGGCGTTTCAAAACTTCCGCTCTGATAACATTGTCCGGCAGGTATAACATTAAAGCCATAGGTGTCACGTGGACCTTTAGCGAGATCAGGATTTTCATCTATCATGCCGGATTCTCCCCAACCGTCAGCATCCAGTTTTCCTGTCAATGCTGACCAGACGTTTTTACAGTCTTTATCGGAGTATTTATTTCCTTCATCATCTGTCCATACATTACCTTCAACTGGTGCTAATTCATCTGCAACAAAATTTTCTAGTTTTTTCCACTCTGCTTTGCTGGGTAGATGCCATCCGTTAGGACAGATTCCTTGAATGCCACTTGGTATGGCATCCGCATTTCCACCGGTTGCGTTCTTTTGGTTCATAGCGGCATACCAATTATACAAGACTCCGTATGTTTTATATTCTTTCGTGGCTTTAGCTGCATTTACATCTTCGCCATCATAGTTGAAAACAAAATAGAGTGGATCTCCATCACTAGTAGCGGCAGCTTCCGGTTTGCTAACTGATGGTAAATAGGCCAAGTTCTCTGCCATCCATATTTGTTCACCAATCGTAACAATTTTGTATTCATGATTATCCCGTGGGTCAATCATCTTTCCTTCTTCCGGTTCTGGGGTTGGTTCGGTCTTTTTTAGTGTGACATTTACTTCACTTGTCGCCATGGCACCTTGATCGCCTTTGACGGTCAGTTCAATTTCCTGACCGTTATTGATAACTCTGCGCCGGCTCAAATTGATTTCTAAGCCGGAAAGGGATAATGTCGGCTCATATGAAATCTCTAATTTTTCAAAATCAGGGTGCTGTTTTACAAAAGCCAGCATATCGTCAAAGGCTGTTGAGTCTTGTGCTTTGAACTCCATTATTACGATTCGTCCGATATTATCACCCCCCTTGGTTAGTTTTTTTGTCTTGGACAACATAAGATTTATTGCGTGAGATAATACGATTCATCAATCGTTTTCAGAATAAAATTCACATCGTCATAACGAGAGGAATCGGACTGAGAGCCTAAACTGCATATCAAAAACTCTTTTCCGTGCTGCTGATAAAGCACAATCAAGTTATAGTCGTCAGACAGAGAGCCAGTCTTAATTCCGCATACATTTTCGTTGTAATATTCGGATGTCGGATCAAGGAAGGCGTTTGTATTCTGCCATATTTGTGTACTGCCATCAGGCAGTGTTGCCGTATAAGTGTTTTGAGATACAATTTCTCTAAACCACGAGTATTCCAACAACCGATATACTACTTCTTTCAAATCTAAAGTGGTGGTAAGTGCCTCCATATCAAAACCACTCGGATCATATAAAACTGTGTCTAAGTACCCCTGCTGTTGCAAATGCAGGTTTAAGTTCTCCATGAAAATCCTCACACGCTCTTGACAGCTTTCTGCTTGCGGCGAAAGTAATCCTCCACAATAATCAGCAACCACATAAGCTGCGTCATTCCCTGACGGTACTAACATTGCCGCAAATAGATTGTGTAAAAAGTATTCTTTTTCCTTGATTTGAGCAACAGACGAGCCAGGTTTCGTGAGTGAAATAGCACCATAGTCTGCAACAACGATACTATCAAGGTCTGCTAAAGTTGACGCATACTCAATAACAAACAGCTTGGCTAAACTTGCAGGAATTTGTGGCTCGTTCTCGTTTTTTGAAACAAATATTTCATCATCAGAACAATCCACCAAAATCAGCGATTTTGCATTATAAGAGTCAGGAAAATCTTCTTTGTAGAGAAAACCATTTATTTTATTCTTTACCTCTCTGAAATTTTCCGGCTGCATTGCCCACGGCACAAACATTATACCTATGCCGATACAAACTACAAGCAAAAACAAAAATACTCCAAATCGTTTTTTCTTACGGCGTTTTCTCTGCATATATGTGCTCACCTCCCAACACCAAAACTCCTATGTGCCATTTTTAATCGGCATAATTTGCCTGAATACACTCTGTAAATCCAGACGGATCTCCCAACTTAGCTTTATCAATATTATCACGAAGATATTTGCGTGTGGCGTCATCACAGCGATCTGTTCCCATATAAGGCATATCAAAGGCTTTTTCGAGTTCAGCTAAGGCTTTTGCCGCCCTTTCCGAATTCGTATTGTAAGTATCAAGCCATTCCTGCATCCAAGAATATTCCCAAAGGTTAGATGCTCTTGTATCGCCATATCCTATCTGAAAAGACGCTCCCGTATCTTCGCCTTCCAAAGCATCAGGCGGCGTAAAGCCCTCCGGCCAATTCAAACTCTCAATGGTCGTTAGGTATTCTTCTTCAATGGTAGCAAAGTCCGTGAAACCTCTTGTGTTTGTGTCGGAGTCCGAAGAAGTGGAGCAGCCTGCCAGCATAATCACCAGCAAAGAAATCATAACACACAATAACAGTCTGTACGGTCTTTCGGATTTTGAGATTGTTCGTTTCATTTTGTTTCCTCCTTGAATTGAGTTTTATTATCTAAGAGCCAATGCAGGCTCTAATTTTGCTGCTTTCAATGCTGGTAATAATCCGCCCAATAATGCTGTAAGCACAGACACAGCAACTGCAACAACAGCAACGCTGATTGGATAACTCGGTGTTCCCACCGGGGAATCCACAGGGAGCAACGCTCCAATACAATGCACCAAAATCAGCGAAATCAAAATAGCTGCAAGGCAAACGAATATTGATAAAATCAACTGTGAGCCTAAAACCAATGCCACAATATTTGTTCGTGAAGCACCTATCGCTCTGCGGATCAGCAACTCATGTGTGCGCTGTTCCAATGAAGATAGTCCGATATTGATCTGCCCTAATACGGAAACAAACAGCAACAAAAGCGAAGTAACCAAAAGCCCTAATTGCAGTATGGACAATACCGAATCATAGGTATCTCCAATATCACTCCGCCCAGCACTTTCCCAGTAACCGCCAATGGTATCAGTCAAAATGTCGCCAAGGGCAGAATGTATCTGTTCGATTGTCAGTCCTGTTGTGGGATGCCAATACACATTTGCATTTTGTACTTGCCACATTGCTGGTGCGAAATTGAGGATCGCCGCAGAATCCGCATAGATAGTCGGAAAATCCCTGCCATCGTTTACTACTCCGACAATATTGAATGGGGTTAACGAAAGTGTGCTTTTTACATTTCCTGCAGCATAGGGCGAATCATTAAAATAGTTTTTAGCTTCTTTGTTTATGACCACTTCAAGCGATCCGCCCTCACTCGAAGGCTCTAACCATCTACCGGATGTCATTGGAAGATTATAGACTTGACTATATGCCTCCGTGGTGCAAACTAAATCAAAAGCCATCAGGTTTTGGTAAACATCATTCGGCGGTATTGGCGTTAAATCTTTCATTGGTGCAAATCGAATATCTTCTCCCATAGAAAAAGTAACAGCGGCTACATCATCAATGGCTTCAAATCTCTGGAATAATTGTTCCATTTTATTTCTATCGTGAAAATCGGATTCCGTTATCACGAATGAGTAAGTAGGTGACCAGCCATATACCTGTGCGTTTACGGAAATCAAATACTCCCGTCCAAGCGTACCAACTAATACCGATCCAAGCATTGCGATAATGCCTACAAGCATTGAAACACTTGTCAGAATACTTCTAAGTGGAGACAGACGAAGGTCTTTAAGTATCATTTTTAGCACAAGTTATCCTCCCTCCATCCATTTCAAAAATCGTATCACAGGTATCTGCAATATCAGGATCGTGCGTAACCAACAGCAGCATAATTCCATTTTCTTTTACGACGCTGTGCAACAGTTCCATAATCTGCGTTCCCGTCTTTTTATCCAACGCTCCCGTAGGCTCATCACATAAAATGGCTTCCGGAGATACTGCAAGCGCCCTTGCGATTGCAACTCTTTGTTGTTCACCGCCGGACAAATTGATTGGGTAATCATTTTCCTTGCTTTCTAAGCCGACACTTTTTAGCAAGCCTGTAATTATCTCGTGACGCTGTTTGGCGGTAAACGACTTTTTGGCATAGAGTAGGGGTAATTCGATATTTTCCCATACCCGCAAGTGCTTAATCAGAGAGTAGTTCTGAAATACAAATCCGATATTATTGGCTCGCAGTATAGACAGATCACGGTCTTTCAAAGCAGAAATAGATATACCATCATAAAGGTACTCGCCCTCATATTCCCGATTTAACAAGCCAATAATGGATATAAGGCTTGTTTTGCCTGAGCCGGACTTTCCGACAATGGCATAACTGCGCCCTCGTTGCAATTCCATATTAGCGTTGGTTACTGTTGTCAGCATATCGCCATTATTCAATTTGACGCTTGCTTTCAAATCCTTTATTTTGATTAAAGTCTTTTCGGAAATTCCTTTCATTTTATCAAATCCCCCTCGGATCAAGGTTTGGCGGAGTAGCAGAAACTACATCGCCCTCCTCTAAGCCGGACAGTATTTCTATATTGGCTCCGTCTGTCACACCCAATGTCACTTTTGTTTCCACTCTTTCTCCATTCGGAGTAATTACAGTAACCAATCCCGTCCCTTGTCTACCCGCTATTACCGACAGCGGCAATATAAGGACATCATTTCTCGTTGTCGCCGTTATGACTACCGTTGCACTTTGCCCCGATTTCACATCGACTGTTTGACTGATCAAGCATTGCAGAATGCCCTCTTGCGGCACGATTCCCGTAAACGCATTTTCATCTGCGGCAGGCGACACCACGGCAATCATATCGGTTGGTCCTACACCATCATATACTTGAAATTTTGCTTTCAACTCTGCATACTCCGGTAAGGTACTCAAAAAATTATCTGCCTCTACATTGAGGGCAAATCCTGTATAATGCACTATCGCTACGGGATAATTACTCGGTACGCTTTCATTGGATGGGGCAATAGAGGTAATTGTACCATCCACCGGAGATTTCAATTCTTTGCCGTTCACAGTTCCAATAATTTGCCCGGCAGTGATTTTTTCTTCTAATTCTACCGCTGTATTAAATATGCCATTTTCGGGTGAGGAAATAATAAACGGTACTGCCGGAACAATAGTCGTTTGCGTTGAAACGGTTGGAGTAATTGTCCCTCGTACAACTGATACCGTTTTTTCTGCGGATGTTGCGCTATCTGTAAGATTGTTTTCGTCTGTCTGCCCAATTGCAGAGCAGGCAGATAGCGTAAATACAAGAAACAAAATAGAACATAGCAGCATTTGTTTTCTTAGCAACTTCATCATTCCTCCTTATGCTGTATCACAAAAAATACGAGCCTCTATCTTGATACTTTTATTGTACCAAAACAGAAGCCCGTATTTTCTTGATTGCTCGTAAGGTATTCCTCTTTTTTTCTATGCAAATTCTTACAATTTTCCTACGCCAACGGCAAAGTAATTGAAAACTTGTTTTGATCCTCTTGGCTCTCTGCAACGATTGTACCATTGTGTAGTTCAACAATCTGCTTTGCAATCGCCAAACCTAATCCAGCTCCTCCACTGCTTGTACTTCTCGCTGCGTCAAGCCGATAAAACTGCTCGAAAATCCTGTTTAACTTTTCTTCCGGCAGAGTATCGCCGTGGTTACAAAAAATAATGCTGACCGTATCTTCCTGACATTGTGCGCTGATCGTGATATCCGTATTTTCAAAACTGTAGATAACCGCATTTCTCAAAAGGTTATCAAAAACACGCTGAATTTTGTCTGCGTCACATCGAAGCATTATATCATCATCAACACAAAGATTACATTGCAAATTCTTTGATTTGAGCATAGGCTTAAATTCATATACAAGTTGCTCCAGCAGGCGAGTTAAATTGATTTTCGTGTATTGTAATGTAATATCGTATATATTGAATCGTGTTATCTCGAAAAACTCGTTAATCAGATCCTCTAACCGTTCTGCCTTACCAAGAGTGATTGAAAGGTACTTTTCTCGAAGTTCCTTTGAGATTTGCGACTCATCACGCAGTAAAGTAAGATACCCGATTACAGAAGAAAGCGGTGTTTTCAAATCGTGTGCAAGATACATAATCAGGTCATTTTTTCGCTGCTCATTTTCTTTTGCAAGCCTTGCATTACTTTCAGCCTCTTGTTTTAACTGATTGATGTTAGCGGCGATTTCACTCAACTCCGGGGACATTTCAATGTAACTGACATTCTGATCGAACATTTTTCCTGTCGCAGCCTGTACCTCGTACACATAGGCGACTACTTTTTTCAAAAGTAGGTATGTCATGTATATAATACAGCCACCCCACACGATTACAGCCACTATATAAAGATATACTGTTCTGTAATACAAGTAATAATACAAAACATACTTGCGGAGAATTTCCTCTGCCATAATTCCTAAAAGAAAAGTACCGCCAAAAATAAGCACAGAGCAAATCGCACATTGAATTACATACCCTTTGAACAAGGTAGAGAGCAGATAGTTTTTTTCTTTTTTATTCAATTTCATACCCTACCCCCCAAACAGTTTTAATGAACTTCGGATTTTTTGAAGGTTCATTCAATTTTTCCCGAAGCCGCCCAATGTGCGCCATTACCGTATTGTTACTGTTGCGAAGATACTTTTCTTTCCACACGGCTTCAAATAATTCCTCCGAGGCGACAACTTTACCCTGATGTTCGCACAGATACCACAGAATAGAAAACTCCAACGGAGTCAAGGCTATTTCTTTGCCATACAAGTAGCACTTGTGGCTGACTCTGTTTATCAGTAGACCTCTGATGTCATACTCGTCTTTTTCTTCGGATTGGCTCAAATTAGGACTGTTATAGCTCTGATAACGCCTTAATTGCGTCTTTACTCTTGCCACAACCTCTAAAGGATTAAACGGTTTCGTTATATAATCATCCGCACCAATCGTAAGCCCCATAATCTTGTCGCTATCCTCAATTTTGGCGGTAAGCATAATAATAGGGAAGTAAAACTTTTCCCGAATTTTTTGGCAAAGTCGAAAACCATCAATATCCGGCAGCATAATATCAAGTATCGCTAAATCAATCTGCGACTGTTTGATACATTTCATCGCCTCTAACCCATTATAACATTTATATACTGAATAACCATCGTTACTCAAATACACTTCAAGCAGATCAACGATTTCTTTTTCGTCATCCACAATTAAAATCTTCTTGTTCATTGATCCTACACCTCATTTTCGGGTACGGCTTCCATTATGTCGCCAAAATCACACTCTAAGTATTCGCATATATTCAACAGCACGGGAAGGGTAACATTTTCATTTTTTCCGAGTTTCGCAAATGTACTTTTGCTTGCCCCGACCGCTTCTCGTAATTGACTCTTTTTCATTCCCTTGTCAATCAGAAGTTTCCAAAGTTTGTTGTACCGTACTTTCATTTCCGCACCTCCACCCAAATATAGTTTGTATTATAGCACTTTGAGAGTGAAATCGCAATTATTAAGTCTGTATTTTGAGACTTTTAGTTTTCAAACCGGCACAATATCTTTCTGATATGTAATCCAACCGCCTGCAAAATGCAGGCGGCTTGTGTATTTTAATAGGCAGGTGCGCCGTAGCCAAGAATCTCGTAATAACCGATAGAATACTCATTGACTCGGCAACTGTCGCCGGAGTTGCCCTCGACCGTATAAACCTTGCCGTTTTCGACCTTTTGAACAATACCCGTATGGTCGGATAATCCATCCTGACCACTTTCGTCTGCCCAATCGAAGAAAATAATCATTCCGGGGGCAGGCTCGGCGCTGCCATCCAGCCATTGTCCACGATCCTTAAACCATTGTACTCCGTTGACACAGCCTGCATATTTTGGGATAACTCCAGCGTCGATATAGCCGCACTCGTTGGCACACCAAGATACAAAGCAAGCACACCATTCTACACGGGAGTTAAAACCGTACCACGACCAATACGGCTGACCGCCCACATTGCCAACCAGAGAGAGTGCAACGGTCACGATCTGTCCGTCGCCGCCTGTAATGCCGTAAAGCACCTGTGACCAAAGGTAATTGTTTTCATCTGCAAGCAGTTCAGCGAGGTAGCCTTTCTGTTCTTCGTTAAAACCATATTGCGCCGCCATTTCCTCGGCAGTCTTGTGGCTGACGGTAATATACAGATAGGTTTGTGTGACCGTGCTTTCAGTTTCCACGATATTACCGTGTCCGTCATCGGTTTCGGTAATAACTGTTTCGGTCTTGCTCTCTGTTCGGGAAGATATTTGATTCATCTCCCAAAAGATGTCTTTTAAGAGTTGCTTTTTGCCATCGTCCATTGTGGCAACCTCTTGGGGGTTATCTTGATCCGTATTCGTTTTTACAGAGTAAACGGCAAGCACCTCTTTCCAAACGGCTCTGCTGCCACTCATTTCAAGAACATCATAGGATACCGAGTTCTTTTCCTCTTGCAGCTTGGTATCGTATTCGGTATTGATTTCCTGCACAACGGTCTGCATACTCATTCCAGTGCCGGAATCTTCGTCTGAGAAGAAAATGCCAAATACTGAGCCGAGGATCATACCAATCAGGCAAATCACGATAATAACCAAAACCGCCACCCAGCCGCCTGCGGCGATAGCGGCAATCAAGGCTTTCGTTCCGGCAATAATCGCTTTAATGGCAAGTGCGGTCGCTTTGGCAATCGCCTTTACCGTAACCACGGCGGCTTTTGCCGCAGCCCTTGCCGCTTGTGCTGCTCTCTGTGCAGTTTTAACCGTAGCCTGCGCTGTTTTCTGCGCCGCCTTTGCGGTACGCTGCGCTGTCTTGACGGTCGTTTTAGCGGTGCGCTCTGCGGTTTTTACCGTTTTCTGCGCTGTTTTCGCCGAGCCTTTCCCGACCGTCTTAATCGTCTTTTTTCCTGCGGAACGGGCAGACTCTTTTACTGCCTTCTTCGGCTGTTCCACCGCCTTGATACTCTGACCGACGCTTTTTCGTGGAGCTGCCGCCTGCGCCTGTTTTTGAAGCGACTGCGCCGCCCGTTTTTCCTTGAATTTCTGAATACCGTCCTTTGCCTTTGATATATTCTGCTTTGTCGCCTGAACGCCCTTGCGCCCCTGCTTGTCAAATTGGTGTACGGCTTCGTGGGAAACTCGGTCGATACCGCTTTCCAAACGGTTGGAAGCGTATTCCTCCGCACTGCTTTCGGGGACATCAACGGAGTGTTCCGCTTTTTCTTTAGTCTGGATAAAGGCGGATTTCATACGCTCGGCGGCAACCGCCGATTTGTCAATCGTTTTGATCGTGCCTTTCGCTATATCCCTTGTCTTAATATCCGGCATAGAAAACCTCCTTTCCAAGCGCCCGTGGACGCTTTGAAGTAAAAAAAGAGGGGAAAAGGTATCAACACCTTGCCCCTCAAAGTGCGA